>JACCDN011049283.1_pt1 | contig 43239 bp, 39 predicted proteins | sample 7441691 | NCBI WGS metagenome assembly JACCDN01 (sample SAMN15323439, study PRJNA562643) | freshwater metagenome | isolation source: river surface water | place: USA:Blue River Watershed | collected 2017-08-16 | reverse complement strand
ATTAACGGAAAATGCCCAACCCGCCCTGATGGCTGTGAGTATGGCGATTGTACGCAGCCTGGAAGCTGAAACAGGAAAGTCCCTCCCTTCTTTATGCGCTTATCTGGCTGGACATTCATTAGGCGAATACACGGCATTATGCGCCACAGGGTTTTTTTCCCTCGTCGATACAGCCCGTTTGCTTCGTTTACGGGGTCAAGCCATGCAAGAAGCGGTTCCTGTGGGCGTTGGCGCTATGGCAGCTATTTTAGGGCTTAATGCGCATGAGGTTGAAGTCTTAGCCAATGATGCCGCTTTGGGCGAAGTTTGCGTCATCGCTAACGATAATTCACCCGGCCAAATCGTCTTAAGCGGCCACAAGGGCGCCATTGACCGGGCCATTTCGCTTGCGCTTGAACGGGGGGCCAAACGTGCGATGCCCCTGGCGGTCAGCGCCCCTTTCCACTGCTCCCTTATGGAACCTGCCGCTAAAGTAATGGCAACGGCCTTAAAAGACACGCCCATGAGAGAGGCGCAAAAGCCCATCATGTCCAATGTCACCGCGATGCCAGCAAAAGAGAATACGCTCATTCAGTCCTTGCTCATTGAGCAAATCACCAAGCGCGTCCGGTGGCGGGAAATCGGGTTGAATTTAGGGAGCCTGGGTAGCACAAATATTATTGAGATTGGCGCTGGAAAAGTTTTAACCGGTCTCATTAAACGCATCGACCCCGGCCTCAATGCCAGCGCTATTAATACGCCAAAAGATATGGATACGTTTCTTCAGACCCTCTAACGCCTCTCAAAATAAGGAATAAAAAATGTTTCACCTAACGGATCAGATGGCGCTCATTACAGGCGCTTCAGGGGGAATTGGCAGCGCAATCGCCCGTGCTTTCCATGCTCAAGGCGCAACCCTTGCCATTTCTGGTACACGCGAAGAGGCGCTTCAATCCCTGGCTGCGGAATTAAAAGCGACAGGTTCAAAAAATCAGGTTTATGTTATCCCTTGTAACCTGGCGAATCCCCAAGCCATAGAAAGCCTGTTTCCAAAAGCGGAAGAACTCATGGGTAAAGTGGATATTCTCGTCAACAATGCCGGCATTACCCGCGATGGGCTTTCCATACGCCTGAAAGATGAAGATTGGGCGCAAGTTCTGGATGTAAACCTGACATCCTGCTTTCGTCTGTGCCGGGCTGCTTTAAAATCCATGATGAAACGCCGCACAGGACGAATCATTAATATCAGTTCCGTTGTGGGTCTCACAGGAAATACGGGTCAGTCAAATTATGCAGCAACCAAAGCTGGCGTTATTGGCCTCTCCAAATCCCTTGCCCAGGAAGTTGCCAGCCGCGGTATAACAGTTAATTGCATTGCCCCCGGATTTATCGCTTCAGCCATGACGGATGATTTGCCCGAAAATGTGAAGGAAAAAATTTTAACGTCTATCCCCCAAGGACGAATGGGAACCCCCGAAGAAATCGCCACCGGAGCGGTCTACCTGGCCAGCCCGGAAGCTGGCTATATTACAGGCCAGACGCTTCATATTAACGGGGGGATGTTAATGAGTTAGGGGGTCTGGAAATAATAAACTTACCATTTATTCAAGAAACTTTTGCGTCAAAGGCAAGTGATTTTGAGAACCGGGACGCAAAGCATAGTTTAGCTTAAGGCGCGTACCGGAAACGCAAAAATCACGCTGTAGATGGCTTAAAAATCGAAGAAGAAATGAGAATGTTCATTTTTCCAGACTCCTCAGAGAGAAAGCTTGAATTATGACAAAAATCAGGGTAATTAGAGACAGGATTGTCTTTGGATCTTAATTTAAAGGTTCGGTACAAGGCGATAAGGTGATGCACAAAATTAATGAGAGGAAGGAAAATGACCGAAGTTGCGACACGTGTTAAAGAAATCATCATCAAGCACCTGGATGTTGATCAAAGCAAAGTCACTGAAAACGCCAGCTTCATTGATGACTTGGGCGCTGACAGTCTGGATACCGTCGAATTGATTATGGAATTTGAAGAAGAATTCGGGTGTACGATTCCTGATGACGCTGCTGAAAAACTGCGAACTGTTAAAGATGCCATTTCTTATATCGAAGCCGAGAATACGTCAACGCACTCCTAGATAATAAATTTGATCATCATTTTCAACAAAGGTAAAGAGAAACCATGACACGTCGCGTTGTTATTACCGGTATCGGCGTGGTTTCCCCTTTGGCTAATGGAGCTGAACATACCTGGAAAAAGTTGATTTCCGGGCAATCCGGCATCCGGGCGATTACCTCCTTTGACGTCTCAGACTTGCCTGCCAAAATTGGCGGAACCGTTCTTGAGGGGGATGGTCCCGGATTATTCCAGCCTGACCGTTACATGTCATCTAAAGACCAGCGCAAAGTTGACCGGTTCATCTTGTACGCCGTTGCAGCAGCCACCCAGGCCATAGAAGATTCCGGCTGGATGCCCGAAGATGACGAATCTTGTGAACGCACAGGCGTTATGATCGGTTCAGGCATTGGCGGCTTGCCTGAAATTGAGAGAACCTCCCATATTTTAAAGGAAAGCGGTCCCCGCCGGGTCAGCCCTTTTTTCATCCCTGCATGCCTCATTAACCTGGCCTCCGGGCATGTTTCCATTAAATACGGCTTCAAAGGGCCAAACCATGCGGTTGTTACAGCCTGCGCAACAGGTGCCCATGCCATTGGCGACGCTTCCCGCATGATCCAGTATGGAGACGCGGATGTCATGGTTGCAGGGGGAACCGAAGCCGCCGTGTGCCGCATTGGCATGGCAGGATTCGCCGCAGCCCGCGCCCTCTCCACCCAATATAATGATACGCCCGAAAAAGCCTCCCGCCCATGGGATGAGGGACGTGACGGATTTGTAATGGGGGAAGGCTCTGGCATTGTTGTGCTGGAAGAATATGAACATGCCAGGCGGCGCGGCGCTAAACTCTATGCGGAAGTCATTGGCTATGGAATGTCTGGCGACGCTCACCATGTAACCGCCCCGGCGGAAGACGGGAATGGCGGATTCCGCGCCATGCGTGCCGCCTTGAAAAACGCTGGCGTTTTGCCAGAACAAGTCGATTACATTAACGCCCATGGCACGTCAACGCCTTTAGGGGATGCTGTTGAAGTCGCCGCTGTTAAACGTTTATTTGGCGATCATATCAAATCCGCCTCCATGTCCTCCACAAAGTCCGCTATCGGGCATCTGTTAGGGGCTGCCGGGAGCATTGAAGCGATTTTTTGCGCCCTTGCCCTTCGGGATCAGGTCGCCCCCCCTACCCTTAACCTGGACAACCCTTCAGACGGCTTCCATGATCTCGACCTCGTCCCCCATCAAGCAAAATCACGCCCTATCGCCATTGCCCTTTCCAATTCTTTCGGGTTTGGCGGCACCAATGCTTCTCTTGTGCTAAAGAGAGTTTGAAAATTTGATATAAGGCCGAGAGACCTCATCACCCATCATTTTTTTGAGTCGCCAGAGAAGCGCGGTTAGACTACAGGCAAAGGAGTGTAACCGCTTAAGGGAGGGTAAAGATGGAGGCTTGGTAAAAAGTAGCCCATCTATCAAGCAAATTGAAGCTCTTTTGGTAAAGAGGCAAAAGCTTCGAGCGCTTTTTTACGTGAGGTCCCTAACTCGACGACAGGTTTCGGGTACGTTTGCCCCAAAATCACCCCTGCTGCTTTCAAAATATATTCCGGGGCTTCCCAGGGTTTAAAAAGACAGGTATTGGGCATATTCTTCAGTTCAGGGACAAAACGCCGGGTATAGATGCCGTCAGGATCAAATTTCTCTCCCTGGGTAACGGGATTAAAAATACGAAAATAAGGAGCGGCATCCACGCCTGAGCCAGCTACCCACTGCCAGCTTACGCTGTTATTCGCTAAATCGGCATCCACAAGGCAGTCCCAAAACCATCGTTCCCCATGGCGCCAGTCAAGCAGCAAGTTTTTGACTAAAAATGACCCAACAATCATCCTCACGCGGTTATGCATATACCCTGTTTGCCAAAGCTCCCGCATTCCTGCATCGACGATAGGATATCCTGTTTGTCCCTGCTGCCATTTTTTGAGTAAAGTTTCGTCTACTTGCCATGGGAAGCGGTCAAATTTCTTTTGAAAATTCTGATAAGGAAAATCAGGGAAATGGTAAAGCAAGTGATAAGAAAATTCCCGCCAGCCGAGTTCCCTGAAGAAATATTCCTTGTCCTGTTCAGGAATATGAAAGCTGGTACTTCCTGCGTCCACGCCATGCCAAACCTGGCGGGGTGAAATTTCCCCAAAGTGAAGACAGGGTGATAATCGGGATACATTTTGGCGATAAGGGAAATCACGCCCTTCCTTATAGTTGGTCAAACCACTTTCCAGGAAACAAGCCAACCTGTCTTGCGCACCCTCTTCTCCGACGACCCACTGGCGCTCAAGGGAAGCATGCCATTTTATCTTCGGCAAAAGACCCAACTCTGTAAGAGGTAGCGCGTTGAGCGTTTCTTTTACGAGGGTTAATGGATTCGGCGCTGGCAAAGGTCTACCGGGATATTTGCCCTGAAGACTGGCTTTTTGATAAAAAGCCGTAAAAACTTTGTAGGGTGTGCCATCCTCCTTCATAACTTCCCAAGGTTCCCATAAAAGGGAACCATTAAAGCTTTTGCATTCAATCCCTCTTTTTTTCAGGAAAGACTTTATTTCTGAGTCAGCCTTAATTCGGAAAGGATCGTAACAACGGTTCCAATAGATTGCTTGAAATGAATATTCTGAAATAAGCCTAAGAATAACTTCTTGAGACTTTCCCCGATAAATATTTAATTTACCGCCCAACTTGCGGTTAAGCGCTGATAAGGAATGATGAAGCCACCAACGGCTTGCTGATCCCATTCTAAAATCGGCGCGGTGATCTTCGTCAAAAATATAAACGGCCATAACCTCGCCACTTTGGGCGGCTTCATATAAAGCCGGGTTATCTGACAAGCGTAAATCTTGACGAAACCAAAAAAGGTTTTTTTGGGTCATGTTTCGTTGTCCTTACAAAAAATTTGGTTCTGTTTCCGGACGCCCAAAGAGAGTGAAGAGCAAAAACCCTTAAAATGATGGGCTAATGATGGTGATAGCGTCAGCCTTCAATGTGCCTCCCAGGCTTTGAATGCATTCTATTTCATTCCACACGCCATCTCAACAGATGCGACAAAGCCCAAACAACATAATCACTGCGGGAGAAGAGCAAAAACCTTTACAAGGATGAGTTAGCGCGGAAGATATCGTCAGCATTCAAAAATCCCTTTTGAAAATGCAATTTATATCCTTTTTTATTCCAACAAAAGAGGCAGAACGATTACAGATCTTTTCATGGGTGACAGATATAGAATGAGTAATTACTAAGAATTATAAAAAAATATTACACAAATATATAATATAATGAATAATGAATTTATATTTTTTTTGAGTAAAAAGTTAGTAAAATTAAAAAAATTGATGTTCAAAAAAATCTAGTATATTAAAATTATTATTATTAACTAAATTCACTGAGAAAAATTTATGAAAATCTTTTTATTTTTAATTGTGTTTACAAGTATTTTTTTAGAAAACAATAGCTATGCTATGCAAGATGATGTTCTTTCCGCGGCTCCTTCTGCTGATTCCCTGGAGAAGCTGAGAGCAGGATATGCATTTGAAAAAATAGATATCTCGACGACCCCAGTTTTCGAAACAGCGCAGGATTATTATCAGTTCTGTGGTTCCTTGATTCAGAGTGAAATAAATTTCTGGAAAGGCAGTCAAGAAGAAATATGTAAAATGAATCCTAGACTGCGTATTCTCGTGAAGCTTCTGTCAATCAAAAAAGATGAAAACTCCCCTTTTGATCTGAAACACGCTTTGGAAGCGCTCAACTGGCGGTTTAAATTGTTAAAAAATCAGTCTGATAACGATTGGTATGATATTTACAACTCATACTCAACCATTATTAGAGATTTAGATCTTTTACTAGAATATTTCCAGACTTTTGAACTTTATAAAATTGACTCTAAACAACATAGAGAAAGTGAATTTTTAAGGTTTGTAATAAATAGATTATTAGATAAATCAGATAAAATACGAGATGAAAGATTGCTCACGAGAGGTATAATCCATGCGCCAGTTTTAGGTAAATCAATAAATCAAATAATAAAAGAGCAAAGTGGTAAATTCAATAAGGACGTTAGTAGTGATTTGCACCGATATTCTCACTGTGATGTTGAATATGTATCCGAGATATTTATGACAACGTTGTGTGAAATAATGACCAAAGGAGAAACATTTCTCCTACAAAAAGAAGAACAAAAGTTGTTGAGGGAAAATGATCTGAACAAAAATCAAGGTCATGCTCCGTCCGAAGAGAGCAAACAACCCTCTAAAATAACCAAAAGCAAGAAGCGGGCAAAGAAGCGTAAAAAAGCCACTATAGAAGGCCACCATGCCGGAGTGGAGAAAACAGCCATTGATCAGTTAGTTAGCGCTCCAAGCCTTATAGACGCCTTAACGTGTGAGGTTCTTCCAGTACAGGCTAATCTGAACCTTCCATCATTATGCCAAGAGGACCAACCCACGGCATCTACTGGAAATGATCCGGAAATTTCAAAGGCAGGATCAGAAACAACTTTAAAAGTAACGGCTGGAGTTGATCTATTATCTTCCCCTGCTGAAAAATTGACACAGGCAGGAGCAGATATAGAAATGAGAATTGTCCCATCCGATGAAGCATCGAAATCAATTTTAACAAGCCCCGAAGAATTTTATGATTTAAAGCCATGGGAAAAATATAAGAAAGAAGATGAGAAATCTACAATCAAGAATGAAACTAACCCCCTATTCGTGAGAGCAATAATCCCTAGCGCCTTTATGCTGGGAGAGGAGCACTCATTAACAGGAAGGATTTTGCTTGGTTTAGCTACTTCAAAAGATAAATTAGAAATGAGTGCTTATATTAAGCTTGTGGAAGGGTCAACGGGCCTTCGGGGTAGCGTCTTGCGTAACAAGCATTCTCTCCACTTTTCTGCCCGGTCTTTAGTGGATCAGCATTGGCGCTCTGTTTCAATGCATATACTTCACCAGGATGATCCTACGGTTATTCCCCGTAAAACCCGTTACTGGCAAATTGCCAAGCAACTTTTGCTAGATGTCGGCCTCGGAGAAGACAATCTCTATACTCTTACCCTGTAAGGGAATTCAAGGGATTTGGGAGGGTTAATTCTGGTGCGATTGGTTGACGCGGCGGTCAGCCTCCTGTGAGAGGGAGGCGAATCTTTCAACATACGCTTGAAAAGATAATATAAGACCTTGTTCCCGGGTTGTATCACCATTTATTACTGCTTCTATCCGAGCTTTTATCCTTGATTCTTCCTGGTCTAACGCAAGACGTTCATCAGGCGTTAATAAACCAGTTGCCACCATTTTTTGTTTTTGGATTTCGCAACTTTCAAAAGCCTGTCGATTACCCTCATCCATTCCCCATGTTTGATTGAAAAATGCTGAGATCGCCAATAAAATTAATTTACTTTTTTTCATAATATTTTCCTAAAGTTAAGAACCTGTCTTAATAAATTTGTCCAAGAGTTAAAGCGATAGAAGATATGCGAATAGTATTTTTACTCATGTCTGTTCAAAATAATGCCGGATCCGTTCTCACTCCGGGCCTGATAAATCACCCGCATACGTTTGTCTTCCTCCTTGTCCAAGTAACTTTATACCAAACTTACTTCAAATTTTAAATCCATTAAAGCAGGTTTTAAAATCCTCAAAATTTTAGAGCAATTCCCGCTATATCTGCAAAAAAATGACATATCTCCTTGTTATTGATGGGAATAATTATTCATATAAAATCAATAGTATAGGGGGATTTTTCGCAAATATATCTTAATAAAACAATTTATTATCAAATCATTTGCCTGTTTTTCAGCGGGAGTCGCTGGCAACCTCTAACTGAATATTCACATATGCGTAACCCTAAAATTTATAAATGACGGAACGCCAGCTTGCCGGAAGCGCACAGTTTCCTTAAAGGTTAAGGTAACGCCTCAAACAAAGCTTCGAGATCTTCCGGCGTGATTGGCCCCCTGCTTGACGTATGGCCATCAAACACGCCCGCAAAGAGGGCTGCTTTATAATGCTGCATGTCCAGGATTTTTTCTTCGACCGTACCAACTGTCACCAGTTTATAGACAAAGACGGGTTTGTCCTGGCCAATACGGTATGCCCGGTCGGTCGCCTGGTTTTCCACAGCCGGGTTCCACCACGGGTCATAATGGATAACTGTATCCGCTGCTGTCAGGTTAAGGCCGGTTCCCCCTGCTTTCAAGCTGATCAGGAATAAAGGGACTTTGCCGGATTGAAAGTCATTAATGGGGGTTTGACGGTCTTTCGTTTGACCTGTGAGAAGAACATAAGGGATTTTGAGTTTTTTGAGTTCTTGTTCAATCAACGCCAGCATGCTGGTAAACTGGGAGAAGAGAAGAATTTTGCGGTTTTCCTCAATCATTTCAGGAAGGGTATCAATTAAAAACTGAAGCTTGGCGGACTCCCGCACATTTTTAGCGGACTCAATTTTTAAGAGGCGGGGATCACAACAGACTTGCCGCATTTTGAGCAAAGCGTCCAAAATAACAATCTGGCTGTATTTAAATCCTCTTTCTTCAATTTCAGCTTGAATTTTTGAGTGCATGGCCAAGCGAACGGATTCATAAAGGTCCCGTTGGGTTGGCAAAAGATCAATATGCTGAATAATTTCAGTTTTTGCGGGCAGCTCTGAAACAACCTCTTCCTTTGTGCGACGCAGGACGAAGGGACGAACCCGGCGGGTTAAGACATGCTGGCGATCCTGGTCTTGTCGTTTTTCAATGGGCTTCCGGAATGTTTGCGTAAATTTTTTATTGTCGCCCAAAAATCCGGGCATAAGAAAATGAAATAACGACCAGAGTTCGCCCAAGTGATTTTCCATCGGGGTTCCCGTCAAGCACAAGCGATGGTTCGCTTTAAGCTGCTGGACAATGCGGTGAGCCATGGTATTTGGATTTTTGATCACCTGGGCTTCATCCAAAATCAGTAAATGGTAACCATGGGCAAGAAGAACATCCTTATCCCGTGAAAGGAGGGGGTAGGTTGTTAAAATGAGGTCATGATCCTTTATACGGTCAAAGTCGTTTTTGCGTTCATTTCCCTGGAGAATGAGGACTTTCAAAAGAGGAGCGAAGCGGGCCGCTTCAGATTTCCAGTTGGCCATCAAACTGGTAGGCGCAACAATCAGGACGGGACTTTTCATCCGTCCGCTTTCTTTTTCCACTATAATATGAGCCAATGCTTGAATCGTTTTTCCCAGCCCCATATCATCGGCTAAAATACCATTAAGATTGTGGATTCGCAAAAATTGTAACCAGCTAACGCCCTCTTCCTGATAGGGTCGCAAGGTATTATGAAAGCTTGCCGGAAGAATAACTTTCTCAATTATTTTAAAGTCGCGCAGTTTGTTGCCAAGCTCACGCAATTGACTTGAACCGAACCAGCGTAGCTGGCTAGCCGACATGGCCTGTTCAAGTTCCGCTAACTGGGCGGACTGCCATGTGGAAAGGCGCAAACGGCCATCATGGGTTAAGGCATTAAAGTCATAGAGTTCTATAAGGGTACGGGCAATAAATTGAATTTTCTTAGCCGGGATGGGCAGATAGCGGCCGTCGTCCAGCTGGGTATAGATCATTTCCGCATCACTTAACTGGTCATTGTCCATAGCAGAGCGAACATTGGGATTACGCAGCAAACGGACGATATGGGGGAGGATGTTAATGCGTTTTCCGTCAATTTCAATACCCATTTCCAAATCAAACCAATCGATACCAGAGGTCGTCTCATTATCAATGTTGGCATACCATTCCCCCATATTTTTAACCGACTGAAAAGGAAAGCTTGGATCTGTTTCAATTTGCCAGCCTTCAGACAGGAGTTGAGGAAAAATTTCGTTTGCCAGCGCCATGGCTGTCTGGATGACTTTTTCATCAGTCAACAAGGTCTGAATACCTGGGGTTTTTACATCAAGAATGAGATTGCCTATTTCCAGGGTGAGAGGGTCAATTTGATGAGCAAAGTCGCCCAATTTTTTCCAGTGGCTTAAAAGGGGATGAGAGAGAAATTCTTGTTCAGCTTTAAGGTTGCGGGGAACGCTGTTTTTGTCAATGGGTTCAGTATGCGGAATGCGCCCTCCTGAATAAGAAAAGGAAAGATGAGCCAAAAACTTCTTTTCATCCTGCGTCATGGACCAGGGGCGCACTTTAAAACGCACATTATTCGTCATGATACGAAAAATGGGCGTTGGGACTTCCGCCGTGGTTTCAACGGTATCTATAGATGAGGATGAAAGGGTGCGCCGGGAGATGGCTTCAATAAGGGAAGCTGCCACATGCTTGCAATTATGGTCCATGGGGCAGGAACAGTACCCATCAAAACCAAAGGTCCGATCCTTGACATTCACAATAATATCTGTGTGGTAGATATTGTTTCGGGAGCCTTGAATAATGGATTTGATTTTCCAATGGCCCTGCTTATCCTGGCCTATCTCAAGGTGCGTAACGCGGTTTTCTGTTTGGTACGCTTGCCCCTTCGCGAAAGAAGCTGGAGAAAAATCTTTTTCAATATCGTTTAAAGAGAAAAAAGGACTGGACTTGATGGGTATGGATTTCATCACTTCTCATCAGCTTAAAATTTTGAAGAACTATAATAGATAACAGTTTTTTTTAACTTTTAGCAAGAAAAAAGTGGGATTAAGGAAGGGTTTTATATAATAATAAAGCAATTCCTCCCTTTTTTGCGTGAGAAAAATTAAACGATAGAAGGGTTATGTATACCATCTGCTGGCGCCCCTGTCACGTTTCCCACTTCATTTCAGGTAACGCATATTTGGGCGTAATGCCTGTTTTTGCGCCCAAGCCTTGCAGAAGCTGAGGGGTTTCAGGCGTCATTTTTCCGTAAGGGAGTAAAATTTCATGATGGATGCCACCCATAATAAGAGCGCCATCCATGCTGCTGGATTGGGCGCCTTTCATATCAGTGGTCAGAGAATCCCCTATGGCGAGGATGCGGGAAGGAGGGATTCCACCGAGTAGGGAAAAGACGGGCTGGTAAACAGCAGGGAAGGGTTTGCCGTGATAAAAAACATTACCGCCCAATTGTTCATATCGTTCAGCTATACCGCCGCAACACAGAATCAGGTGTCCATCCTGGACAACCACCCGGTCCGGATTGGCGCACAGCATCGGTAGACCCCGATCGATCCCTTTTTTCAAAATTGCCTCATAATCATTGATATGAGGGAAATCCGCCCCTGTGGTCAAAAGAAAATCAGCCTCGTCAGGAGAAGGCATTTTTTCATAATCCAGGCTTGTATACATCGGCTGATGAAACTCAGGCCCGATGTGGTAAAGGCGGCTTCCCAGCTTCTGGTGCCAGGCATCCGGCCGGTTTTTGAGACCCTGATGGGTATCTTCACCAGACGTATAAATATGCGTATAAAAATCCCGGGAAACGCCCATATTTTCCAGATGTTTCTCCGAAGCGGACACACGACGCGGAGAGTTCGACAAAAGAAGGGTTGTCTTTTTTAAACCTTTCAATTTTTTTAAGGTTTCCAGCGCGCTCGGATAGGGTTTAGATCCATCGTGTATCACGCCCCAGAGGTCAATGACAAACGCATCGTATTGATCAACCACATCTTTGATACCCGCTATAAATCGGGATGTCATAGGCGCCTCCTTCTCTCGCAATTAACGGAAACCTTATGAGAAAGAAAGGATTGAGGTCAAGCGGAAAGAGGACTTATGTTAAAGTGACTTTTACATACAAAAGGATATTGGGACGATCGACGGTCCCATTAACCCGTTCGATGATTCCCTCAACCCGATAGTGGCGGAGCCACTGATGAAATATATGTGTTTGCGCCCGATTTACATAGCCGATGCGCACTCCCTCTTGTATTTCAATAGCGACTGCCCTGGGGTCTTCAGGGTTAGCGGGATCAAGCTTAAAATTCACGGGCACATCTATCAACGTTTCTAAGGGGGGGAGAGAATCCTTGTAATGCCGAATTCCGGCAACGTCGATGGTGACTTCACACGGTATCAGCGCTTCTTCAAACGTATGAATGAATGAAAAGCCATCACCGGGGAGTTTGCCGCTTGTATATCCAAGAAGCGCAAAATCGGTCATCTGATCGCGTATTGCTGGATCAATACGATGGTAGATGAGAAAGTTGTCAAAGTCCGTGCGCTGGCGCGGCGGAATACGTCGTTCGAGTGTCTTCATAACGTTGAGTTCATGGAGTTCTTGAGCCGCATCAAAGATTGAGAATCCTTTAAATCCCAATTTTAATGCATCTTTAAAATCTGGTGAATTCACAAAATAGCGCAACAGGATATTGTCATGAACTCGTTCAAGTTCACCGACAATATATCGCTTGCCCGTCCCGCTCTGGCGCTCCAAATCTTCCCGAAGCGTCTGCCAAACCACCAATAACCGCCCAGGTTCTATAATTTGCGGAAGTAAATGCATTTACGTCAAAATCTCCAATGCTTTTTTATGTCTATATTCAGTTAGTTTAATAATGAAATTGGCTCTTTCTGACGTTAATTTAACATAAGGTTCAGGCAAAGCGTTACTTAAATCCAGGAGTTCCTGAACTTCTTGCGCAAAGGGTTGAAGAGAGAATTTCAAACACTGATGCATAGGCTCTATCGTCTGGGGGTATTGATCCATAAGCCGTTTTAAAAAATCAATATGCCCCATCCTCTTATCGTCATGTCGGCGCCATTTCATGTGATGCGTCGCTTTGGGCGCCAGAATATATTTTTCAAGACGATTAAGCTTGTTAAGAAGCTTTTTGTCGGTGATTTCGTGCCCCATTGCCGTTCCGTTATCGAATGCCGGAGCAAAGTAATCTCCTGTTTCGTCGTGCAGGATGCCCCAATTATCCTGATGGCGATCCGTGTTCCCGATCAATGCGTCAAAGCAAAAAATCTTCGCCCATTCTTTCTGCCAATTTTGGGACAAATCCCTTTCTTTAATGATCTCTATTAAATCCATAAGATTATGGCGCTTGCCTTTTTTCCGTTCATAGTCAGGGTTGCGCTTTTGAAAAAGATCGCCTCCCGGGATAAATTCTTCCCCTGGTTCTCCTGGATAACTGTAAAACCATTCAATAACCGCACCTGCGATTTCCCGTCTTTCATCAATACCAATGAAAGCGGGCGGTACGGGGACGCCCATCAGACAACCAAGACGATAGGCTATTATTTCTACCCAGAATTGGGCTGGATAACGGCGATTAGACTGCTTGAACATATAATCATGATTGGCAATGAGAAAAGGAAAGGGAGCATGAGCGGGACACGTTATGATATTTTTTTCACGTGCGCCTTCCTCATAGGGTTTCATCTCTTCATTTCCATTCCATGCCGTTATATCAATGAATTGATTGGTTTCCTGCTTTTTAGCCTTATCGTTTCCTTTTCCGTTATACTTGATAAAATTCATCGACCCCACCGATAGAAGAATGACGCCTGTCTATATTTTCTCTATCCATTCGGAAAGAAAATGGTGAGAAACGCTTTAAGATATCTCTCTTCATCTCCATACCGTCAAGGAAAATATGCACCTTTCGCATAGCTCCTAAAATACGGGCTTGCGGGAATATCATTGCCCTTCTCCCCTTCCTTCTTTTATTATAAGCAAAAAGGCAAGAAGCGTTTTATGAATCAAAGCCGCGTTAAAACCCTGAACCGTATGGAAACCCTCAAAAACGCTCTTTCCCCCCAATTAACCGGGGCGGCGTTTATGCTGCTGTGGGCGCTCAGTTTTAGCGCGGCTATGGCTTTCGCCAAGACCCTTTCTCCTGAAGTTGATAGCGTTACCGTTCTTTTTATGCGCTATTTCTTTGGCCTGGTTTTTTTCAGCCCTTTTATCCTGCAATCCGGCTTGAAAGGGTTTGGCACATCACGGCCTATTCTTCATATCATCCGCGTTATCACATTGGGAATCACGGTGACGTGTACGTATTTCGCTTACCGGAATTTGCCTCTTGCCCTGGCAACATCCATCGGGATGACAGGCCCTTTATTTACGACCGTTTTGGCCATGCTTCTTTTGAAGGAGAAGGTTCCTCTTGCTAAATGGGCGCTCATCCTGCTTGGGTATGGCGGGGTGATGATCGCCGTCAGGCCCCATGAAGCGGCGATCAGCCCAGGCGTGTGGATAGCCCTCCTGGCCAATCTGTTCGCCGCTTTTTCCATTATCTGCGTGAAGCTTCTGTCCCGTACGGAAAGCACCTTTACGATTATGCTCTATGCGAATACGGCAACCACGTTTATTGCGGGTCTGATCGTCCTCTCGTTTTGGAAAACGCCCCCTCTTCATGATGTGCTGACCTTGATGGCCATTGGCGCTTTCGGGGTTTTTTCCCAATTTTGTTCCGTGACAGCCTTAAGGTACGCCAACCCCTCTTTCCTCGCGCCTTTTGAATATACGCGCTTGTGCTTTGCCATACCCGTAGGCTTTATCTTTTTTGAAGAAATACCCACCATCTGGGTCATCCTGGGAAGCCTCATCATTATGGGGGCGACCTATGGCCTGACGCGTATTGAACCGTAAGGGGATACCCTGCTTATCATAGGATAATCCCATCCCACCGGTTTTTGATGATCCTCCTTGAGATTTTTCCTGTTGTATTTTCTTCATTCCCCGTTACAGTGTATTTTGCATTAAATTTGCTAAATTTTGAAAGGATTGTGATGAAAAAATATCTTTCTTTTTGCCTGAGCTATCTTGTCGTTTTCTTCTCCTTAACGGCGCAAGCAGCCGAAGCGGAAAGAGATGCGCGGGCGCTTGAGTCCCTTCGGGAAATTGTAACGCGCGCGTTTCCGTTGGCTTCTTATAAGAAACATCAAGAGCGTGACAAGAGCGTTGACGAAATATTAAATCAGGCTCAACAGACGGTTCAAGAAGGTACTCCTCTATTCACCCTCCCTTTGGAAATTATCTACGGGAATATTCTTCCTTATGTAGATTTAGGGACGCTTCCAGCCGTGAGGCTCATCTGCCGTTGTTTTTCTGATCTGGTGAGCGCCTCCTTCTTTCGCTTAAATGATTATTGCCTGACGGAAACAAGAGCGCATTCCATTCCGCTCGATATTCTTCACTTCAAGACGCGGAACACGAAAGACGGTCTCTTCAAGCTCGCTGCCCTTGCGAGCGTCTCTGCAACGGATCTTTCCAGCTGGTTTGAGCCGGACTTTATCCAATCCGCCTTCTTGCCACACCAAAACAGCCTTCCTCAACGGCTTGAAGGGCAAAGTGAGGAAGACCTCGGCAAGCTTTATGCCGTTCTTAAGGTGGCGCTGGCATCACCGCTTGTCAATACGGCTGATCCTTTGGATCCGGTCATGCGGTTACTTCAGGAATTTTCTCACCCTTATGGGTTATCCTTAAATAAATTGTGGTTGCTGTCACTTAACCCGGCGCGGCCAGGCGTTTATTATGAGACTCTTGGACAATTTAGGTTTTCTTCAGCCTGTTTTCCTCAAGCAAGGGACGTTATTGCACGGAAGCTTTTAATGGCGGGGATAAACCTCGGGGATACAAACCTCCTGAAGAGAAATATCGTTAACATAAATCATGATTTTATTTATAGTAAATCTCAAAAAAGAGAGGTAGCCATTGAAATGATTGAGTGGTGCATCCATAATCCCCAATTCTGCCTTGATTCTGATAACTCCCTCTTAATTCACAACGCTCTTTTTTTAGGGCGTCCGGATCTCGCAGTTAAAGTTCTCAGAAAGGTCGTTGAATTACCGAATGATCAAAATACCTTGGGAAATAAAGTTCAGTCATTTAATGCATTTAAAGATAACAACATTGACGATGAGCATCTTCAATTCCGTGTCCGGCAATTTTCTGAAAACCTTTATTCTGATTGGGCGCAACTTGCTGATAACGTGAAGGGGCTCGCCCTTTCACTCCTGATGCGAGCGGAAAGACGGGAAGAGGTTCCAAAAGCGCTGGATGATATTCTGTCACAACCCGAAGAGGAAATTTTAAAGGTTTGTCAGGGTTCCCTGATCAGCGACCTCGTTCACTATCATTATCCTGAAGAAGCAAGGAGGCTAGTCCGCTATTTACTCAACGTACAACCGGAGAAGCTTATCTCTGTTCTTCAGTATTATATAGATGATTTTTTTAAGCCTGCTTTAGAAATTGACCGGGGAAAATCCATTAACCTCTTAAAAGCGCTTGCTGAATCTGATCAGGTTACTATAGACGCTGAGTTAGACGCCCTCTTCTTGCTTGCTCAGCACGCCAAAGAGGAAATTGATCGAAAAAAAGTGCTTGCCCGTTTAAAGACTATTATTGAATCTGATCAAGTTAATTTAGAAACTCGGTTAGGTTTTCTCCTCTTCCTTGCCCAACATGTAACAGAGGAAAAAGATTACGCTATCTCCCAAGTTAAGTCTTTGAATTATCAAGAAACAGATAGGGATGATGTTGATGTGATCCTTTGTATGATATACTATCAACTAAACAACCCGGAGTTATGTGGTTTTTATTATCAAAAATCGATTCAGAAAGCGCTTAATAAGACAGAGCATGATAGCATGGAAAAACGTGCTAAGGTTCTGAAAAAGCTTCAAGAAGGGGGGCTTAATGTTGGGTGCAGTGAAGATCTGCTGGATTGCGATCCATTCACAGTCATTAGTATTCTGGAGGCAAAAAAAGATTAGGCACTCAATTACCCCCCTCTTCTACTAAGTAAAGAGGGGGACACAGGGTTACTGGTTAACGGCGACGCTGCTGCGTAAAAGGTTTTTGGACAAGTAATCTTCTACGTGGGCACGCAATTGTGCAAGCTGCCCACCGAAGAAATGGTCAGCTTGAGGAACCATCCGGTAATCAATATGGATACCCCGTTGAAGTTGCAGCTTGCTCACCAGGCTCGCAACGGAAGAATGGGGAACGATAGCGTCCTGGTCGCCTTGCAGAATCAAGCCGGGAACAGGGCAAGGGGCCAGAAACCCGAAATCATAACGGTCCGCAGGCGGGCTGATTGACACAAATCCCTCCAACTCCGGGCGGCGCATGAGAAGTTGCATCCCGATCCACGCCCCAAACGAAAAGCCGGCAACCCAGCAGGCTGATGCATTGGCATTGTTGGTTTGAAGCCAATCAAGGGCGGAAGCGGCGTCATTGAGTTCCCCTTCCCCGTTATCATAAGTCCCCTCGGACCGCCCGACGCCGCGAAAGTTGAAACGCAAGGTGTTGAACCCCCGCTCTACAAAGCTCCGGTAAAGGGCATAAACCACTTTATTATTCATCGTGCCCCCAAATTGAGGATGGGGATGCAAGATGATGGCAACGGGTGCCCCTTCCCGACGGGTCTGGTGATAGCGCCCTTCAATGCGACCCGCAGAACCGTTAAAAATTATTTCTGACACAACCTTTCCTCCTCCCCTTAACATTAATTTTACTGATCATTCATAGCAGAAACCGTACATAACCTTCGTCCTCTGCGGACGGCACGCCGTTAAAAACTAAGCCGCAACCCTCATGCACTTTACAATAACACGGTCGGCTGCTCATCCGTTTTTTCCTGTCCAGAAAACAACAGACCCGATTCTGCAAGCGCTCTGATGACCATCGAAAACAATACTTGACCAAATTAGTCGGAATAGGTATTCCTTATAGGAGATAAGGGGTATTCCTTAAATCCGGTATCGTCATAATTGACGATATGGAAAGAAGTCTAGCATGGCTTTTTAAGAACAGCTATGAAAAACGGAAGGGTTCGCATGCGGTTAAGCACAAAAGCGCGGTATGCCGTAACAGCGATGGTTGATGTGGCCCGGGAAGAAGCGTCCGGCCCTGTCTCTCTGGCGGCAATTTCAGCCCGCCAGGAGCTTCCCCTAGCGTATTTAGAGCAGCTTTTTGGAAAGTTGCGCAAAGCGGACCTGGTTAAAAGCAGCCGTGGGTCCGCAGGCGGTTATGTTTTAGTCCGCAAAGCTGAGGATGTACGAATTTTAGATATTATTGCAGCCGTTGATACGCCTCTAAAGGCCACGCGTTGCGCGCATGAGTCACCCGTTGGGTGCCGGATGACGGGAGAGAAGTGCCTGACCCATGATTTATGGCATGAGCTGGGAGCCGTTGTACAGTCGTTCCTGACGCGCGTGACCCTTGCGGATGTTTGTGAAAAGCGGATTGCGGGAATGGGGCGCTTCGGTGTTTTGATGGATCCGGCGCCTATCAAAATTCCGGTAAGGAACCAGGCTGTCATATGAGCCTGTATCTGGATTATAACGCGACAGCCCCGTTATGTGAGGAAGCGAAGCAGGTCATGCTGGAGGGTATGGCATACGTGGGAAATGCGTCTTCCGTTCACCAGTTTGGACGGCAAGCGCGGCGGAAAATTGAACAAGCCCGCCTTGAAGTGGCTGACTTTTTTAATGTGCGCCCTGCTGGCATTGTTTTTACCAGTGGAGCGACCGAGGCAAACCACCTGGCGCTTTGCGGTTTTGAGGGTGATGTTATTATTTCCGCCATTGAGCATGACTCCGTTGACCAGGCGCGCCAGGATCGGGTCGTTTGTCCGGTTGATAGCCAGGGAATCATTGATTTAACGGTCCTTGAAGCTTTATTGCAGGATAAAAGGGGCGCCGTCATGGTCTCCGTTATGGCGGCGAACAACGAGACGGGGGTTATTCAACCTCTTGATCAGGTGGTTAGCCTTGCGAAGCGGTACGGGGCTTTTGTCCATTGTGATGCTGCACAGGCAATTGGACGGCTTCCGCTTACGTGGGAGGGAATCGACCTGATTTCCCTGTCAGCGCATAAACTGGGAGCGCCTCAAGGCGTGGGGGCTTTGGTGATGCGGTCAGATGTACCTTTAAAGGCGCAATTGCGGGGCGGAGGGCAGGAACGGTCTTTTCGCTCAGGCACGGAAAATTTTTTGGGTATTCTCGGCTTTGCGGCAGCCTTGAATGCGGCCAGGGCGCAAGATTGGGGTCCTGTTCAGATTTTACGGGATACGCTTGAAGCGCGTCTCAAGACGCGATGTCCTGAAGCCGTATTTTTAGGAAAGGAAGCGCCCCGTTTACCCAATACGGCGCTCATAGCCATGAAGGGCGTTAAAGGCGCAACGCAGGTTATGAAATTTGATTTAAGCGGCATTGCTCTTTCAGCAGGCGCGGCTTGCGCATCAGGCAAGGTAAAGCCATCACGGGTTTTGAGGGCGATGGGCGTACCTGAAGCCGTTGCCGATTGTTCAATCCGGGTCAGTTTGGGTCTCACCAATCCTCCGGATTTGATCGACCGGTTTCTTGGCGCGTGGATGGATATTTATGAGAACGTCCGCCCACACTGATTGTGTGTTTTAAGGTTTTGGGAGAAAAATAAAAAATGATAGCGCATCAACAAATTTATCTGGATTATCAGGCGACCACACCGTGTGATCCGCGGGTTGTTGAAAAGATCTTGCCTTATTTTACGCACATTTTTGGCAATCCGCATTCCCGTAACCATCCGCACGGCTGGGCAGCCGAAGAAGCTACTGAAAAAGCCCGGACGCAAGTGGCTTGCCTTATTGGAGCGGATCCGCGGGAAATTATCTTTACAAGTGGGGCTACAGAGTCAAATAACCTGGCGATCAAAGGCGTGAGCCGGTTTTATAAAGACAAAAAAAATCACATGATCACCTGCGTAACAGAGCATAAATGCGTATTGGACAGTTGCCGCCATCTTGAACAGGAAGGTTTTTCCGTAACTTATTTATCGGTACAACCTAATGGTTTGATTGATCTTTCAGAACTGCAAGAAGCTATTCGCCCCGATACGGTTATGGTTTCCATTATGGCAGTGAATAATGAAATTGGCGTTATACAGCCCTTGATGGAAATTGGAAAAATATGCCGGGACGCGGGGGTATTTTTTCACACCGATGCCGCGCAAGCGGTGGGTAAAATTTCCCTTGACGTTGAAGCGCTGAATATTGATTTGCTGAGTATTTCCGGACATAAAATTTATGCGCCGAAAGGGATCGGGGCGCTTTATGTCCGCCGTAAACCGCGCGTCCGGCTTCAAGCAATCATTAATGGAGGAGGACAGGAGCGCGGCATGCGGTCGGGCACATTGCCAACGCCTTTATGCGTAGGGTTGGGAGAAGCTTGCGCGATTGCCAGAAGCGAAATGGAGGCGGAAACAACGCGCATAAAAGGTTTGAGTGACCGTCTCTATCAAGGGTTGACGAGCCAACTGGACGATGTTTACCTGAATGGCGATACCGCTCCCCGTATTCCCGGGAACCTGAATTTAAGCTTTGCCTATGTTGAAGGGGAAGGCTTAATGATGGGAATTAAAGATTTATCCGTTTCCTCAGGCTCGGCGTGCACGTCTTCTTCTCTTGAGCCGTCTTATGTTTTACGCGCCCTTGGCGTTGAAGAAGAGTTGGCGCATACATCGATCCGGTTTGGATTGGGACGTTTTACAACAGAAGCGGATGTGGATACGGCCGTTGAGAAGGTTGTTGCAGCGGTGACGCGGTTGCGGGAAATGAGTCCGCTTTGGGAAATGGTTCAAGAAGGGATCGACCTGAAAAATATCAAATGGTCAGATCATTAATGAGGGAGAGAAGAAATGGCCTATAGCAGAAAAGTGATTGATCACTATGAAAATCCCCGTAATGTGGGGGCTTTTGATAAAAATGACGCAACCATCGGGACGGGCCTGGTGGGAGCGCCAGCCTGTGGAGACGTGATGAAGCTCCAGATTAAAGTTAATAAAGATGGTATTATTGAAGACGCGAAATTTAAGACTTTTGGATGCGGGTCAGCGATTGCGTCCAGCTCCCTCATCACAGAATGGGTTAAAGGAAAAACCCTGGAAGAAGCCCAGGCCATTCGGAATACGGAAGTTGCGCAAGCTTTGACGCTGCCGCCTGTGAAAATCCACTGCTCAATTTTGGCTGAGGATGCTGTTAAGGCGGCGATCGCGGATTACCAGTCTAAAACCCTGTCAGGGGCAGGCAACCGCGAAGAAACGGCGGTATGAAGGCGAGGCCATGACAACACGAGCAGCGCCGATAACCATAACCGATACGGCTTTTGAGCGGGTGAAAGCCTTACTGACCCAGCGGGGCAAGCCCTCTGTGGGAATACGTATTAGCATTCGCACGAAAGGGTGTTCCGGGTTATCCTATTCTCTAGAATATGCGGATGACAAAAATCCTTTAGATGAGGTGATGGAAATGGATGGCGTAACAATTTTGATCGACCCCAAGGCGATACTGTTTATTCTGGGTACGGAAATGGATTATGTGGAAGAAAAAATGCAGTCAGGATTTGTCTTTCGTAATCCCAATGCAAAAGGGTACTGCGGTTGCGGTAAATCATTCCATGTTTAAGAAAGATTTTAATCCTTTTGAGATACTGGGGATAGAACCAGCATTTGAGGTGGAGGCGACGGCGCTTGATGCGGCGTATTTTTCCCGCCAGGCATTGGCTCATCCGGATCGTTTCGTTTATCACTCAGAACCCGAACGCCAGGCGGCAGCTGAACAATCCGCCTCACTCAACCAGGCTTATGAGATTTTAAAAAATCCAGCTTTACGCGCCCGCGCTATTTTGAAATTACGGGGAATAGAGGGAGGGGGAGAAGATGGAAAAACCGTTCAAGACCCCCTGGTTTTAGAGGAAATGATGGGATTGCGGGAAACCTTAATGGAAGCGGTTTCTCCTTACGATTTCAACGTCGTGGAAAGTCAAATTCAGGAGCGGTTGCAAGAGGCCACAGCCTCTTTTGCGCGTGCGGCACGTCAAGACCAAAACCAGAAATTACCAGGGTTTTTTTTGCGCCTGACTTATCTGTCGAAATTGATGGAAGATATAAAAATGCGCCGGCGCCAGTCTTCGGTTAAAGTTCTGTAAGGAGAAGCAACGCAGTGTTATTACAAATTACGGAACCCGTCTCAAGCCTTGTTCAAGAGAAGCTGTCTCAAGCTGTTGCTATTGGCATCGATTTGGGGACAACCAACTCCGTTGTTGCGTTTTCTGAAAACCGCAAACCATTCGCATTGGCTGATAGCCGGGGGGAATGCCTCTTACCATCCGTTGTCGCTTACGCTGAGGGGTCTGCGCCGATCGTGGGAGAGAAAGCGGTTGACCTAATCGATGAAGCGCCTGACCGGGTCGTGACCTCTTCTAAACGGCTGATGGGCCGGTCGAGCGCGGAAGCAAGGGAAATGGCGGGAAAATATACCTTAACAGTTGCTGAACAAAGCGATTCAGATACGATGGTGAGGTTGACGGTTGGAGACGAGATTAAAACACCTGTTGAAGTAGCGGCTGATATCTTGCGTACCCTTAAAAGCCAGGCTGAGACCGCCCTCAATCAATTCATTGAGAAGGCTGTGATTACGGTGCCCGCTTACTTTGATGAAGCGGCGCGGCAAGCGACAAAGGACGCTGCCGCCCTTGCAGGATTAAAAGTATTGCGGTTGATCAATGAACCAACAGCGGCGGCGCTGGCTTATGGTTTGGATCAAGGGATTGAAGGGATTTATGCTGTTTATGATTTAGGGGGGGGGACGTTTGATGTGTCTCTCTTACGAATGGCCAAAGGGGTCTTTCAGGTGCTGGCGACAGGCGGAGATACCGCACTGGGAGGAGATGATATTGATCGTTTAATTGTCGAATATTTTCACCATTTAGCTCCCGAAATCAGCTTAACGCCGGCACGCTACAAACAAGCCCTCAAAGCGGCCCGATCCATAAAAGAATATTTATCCCGGCAGGAACGGGGAAGGTGGGAATTACTCGGGGATAAGGAATTTCCTCTTGACCGCCCAACTTTGGAACAATTAGCCACACCTCTGGTAGAAAAGACCATTGATATTTGCCGGCGCGTTTTAATTGATGCGGATTTAACGCTAAAAGACATAAAAGGCGTTGTGCTCGTGGGAGGGACAACGCGGATGCCTCTCATTCAAGGACGGGTTGCTGAATTTTTTGGGCAAGACCCGTTAACCAATCTGAATCCTGACGAAGTTGTAGCGCTTGGCGCCGCATTGCAAGCGGAAGCGTTGACGAGAAGGGTAGAAACGTTGCTCCTGGATGTAACCCCCCTGTCATTGGGATTAGAGACAATGGGAGGCGTGGTCGAAAAGATCATTCCCCGCAATACGCCCATTCCGGCAACCTGTTCTCAAGAATTTACAACCTATCAGGAGGGGCAAACAGCCATGAAAATTCATGTTCTTCAAGGGGAACGTGAATTGATGGAACATTGCCGGTCTCTGGCTGAATTTACGTTAACGGGCATTCCCCCCATGATGGCGGGAGCAGCCCGCATTGTGGTGACGTTTATGGTTGATGTGGATGGCTTGCTGACGGTGAGCGCGACGGAAACAACAACAAATACGCATCAGGAAGTTACCGTCAAGCCTTCCTATGGTTTGACAGAAGAGGATTATCGCCGGATCTTGCGCGAAAATGCGGTACATGGGTCAAAGGATATAAAAAATCGTCTTCTGATTGAAACAAAAGTAAAAGCGCAGCAGTTGCTTCATCAGATGGATAAGGCTATTAAAGTGGATGGGGATTTGCTGACGGCAGTTGAGCGGGAAAGCTTGCTTCACGCTATGGAAGCGTTAGAGCAACGCTTGACAGATGCGGATCAAGACGCCATTGTAGAGCGACAAAAAATGTTAGAATCTATGAGTGTTCCTTTCGCAGCACGGCGGGTAGAACGCCTGGTTGGGGAAGCGGTAAATGTCTCTTCACCGTTAGAGAAGTAAAAATGAAGTTGGAGTTTTAAAAGTATGCCAAAAATGACATTTATGACGCCATCGGGAGGCCGTATTCAAGTGGATGCGCCGGTTGGGTTATCCGTTTTGGAAATTGCGCATCGAAATAAAGTAGACCTGGAAGGGGCATGTGAAGGTTCATTAGCTTGCTCGACATGCCACGTCATTGTAGAACCTGAATGGTATGATATGCTCTCGGCGGCGACGGAAGATGAAGAAGACATGCTTGACCTGGCCTTCGGCTTGACCCAAACATCGCGCTTGGGATGTCAGATTATTATGACGGAAGAACTTGATGGTCTCGTTGTCCAGTTGCCTGCCGCTACCCGTAACATGATGGTATGAGGTCATTGCTTCCCCTTTCTTTTCAAAACCGCATTCAAGAACTTCTGGAATCAGCTGATTCCAGACCCTCTGTTAAAATAGCACAGAAACAGCTGACAAAACGGTATCGAACGTCACAGGGAAGGACAGCAGGATTTGCCTCCTCATCTGAGGCGATGGCTTATGTGGCGGCCCGTCTACCAGCGACATTTGCAGCTGTAGAATCCGTTTTGCCTCATGTTCCCCTGGAGCACGTCACGTCTGTTTTAGATTTAGGAGCCGGACCAGGAACGGCGGCGTTGGCCGCTGCTCTGTATTGGCCAGCATGCGAGCGCTTCCATTTAATTGAAGAAGATGCCTTTATGAACAAGGTAGCTCAAAATCTTCTCAAAGAGGCGCCTGAGATTGCGCATCAACATTTTTCTTTTCAACGCGCAAATCTCTCAACCCTGTCACTTGATGCGCCATTCGATATCGTGACCTTATCCTATGTCTTGAACGAACTCTCTTCTGAACATCAAGTAAAAGTCCTGAAAAAAGCTTGGGAGAAAGCATCGTTGGGACTTATTATTTTGATGCCTGGCACGCCGGTAAGATATCAGCAATTAATGGGATTACGGGATTTATTGATTGAATGGGGGGCCTTTATTGCCGCTCCCTGCCCGCATCATAAGGTTTGCCCTTTGAAAAAGAATGATTGGTGCCACTTCTCGAAGCGGCTGCCCCGGTCCCGTATTCATCGAGACATCAAGAAAGTTTCTTTACCTTATGAGGATGAGAAGTTTAGCTATCTTGTCGCTTTGCGGCTACCTGGAATCCATCCGGCGCCGGCAGCACGCATTATCCGCAAACCCTTACAGCGGTCTGGCCATGTTACGCTAGACTTATGCGCCAGCGAAGGGCTTAAACGCCAAACCATTTCTAAAAGAGATAAAGGGCATTATAAAGCGGCTACCCAGGCAGGGTGGGGGGACAGTTGAAACAATATATAACTTTTGTTTAAAAAAATGAAATATAATGATAATTTTTTATGTTGTAAGCTAACTTAAAGTCAGGTATATTAAAGATGGTGCTGCTGGGTTAGATGGAGTTGCATCCCCGGACCCTATCTAACTTCTCGGAGACTGTCCCTACCAAAACCGTGGTTTTGGCACATGGTTCCCACCTGCTTGTCAGGTCGCGAGAGGATCTTTACTCCGTCGGCTCAAGTGGCACCTTTTTTTATTTTACTCCAGCCTGGTTTCTCATACCCCCGGTTCCAAGGTCTCAAGCCCAATGATGTCCGTACTGATTTTACATGAATATCCTCCGGCGTAATCCAAAGTTGATAAGTGCCATCACGCTTTAACGTATACCGGTCAATGAACACATCCGGCATATAACGCCAGCGTTTGCAGTCGCGCCAGGCATAACTGGTCGTAATAAAAGCCTTTACCTGACACATTTCTTTTGAAATTCTCAAAGATGGTTTTAAAGGGAAGCTGGGGGAGCGGGCCAATAAGGCAGGACCTATTCTCACCTGATCAGCAGGCCATTCCTTTTTCTGTTTGAGACCTAATTCCTTCATCCATTGATCTGTAAAGAAACTGCCCCGCTTCAGGTCTGAAACATAAAGCGTATTGTCTGATTGGTAGGCGATAACGGCGCCATCACCGGCTGCATAAAGAGTTGCGGGATGATGCAGAAACAGGGAAAAGCAGCCGAGGGCACAAAGGATGAGTCCTCCCCATCGCCAGTAACTTTTCCAAAAGCATATCCACAACCCCCCGAACGTTACCAAACCCACGAAGGGAGATGGAGGGGTTGGAACGATAATAGCGGCGCCTGGCCAGGAGGAAACCGTTTCAGCAATATGGATAAGCTGCTCCAGCCCAAAAGATAAGAAGTGAAAAGCAGCTTCGATCCCTCCGAAGGAAAGGGACAGGACGCTCAAGGTTGCAGCGGGCATAATGAAAACGCTGGTTAACGGAATAGCTAAAAAATTACCGATGAGGGTTTGTAAGGTAAACCGGTTGAAAATAGCGAGGGTATAAGGGGTCGTCGCCAGGGTAGCAATGAGGGTCGTCGCAACCAATCCAGCCCCATAGGTGATCAATTTACGGCAGGAACCTCCTTCACATGACCACTGCCGTAAAGGCGCCCAGCCACCTTCATAAGCTGCAATAAGGCCAACCACGGCAGCGAAGGATAATTGAAAGCTTGCGGATAGCAAACTTTCCGGGCGCAGGACCAGGATAACAGTGGCGGCAATGGCGACGAGGCGCATGGACAAAGGATTACGGTCCAACAGAATACCCATCATCACAATACTGATCATGACAAAAGCCCGTTGCGCGGGAATACCAAAACCAGAGAGGGAGAGGTAGGCAAAAGTTGCGGCAATCCCTAATAGGGCAGCCCATTTTTTGATGGGATAATTTTCCGCAAGAGAGGGAATGAGGGCAAGCCCACGCCGGAAAACCAGAAATATAATCCCGGCTACTAACGTTAAATGAAGGCCAGAAATAGCGAGGATATGCGCAAGGCCCGCATCGGTAAATGCCTGCCGCATCTCAGGGTATATGCCGGACCGGTCTCCTGTAATGAGAGCAGCGGCGATCTCTCCCCGTTGCCCCGGCAAATGCTGGCGAATGGTTTGGGTGAGGCGGTAAGGCATCGCAGCAAGCCAAAGGCCCTTATCGTTGCTTTCTATCACATGGATTGAACTTTTTATCCGCCCTGTTGCCCCAATTCCTTGAAAGTAGGCTTGGCGCCGGAAATTGTACCCGTTAATACTCACGGGATCTGAAAGGGGAAGAAGGGAAGCATTGAAAGACGCCTGGTCACCAATCGTTACAGATAAAGGTTTTGATAAGGGCAACGTTAGTCGGATTTTGCGTAACCTAGGAATGCCTTCTTGTGAAAACGTAAGATTATCAAACGTCAAACGGCGGCGGTTGGGAAGTTCTTCAATATCAACGATGCGCGCTTTTATTTTTACGTTTTCCATCTTGGTGAGCAGGAAGGGCGTGGCAAGCCAGTCTGTTCGGATCTTGGCAACGGTCAATCCCATACTGAAGCTCAGAACCATCATGGACGCCAGGAAGGGGAGGAGGCGATAACGCCAAAAGCGAAGCGTTGCGGAAATCGCGGCCAGGCTTATGAAAAGAAAAATCAGCGTGGAGGAGAGAGAAAGTTCAAAAGGCAGAGAAAAATAGAGGGAAATACCGACTCCCATGCCCACCGGCCACCATAAAAACCAGCGCGAGCGGTCTTCAAAAAAAGGAGCGAAATTGGCCATCTCAAGTCACAACCTCTGGTTGCTTTCCTTATCATATGGCGAGTACCTTACGACGGAGCCATCAAAAGGTTCAAGAGGATAATTTGTCCCCGCCATAGGAAAAATGAGGGAACCATTCCACATACTATTGCGTAAATATGGCATATGTAATTTTAGCGCAAGATTTTTCGAGTTGTTTTTATCATTCCGATCCATGATAGTTATGACCATAAGAGAGTTACAAAATGATTTTGGCTCATAAAAAGAATGGCAAATGCTTGAGAAGATTCCTTACCCGTCACCTAATTTTGAACCGCGTTCCCCAAAGACGCCTCTTGACCTGATTGTTCTCCACTATACGGATATGCGTAATGCAGAAGAAGCTTTGGTACGATTATGTGATGCCGAAGCAAAGGTGAGCGCGCATTTTTTAATACATAAAGAAGGGGCGCTTTATCAACTGGTTGACCCGATATATTGCGCGTGGCATGCGGGCGTCAGCTCCTGGCAAGGAGAGACGGATATCAACCATCGATCTATCGGGATTGAACTGGATAACCGCGGGCATACTTTTGGCCCGGAACCTTTTTCAGCGGCTCAAATGAACACGTTAGCTGATTTGCTGGGTGAGCTGACAAAAACATATGCGGTTTCCCCTCACCGTATTGTAGGGCATTCAGATATTGCCCCTTTACGTAAAAAAGACCCTGGCGAGATGTTCCCCTGGGCTAACCTCGCCCGGAAAGGCTTCGGGCTTTGGCCTTTTGAAACCAAGCCGGCGCCCCATCATGCGTCCCCCCTTCTGCCTATGGATAGTTTAGAAATACAACGCGCTTTGTCCGATATTGGCTATGGCTGCCCTCAAACAGGCGTGTGGGATGAAAATACGCAAAAAGTATGCCAGGCTTTTCAACAGCATTTTACGCCCCATGACCTAACGGGCTACCCATCAGCTGTAACATGCCAGATGTTGCAGGGTCTTTTGAAGGTTATCAAATCCCTCACCGTCACATCTCAGGCTCTTGAGGATTAATTTCCGGAGATATTTCTTCCCCAAAGCCTTGTTGTATCAAATCTACAACCGCTTTAAGAGCCATGCTTGCTTCGGGGCCAGTTGCCTTAACCGTAACCTCATCTCCCGGGCTTGCTGTGAGCATCATCAATTCCAGAATCGAATCGGTCGATGCAACCTGGTTATCTTTTTCAAGCGTCACAATGGCGTTAAACTGATCGGCCAAATTCACAAGCTTGCCAGATGCCCGGGCATGTAACCCCAGGCGGTTAACTATTTTGACGGATTGACAGTTTGGAGCCTCATCATTCATTGCCAGCACTTGAGGGTTATCCAGTTTTTTGGGTCATCTGTTCTGTTGTTACGGGTTCGATCAGTTTGCTTTCAAGTAAAGTAGAGGCGGCATGAATATACTTATGCCCTGCTTCCTGGCCTTGGGCAACAGCTTCTTTCAAGGATGTTCCTTCTGGCAAACGCGCCAGCCGGACAAGCATGGGTAAATTAATTCCGGCGATGACTTCTACCGGCTTCACGCCCAGCGCTGAAATCGCTAAATTGGAAGGGGTTCCTCCGAAAAGATCCGTGAGCAAAATAACCCCTTGACCGCTATCAATTTCCTCCGCGGTTTTCAAAATATCCGCCCGGCGCTGGTCGATGTTATCTTGAGGGTAAATACAAATCGCGCGGATATTTTCACGAGGTCCAACAACATGCTCTAATGCTTCAACAAAGGCATTGGCAAGTTGACCATGGGTTACGATGACAAGACCAATCATATTCTTAAATCCTTTCATTATTATGACAGAACAGGTAAATCCCGATGCTCAATAATAACTCTTTCTCCCTGGTTGTGAAGCCATTTTGACAATTGATCAGCTAAGAAAACAGACCGGTGCTGCCCTCCCGTGCAACCGCAAGCGATGGTTAAATAACTCCGCCCTGTCAGACGAAAACCCTTCAAAGAATGACATATGATAGCTTGTAATGCTTCATATACGCCCTGCCAATTGGAATCTTGAGTTAAGTATTCCCCTACAACCGTATCTTTTCCCGTTAAAGCCCGGAAGGGTTTTTCATAATGGGGGTTCGAGAGAAAGCGGGCATCAAAAACCATATCCGCTTCCCGGGGCAATCCCCGGCGATAAGAAAAGGACATTAAGCGAATTAACAGGGTCAGTGATTCTTCAAGGCTGAAATGCTGGCGTACCATTTGCCCAAAAGTTGGCATAGACAAGCGGGAGGTATCGATGACCAGTTCAGCTAATGACTTTAAAGGATCAATCAATTGCCGTTCCTGAAAAATAGCCTCCGGTAACGGGAACTCTCCAATAGGATGCCGTCGGCGTGTTTCGGTAAACCGGCGCAAGAGCACCTCGTCATCACATTCAAGATAAAGCAAGCGGACTGAAACATTTAAGGTGGTAAGAAGGTCCTGAAATATGTCCCGGAACCGGCTTAAGTCAAAGCCGTAAGAGCGGGTATCGATTCCAATTGCCAAAGGATTCCGCCGTTCCCAGGATAGAATTTGCTCGCATAAGTGGGGAAATAAGCTTAAAGGAAGATTGTCGATGGCTTCATAGCCCAAATCTTCCAGAATTTTCAAAGCAGTTGACCGCCCAGCCCCTGACATTCCCGTAACAAGGATTATTTTTTGCGCTGGCGTCTTTTTACCCGTCATTTTTTCTATGTCCTACACTTCCGTGGATCCAAGGATCCAGACATGACATATCACACGGCTTGACTATACCTAATTTAGAACACTATTGCACATTAATTAATTTCCGGACAAAGGATAGAGATTCAAAGGAAATTATACATTCCCTGCCTTGACTTTGAGAAAGCGGTATGTGAGATTTTCTTAAAACTTATTTCCGAGGTTTTTTTCGCTAAAAAAGTCCCAGGATTACTATGATAAGAAAGGCCACTTATGATGCATATCAGAAAAATTGTTGGCCTTATGGCTTGTGATCCGAGGGGTGTTATTGGAAAAATGGGAACATTACCCTGGTCTTATCCTGAAGAGTTAGAACATTTCCGCTGTACGACATATCAGCGCCTCATGATTATGGGCCGCAAAACTTATGAGTCCATACCGCCAACCATTTTAAAAGATCGTTTCAATATTGTTTTTTCAAAAAAATATAAAGAACCATTTTTCTTAAATGAAACGATTGTTTTTGTTTCTTCATTGAACGATTTTCTGGCATTAACGGATTTACCGTTCCAAAAGGAAAGCTACATGATTGGCGGCGCAGAAATGACAAAGCTATTCTTGAAGGCCAACCTTGTGAACAAATTTTTATTGACGCAAATCCATAAATTTTATGAAGGGGACACTATTTTCCCTTTGGAACTTTTAGAAGGCTGGGATCAAGAAATGATCAGAAAAGAGAAGGACTTTACAATTTATAAATATACCAGGTTTCCTAGCCCTTCAGGACGGGAAAAAAGAAAAAGAGTTTAGGGCGTGTTATCAACTATCGGCTTTTGGACTGCAAATGGCAGTTTTCTGCGCTTCCGTTTCTAAAAATACGCCTTAAGTATTCTTGCGATACGGTTCTCAAAACCCGCCATTTTCGCCACAAAATCCTTCAATTGATGACACGCCCCAGGAAAATGGCCAATTTTTTGTTATGGCGGAGCCAACGGCCATGCTCATTCCGGAAACCATCAACGAGATTTTTTTCAAGTGTTCTCGCCATGACAGAAATGGTAGATTTTTTGCCTTTTTGAAGTCATGATTCCCTACTATAAATATGGATGGAACCTAACAAGCAAGGACAAATAAAACGCCATGAAAATCACCGCTCTAAAAACACATAAAATTCAATCAACTGAATCAATTAATGATATCCTGGATCAGCATATCCCAACGTTGACGGAAGGGGTGATTGTTGCGATTACATCCAAAATTATCAGTCTCTGCGAGGGACGTACCGTACCAAAAAATTCCGTACAAAGCAAATATGAGCTTGTCAAAAAAGAAGCTAACGCCTATTTAGCGCAAACGCATAACCTCTGTAATGTTCATCTGACGATCAAGCACAATATCCTGATTCCCTCTGCCGGGATTGATGAATCAAACGGGGATGGCTTGTATATCCTTTACCCTCAAAATAGCCAACAAACGGCCACATCAATTTGGGAGCATTTGCGTAACAAGCATCACCTCACCCATTTGGGGATCGTCATAACAGATAGCCATACAACCCCTTTACGGAAAGGCGTTACAGGCATTGCGCTTGGATGGTGTGGCTTTGAACCCTTGTATAGTTATGTTGGCAAGCCTGATATTTTTAATCATCCCCTTCAAGTGACCCAGATTAATATTCTTGATGCGTTAGCAGCGTCAGCGGTTTTTATCATGGGAGAAGGCGCGGAACAAACCCCGATAGCGCTTATTGAAGAGGCGCCAAAAATCCAGTTTTTATCCCGTCCGCCAACCCGGGAGGAAGAGCAAATGATTCACATTCCTTTAGAAGAGGATATTTATGCGCCTCTCTTGAAAAATGCGAACTGGATTTGGAATCCCTCCCAATAAAAGTCCTTTATAAATTCCCTGGCTAAAGTTGATAAAAGTCCGGGACATACAAGAGGAGCCGATACCTAGGGAAGAGTTTTCTCTCAGTTTTTCGGAACTGCACAGGGTTTATGGTCCTTATCAATTGAGACAAAGGTAAAAGTGCCTTCCGTGACTTTAAGAACCGCGTCCTGCAACGCCCGCCTTACCCAAGCTTCGATATGCAGGGTAAGAGAGGTGTGGCCAATCCGAATAACTTCCGCATAACAGCTGACTTCATCACCCACAAAGACCGGCTTATGAAACACGAGCGCATCAATAGCAACCGTTACGACCCGGCCTTTTGTTCTGGCAGAAGCGACGTTCCCTCCCGCTAAATCCATTTGCGCAACCAGCCACCCGCCAAAAATATCACCACTGGGGTTTGTGTCAGCTGGCATAGCAATGGCTCTTGTTGACAACAGCCGGTTAGGTGGCAAGTAAGTTTCCATAGTTCTCATTGCCTCTCTGTTTATTTATTATAAATAATTCCATTCCTCTTTTATTTTAGAATAGAAATCATTTATTTTTAGTTTATTTTTACGCAAACCCGTATGTTGTTTCCTATTTTATGGAAGGATTATTAAAAAACAGATGTATATATGACCTCAGGAGACACGCCTTAGAAAAAAATTCGTTCGTGACCGGAGTGTACATAAGCGTACATGAGGATCACGAACAAATTTTTGACGACGCCATGGAGCAAAAGGTGATGGTTTCGCAAGAAGACTAATCTTCTTCCTTATGCTTATGCGATGCAGGGGAAGAGGACTGTCGTTTAAGCTGTTTTTCCTTCTTTGCAATTTCCTTTCCTTCCTTATCCAGTTCTTTTTGTTCCGCTTTAAGTTCCGCTACAGCTTTATTAACCTTAAGTACCTTTTTGTTGTGCTCTAATTGTTTTTTATTGTATTCGGCTTCTTCATCTATAAGTTCAGACTGCTCATCTTTCTCACTTGCTGGCGCATCTGCTTCACTCTCGTGTCCGCTCTCATCGTGTTCAGATTCTGGCGGTTGCTCGGAAGGAGGAGAGGATGCATCAGCCGTATCTGCTTTATCTTCTTGTCCAGCCTCTTCGTGTTCAGATTCTGACGGTTGCTCGGAAGAAGGAGAGGGCGCGCTACCCGCATTTGCCGTCGCCTCCTCTGGCTGGTTTGCGGCATCATCCTCATTTTCAGCTCCCCAGGCTAACGAAGAAAGAAAGAGCGTGATGCACAAAAAAGGAAGCGCCCTGAAAAATACACTATGGTTAGTCATGATAAAACTCCTTAATAAAACCTTAATCAAAAACATTTTCTTAATAATCTGTTATGAAAGAGGCAACGGTAGAATCAATAACCCACCCGAATCTTTTATAACCATCTTCTAAAATAATACTAGCGCAGGCGTTAAAGAATGATTAAGAGAAGGTTGTTGGCCGCCCTATTTCTGGCCTGGAATTCGCCATTTTCTCTCCATAAGTGGAAAAAAGAAAGCGGTAGAGATCCCGGATAAATCCACAAAACCTGATAAAATACTATCCTGAAAAACATATATTGCATTTTCAATGTGTTTATAGAAAAATAAATTATAAAAAATATAATGACACTGGAATCCGAGTCAAAACTATCATAACGCAAGGGGGATCAGGGATGAAAAGTTCATCGGTTATTTTAACTCTTCTTTACGCAACCCTTATGTGGATCCCTGCTGCACGGGCAGCTGAAAAAATAGAGGAATCCCAAACGGTTACTACGCAACATGCCCTTGCAAATAATTGGGCGAGCTTACGTGCCCATCAAGAAAATCAAGTCTTTGAAACTCAAATGAAATTCCTCGATGAGGCGGATCAGGAGGGAGAACGTCAGATTAATGCTCTTCTTGATCTTTCTGATCAAGAAGAAGGGGAATTGAAGCGGGTCCTTCACCTGTCCCTTTCGGAAAATTTGCCTCCTCTCCATGATTTCGCAGAGACGGATATTGAAAAAGCGCTCCGCGCATCCCTTCTCACAGCAAAGGAAGAGGACTCTCAGCAGGAAAATAAAAGGCGTGCAGAGCGAAAGGAAGAAAAGAGACGGCTGATACAAGATATATGCGCATTGCACCCACAAGTTATTGCATTGCGGACAAGCCTGAAAGACATAAGCGCGAAAGCATCAGAAGCATCCAGCGTATATGTGTCTCTCATCGCTTCTGAACCGGAGATAAAGGATAAAGCCAACGAAGAATCGGAATCGCTTCATAGGGTAAGATATCTCATAGAATCTGACCTGAATGAAGCAGGCGCCCGGCTTGACCACATGCTTGACAGGTACTTTGTTTTAATTTCTAACCGGAAACCTTCAGAAAAGCCTAAAAGATTTGTAGAAAGCGCTTTATGTGAGCTTCGTCCTCAAATAGCAACGTTACGGCGGGAAGCAGAGGAAAAAAGGACCCAAAGCAATGAGGCATTCAATAGGTACAGGGCGCTATGGAATTCGGGTTCCCTGGAAGAGAAAGATACGGAAGCGACCTGGTCAAAGCAAACAGAGCAGGTGAAAGCTGCCCAATTAGAATTGGATAACGCACTTGCGGAAGAAAGTGAGATGATGACTGCGTATTTTACTTTCGTCCGAAGCCAATAATACTTCCTTTGAAGCGCAGGTGATTTTGCGCCCTCCCTTGCCAGGCGGCGATGTTCAGGGCAGGTGGATAGGAGTCTGCTCCTGATGCTTTGTGGTATTTCCCGACTGAATTATACCTTCCCCAACCCCAAATCGTGCGCTTCAAGGCGGCGGATTTCATCCCGCAATTTCGCGGCCTCTTCAAATTCAAGGTTGGCTGCCGCGTCCCGCATGCGACGCTCCAAATGGGTCAGATGGGATTTCAAGGACTTTCCAACCAAATGGGGCACGTCCTGCATCTCAACCGTTAAATGGTCCGCCTCATAGACGCTGCCTAAAATATTGGTGATGGTTCTCTTGATCGTCTCTGGCGTAATGCCATGGGCGCTATTATAGGCTTGCTGCTTTTCGCGGCGACGGTTCGTTTCTCCCAAAGCTTCCGTCATAGACCGGGTCATCTTATCCGCATAAAGAATGACGCGCCCTTCCGCGTTGCGGGCCGCCCGCCCGATCGTTTGAATGAGGGATGTCCTGGACCGCAAATATCCCTCTTTATCCGCATCCAAAATCGTCACAAGTCCGCATTCAGGAATATCCAGCCCTTCACGCAAGAGGTTGATCCCGATCAGTATATCACAAAGACCTAAGCGTAAATTGCGAATAATTTCAATACGTTCTAGCGTCTCCACATCAGAATGCATATAGCGAACTTTAAAGCCTGCTTCCGCTAAATATTCCGTCAGGGCTTCCGCCATTTTCTTGGTCAGCGTAGTCACCAGAACACGCATCCCCTTGCCAACCGTTTCCCGGCATTCGGCAATGAGGTCATCCACTTGATGGTCACACGGGCGAACGACGCAAATGGGGTCTATCAGCCCCGTAGGGCGGATAACTTGTTCAATAAACTCTCCTTGCGTTTGTTGCAGTTCCCACGGGCCGGGCGTTGCGGACACAAACACGGTTTGGGGACGTAATGCTTCCCACTCCTCAAATTTTAAAGGACGGTTGTCCCGGCAAGAGGGCAACCGGAAGCCATATTCACTCAACGTTTCCTTGCGTGAGCGATCCCCCTTGTACATGCCATTGAGTTGAGGAACCGTCACATGGCTTTCATCAATAATCAAAATCGCATGTTTTGGCAAATATTCAAAGAGGGTGGGCGGCGGTTCTCCCGGGGCACGGCCCGTAAGGTAACGGGAGTAATTCTCAATTCCTGCGCATGATCCGGTCGCCGCCATCATTTCCACATCAAATTTAATGCGTTGCTCCAGCCGCTGGGCTTCCAGGAGTTTATTCGCCTGGCGGAATTCTTCCAATCGACTCCCCAGATCCACCTGAATTTGTTTGATGGCCTGTTGCATGGTTGGCCCGGGCGTCACATAGTGACTGTTCGCAAAGATACGGATTACCTCTAGCGTCTGGTAGCGTTCTCCCGTTAAAGAATCCATTTCCTGAATGGATTCCACTTCATCCCCGAAAAAGCTGATCCGCCAGGCGCGGTCTTCATAGTGGGCCGGAAACAATTCCACCACATCGCCCCGAACGCGAAAAGTCCCTCGAACAAAAGACAGATCATTGCGCTTGTAGTGCAGTTCTACCAACCGGCGAATAAAATCCCCCCTTTCAATCTCTTGACCGACCTTCAAGGGAAGGATCATCTCACTATACGTTTCGACCCCTCCAATGCCGTAAATACATGAAATGCTCGCCACAATAATGACATCAGGGCGTTCCAGCAATGACCGGGTCGCTGAATGACGCATCCGGTCAATCTGCTCATTAATGGAAGATTCTTTCTCAATATAAGTATCAGTGCGCGCAACATAAGCTTCAGGTTGGTAATAATCGTAATAGGAAACAAAGTATTCTACCGCATTGTTGGGAAAGAATGATTTCATCTCTCCATACAATTGCGCCGCTAGAATTTTATTGGGAGCGAGGATTAAGGCGGGACGTTGAACAGCTTGAATAACATGGGCCATCGTGAAGGTTTTACCCGACCCCGTCACGCCCAGTAGAACCTGATTTTTGGCTCCGGCTTCAAGGTTGGAAACCAGAGCGTCAATCGCTTGGGGCTGGTCCCCTGCCGGAACAAAGGGTGACTCAATTTTTAAAAGCTGACTGGTCATCATTCAAAACTTCAGTTTTATTCCCTATTCCCTTATCACTTTTTGAGAGCAAGTCACTCATTAACAAGAAGCCTGCTTGCCCTCACCCCCAAGAGGCTTCAGATTTGGACAAAATCGTTATGCTTCCTCAGGCTCCTTGGATTATAGAGGGGTAGGGGGAGAATGCAATTTAAATTTATAACCTGCTCTGACCGGGAAATGATGGGAGCAATAAAGAAAGTTGATATCTATTGCTGGTTGTCACCCGCGGTTCTGTTTTTAGCTTCTCTTTTGCTTATCGCTTCGCTTCAAAAAAGTCTGTCAGGAGCGTCGCGCAGACTTGTTCAGATAATCCTCCAAAAACATCGGGACGGTGATGACAGGTGGGCTGATCAAAAATACGGGGGCCATGGTCAACCCCCCCTCCTTTGGGATCAAAAGCGCCAAAGAAGACCCGCTTAATACGGGCAAAGGACAAAGCGGTGGCGCACATGGGGCACGGCTCCAGCGTGACATATAAATCGCCCCCCCTGAGCCGCGGCGTTCCCAAAAGGCGGGCTGCTTCCCGGAGCGCCAAAATTTCAGCATGGGCTGTGGGATCAGACAATTCCTCCACCCGGTTCCCCGCCGCTGCAATGACTTTGCCGTCCCACACAAGGATAGCGCCAACAGGCGCCTCTCCCCGCGCCCCGGCATCTTTGGCTTCAGCTAACGCAAGCGTCATCCATTTAGAAGTCATTAATCATCTCCCCGCTACACTCAGAATAAGAGTCAGTATAGAGTAAGCTTCTTTTTTAATAAAAGGATGAAATCATGGCAGAAGAATTTCGCAGTGAATCGGATTCTATGGGCGACGTAAAGATCCCTAAAGGAGCCTATTGGGGCGCCCAAACGGAACGGTCCCGTCAAAATTTCCGCATCGGCCACGAACGGATGCCCCTGCCCCTCATTCGGGCGTTAGCCATTCAAAAACGGTGCGCAGCGCAAACGAACCTCATTTTAAAAACGCTGCCCTCCGACATCGCGCAAGCCATCATACAGGCCGCAGATGAGGTGATTGACGGTAAATGGGACGAGCATTTTCCCCTGGTGGTTTGGCAAACAGGATCGGGCACGCAAACCAACATGAATGCGAATGAAGTCATCGCCAATCGGGCTAATGAACAGCTCGGGTTCCCTTTGGGAGCAAAAAAACCTGTACACCCCAACGATCATGTAAATTATGGACAATCAACGAATGATTCGTTCCCGACCGCCATGCACATTGCCGCTGTTTTGGAAGTCCACACGGAGTTGATCCCTGCCATCACGCACTTGCGCCATCATTTGAATAATAAAGCGGAAGCTTTTGCGCACCTTCTCAAAATCGGACGAACCCACCTTCAAGATGCAACACCCCTCACGCTGGGCCAGGAATTTTCCGGATATGCGACTCAAATGGAACTTGGATTAGCCCGCCTCCACGATTGTTTGAGGCGTCTTTATCCCTTAGCCCAGGGGGGAACGGCCGTGGGAACAGGCTTAAATTGTCCGCCAACATTTGACCGCCTCTTTGCTAAGGCCGTTGCGGATTTCACCGGCTTTCCTTTCGTAACAGCCGCCAATAAGTTTGAAGCCCTTGCGTCTCATGATGCCTTGGTCGAACTCTCCGGCGCTTTGAATGTGCTGGCCGTGAGTATGATGAAAATTGCCAATGATATCCGGTGGTTAGGATCCGGCCCCCGTTGCGGTTTAGGGGAAATTTATTTGCCTGAAAATGAGCCTGGCTCCTCAATTATGCCAGGCAAAGTCAACCCCACCCAAGCCGAAGCCATGACCATGGTCGCCTGCCAGGTCATGGGTAACCATACGACAGTAACCATCGCGGGTAGCCAAGGCCACTTTGAACTCAACGTCTTCAAACCTGTCATCATCGCTAACGTTTTGCAGTCCACCCGCCTTTTGGCGGATGCTGCCCGAAGCTTTACGGACAATTGCTTAAAGGATATTGCGCCTAACATCCAGCGCCTGAAGCAAAATGTCGCCAATTCGCTCATGCTGGTAACAGCCTTAAACCCCATCATCGGGTATGACAATGCCGCCAAATTAGCAAAACGGGCGTTGTTAGAAGATATCTCTCTAGAACAGGCTGCCATCGACCTTGAACTGCTCACGCCTGAAGAATTCCAATGCCATATTCAACAGGCTTTCGGATTAAAAAGCAAATTTTCTACTTAAAGGAGTAATTCCCGTGTTCTTTGTCGCTTCAAGCTCATCCGTAATTGAGCATCAAAGAAACAGGAATACGCGTTATTTCAATAATTAGACATGATTAAGTATGTTAAAGATAATCCTTCTTTTGTCAGCGATTCCCGCTGAAAAATAGGCTAATGATTGGATAATAAATTGTTTTATTAAAATATATTTGTGAAAAATCCCCTTATATTATTGTTATTGATTTTATATGAATAACTTTTCCCATAAATAACAAAGAGATATGTGATTTTTTCGCAGATATATTTGAAAGAAAATTTATAAAAACAAAAGCTTATATGTTTCCCTAGCGGGAATCGCTGTTCTTTTGTCATACCATTAGCTTAAATTCTATGGGGACTTCTACTGGTCCCACGCCTGGCTGAAATTTCCATTTATAGATGGCTTTTAAGGCTGCCTCTTCCAGGAGGGGATCTATACGAGGGGGAAGAGGGACGATTTTTTCAACCTCGCCTGTCGCTGTCAAAAATACCTGAACCAGAACCACACCTTGAATTTTCTGCCGTCTTGCTTCACGGGGGTAAACAGGCGGGGGATTATAGAGGGGCAGTGAATCACCTGCCTCTGAAGAAGATGATGTTAAAGGAGGCGTTGATGCGAACAAGGACGGTTGATTTCCTTCTTGACTCTTTTTTTGTACAGGTTTTTTGAAAGGCTCTTTATAAGCGACGCGGTTTGTTGGGTCAAGCGGCCTAGGCTTTTGAAAAGCTCTATCTCTCTGCTCCGCGCTATAACTGTCATAAGCTATGGCCTGGGGTAACGTGTCACCCCCTGTTCCTTGCTCAAATACGGCTTCCACGCAAAAATTATTTTTTAAGGCTCGTTGCATGCCCCCTTGTAAATGCGCCCTGTTCCAGGCAAGCGCAGAAATGACCAGGCTATGAATCATAAATGCCGCAACACCCGCTGGCCAAAGTCCTTCTGTCGCTAAAATTGCCCTTAACCCGAGCATCGCGCCCGTACCCCGGCATAAAGGCCGAAACCTGGTTGTTGCAAGCTTTTTGGGCTTTCATACCGGCGGTTCAGTATATTTTCACCCCGCCCGTAAATTTGCCACTGCTCATTCAGTTGATAGGATGTTTCAGCGCCGATGATGGTATAGCTCGGTGTTTTAACTCTTACAAAGGTTACCGCATCGAAGGTATGCCGTGGGCTAATGTAAAGAAGATTTCCACTGATTTGCCACTCGGAAGTCATCTGCCCAATCATACAAAAACTTGTTTTATTGAGGGGGTTACCGATCAAGGGTTTGGCAGTTTTTTCATCCCAGGCTTGGGTGTAGGTATGAGAGACTTCAAAAGTCCAATCGACTACAGGGTGAAAGCGTATGAGGCCCTCCATCCCTTCCGTCCTTGATTTATCAATATTTATCAGAGACTTACCATCTGATGCGCTTGCAATAAGATCCCGCATGCGATTTTGGAAAAGCGTCACGCCCACAGTTAGGCGGTTTTGAAAAAAAGGACGCTCTATGCCCGCATCCCACCCCAGGCTCCGCTCGGGTTTTAAGCCGGGATTACCCGTGAAAAATGAGTCTTTATAAAATTTTTGTTGCAGGGTTGGCGCTTTAAAGGCGCTCCCCATTCCTCCTTTTACCGTCATTTTTTCAATGTCATACTGGCCTCCCACTCGATAGGTTGCTGTAGGGGCGATCCCTTGATACTTATCGATCCGGCTTGAACCTGTTATCATTAAATTCTCATGGACCCTGAAAGAAAGGGCGCCCCCGGCTCCCCCGTGAGATGTTGTAAAATTATGGTTAAGGTCTGGCATCTTATACCAATAGAGTTTTTCTTGTGAATAGTCTGTTGCCATTTGAAGGTGAAGGTGGTCCGTCATGCCATAAATTTGCCGCCAGTCGATTTGAGCTTGAGATCCGTTTCTCATAACTTTACTCTCTGCCGGATGCGTGCTCGTCAGGTCATTTTGGTAATAGCCAAGGCCGACTTCATGGCTCCAGCGCCCTGTGTCATTTTCAAAATGCCCCTGGAGACGGTTGAAACTTTCTGACAAATTTTGACGCCAGGGATAAGGGGAAACAGGCGTATCACGCCACCCAAGCCGACGCGTTAAATACCGGCTGACCAAAGAAATATGGGCAGATTCTGGTCCTGCCCCCAAGCATGCGGCCATGGTCTCCTGGCGCAAAGGGTTATTTGCTTTTTCCTGAATTTGGGACAGAAACCGGGCCGGCGTCGGGGATGGACCTGCTGATTGAAGGCGTGAGCCAGCAACATGATAGTCCACCAGGTTTTTTTGTCCCTGGATGCCAACCATTTGTGAAGCCGTATGAAATGATCCGCCTTCCGCTTTTGCAAATGTTGTATGAGGACCCCGGCCTTTTTTCGTTTCAATAACAACAACGCCGCCTATGCCGCTTGGACCATATAAACTACTCATCGGCCCCCGGATCACATGAATCTCCGCCACATCATCCAGGGTCCATCTTGACAAATTAAATGCCCCATCAAAAGACCCGGCGTCATGGATGGTCATGCCATTTACGATGACAGCTGTATTGGCGTGCCCTGTTCCCCGAAAAGAAACCCTTGCTTCTTGCCCAATTCCTGCTCCCCCGCTTTGCGTAACATACGCTCCGGGAAGGCGACGTAAGGCGTCACTGAGCGTTACGGATTGCTGTTGCTCCCAATCTTGCGCTGTCATGCGCGTGCTGTCAGCGCTATCCAGGGGGTTAGGAGCCGGTAAAGCCGCACCCTGCACAAGTACTTTTGGCAACCGGACGGGCTGTTGCGCCCGACAGGAAAAAACCAGCAGAGTCAAAAGGGGAAATGTGCACAAGTCAATACGCACGATGAATGAAGGACTCCCGCTGTGGTTGATGTGCATCACCACATGCGGTTATCCCGTTTCACAGAAGCGCCCCGCCCTATGAAAAAGTGATGCGAACCCGTTGGCAGGTCTCCTGGCTCATGGGTCATTGCTTAACGGTTGGCCTTCCCAGTTTCCCAGTGGCATTTAATCTCTCTATTTTTCGAGAATAACCATCAAACTCGCCATTCACAGTTGCGGGGGCAGCCACGGCTCAAACTTTTCAGATATTCCGTGTTCCCTATTCATTTGGCATGCGCCAAAACCAACAGTGTGCTTAAAATTGCTCAAACAACCCGCAGATGTCAATATACCTTTTTGATCTATTCCAGGGCTATGGCTTACAAAAAGAATGGATGTTATGTAAGCCTCGAATTTCAATCACATGAAGAGAACTTATGTCTCATCTACATCCCAATGTATATTGAGATAAGCCTTGCCATTTTCAATTTGATGAAGTTCACGTCATGGCGCCTGATGGAACCTGCTGCCCCGTAAAAAAAGTAAAAAAATCAAGAACATAGACCCTGAAACTGTCCTGCCGGGGTTAACCGAAGAAAACGACGGACAATGAGAAAAACAAGCCAAACCAGAGTGGTTAGAGCGGGAATTGGTGACAACCTCTTCTAATTTATAGTTCTAAACTGATGCCTAAGATTGTTGGTCATGATTTTCAGCATGGGTCAATACCCTTTCATCTGGGCGTCAGGGAGCGCCTGAAAAGGAGAACTGCATTTTGGCGAAACTTCTGAAGGGGAAACCTGAGGTAAGAGTTCCTGGGCAGGCAGCGGGCAAGCCCCTTCTCGCCGCCATTGTGTTTGAACAGAGTGACTTGAATGATGAGAGAAATTTTCGACAATCAGGTAATTGTGAGCCTTACAATAATCAAAACACCATTGTTTTTTGATGGCTTCAATATCGACTTCTGAAGTCACCAAAATTTCAATGAGTTCTTGCGGGTTTCCCTGGCGAATTTCAATAAACCCTAACTTTTTCTCATGCGCTTCTTTGATCATTGCTGTCAGGAGGGGTTGTCCCGTGTCGTAAAGGGCGGAAACTTGCTGAGGCGTAAAAAAAGTAAAACTCCATGGCTGTTCGGGAAGGGGTTCAAGCTCAGGATGAGACTCTATGAGCTTCCTCTTTTCTTTGTCTGTAATATAGGTGAGGAGATTATCATAATTTTTACAAGAACCAGCAATTGCCCTGTCTAACTTGAAAAACCAGATCATGCAGCCCCTCCTTTATATTCTAACCAGGCACGGTAAGTGATGAGATTGATTCATTAGACATACTGTAATTGCGATTGGTAATGAAAGCGGCATGCTCTAATCATATAAGCGCGAGGTAACCCCGGAAGGATTCCTCAAATATGAACATCCATTTAGAAAGGAGCATGCCATGAATTATTATAGTGGATTAGACGTGTCGCTGAAAGAAACTTTTATAAGTATCATTGATGAAAAGGGATTGACTGT
>JACCDN011016637.1_pt1 | contig 43318 bp, 42 predicted proteins | sample 7441691 | NCBI WGS metagenome assembly JACCDN01 (sample SAMN15323439, study PRJNA562643) | freshwater metagenome | isolation source: river surface water | place: USA:Blue River Watershed | collected 2017-08-16 | reverse complement strand
GCCAATTCGCCTTTGATGGCTTTGGCGGTGGCGAGACCGTCGAGCTTAATTGCCGTCATTGATTACCAGTTTTCGAGGCTTGGGTATAGCGGGAACGCGTCGGTGAGCTTCTTGACGCGAGCCTTTAGTGCTGCGATGTCTGGGTTCGGTAGCAGTACACCGGCGATGATGTCGGCAACCTCGGTGAATTCTTCTTCGCCGAAGCCGCGGGTGGCTAGGGCTGGAGTACCGATGCGCACACCTGAGGTAACTAGAGGTGGACGTGGGTCGTTGGGCACCGAGTTGCGGTTTACGGTGATACCAACCTGGTGCAGCAGGTCTTCAGCGGTCTTGCCGTCGATAGGCGCGTTGCGAAGGTCGACTAGCACCAGGTGCACCTGGGTGCCGCCGGTAAGCACGCTGACACCGTTGCCGGTGACGTCACTCTGGGTTAGGCGCTCGGCGATGATGCGAGCACCATCGAGAGTGCGCTGCTGGCGATCCTTGAATTCTTCGCCGAGTGCTGCCTTGAACGCAACTGCCTTTGCGGCGATTACATGCATGAGTGGCCCACCCTGCTGGCCGGGGAATACTGCTGAGTCAATCTTCTTTGCGTACTCTTCCTTGCAGAGAATTAGACCAGAACGTGGTCCGGCAAGAGTCTTGTGAACGGTGGTTGAAACTACGTCGGCGTATGGCACTGGTGATGGGTGCAAGCCAGCTGCAACCAAACCTGCGAAGTGAGCCATGTCAACCCAAAGCTTTGCGCCAACTTCGTCGGCAATCTTGCGGAATTCTGCGAAGTCAAGGTGACGAGAGTATGCAGACCAACCGGCGATGATGACAGCAGGCTTTACTTCGTGCGCGCGCTGGCGAACGATGTCCATGTCGATCAAGAAAGTTTCTGGGTTTAGTTCGTAAGCGTGTGCTTCGTACATCTTGCCCGAGAAGTTCAAACGCATTCCGTGAGTTAGGTGACCACCGTGTGCGAGTTCCAGACCAAGAATTCGATCACCAGGATTTGCCAATGCCATTAGCACTGCGGCGTTTGCCGATGCGCCAGAGTGTGGCTGCACGTTTGCGTGCTCTGCGCCAAACAGTGCCTTCGCGCGATCGCGTGCAAGGTTTTCGGCAACGTCTACTACTTCACAACCACCGTAGTAACGCTTGCCTGGGTAACCCTCTGCGTACTTGTTAGTGAGCACAGAACCCTGTGCCTCGAGCACACCGCGAGAAACGAAGTTTTCGCTGGCAATCATCTCTAGGAAGTTGCGCTGGCGGTCGAGTTCGCCCTGCAGAACTGCCGCGATTTCAGGGTCAGTTTCAGACAGTGGGGCGTTGAAGGTTGAAGGCAATTTTGAGGTGGTCATTAGGCAATTTTACCCGCCCGCGAGCGCGACACGCGCCTGTTCGGATAACCCCGTTTCCTAGCCGGAATCCGGATAAATGTTCGTTAGGCTGAACAAAGCTTGGGGGTCGAGCTAAGGCTCGAGAAGAGGAAAAAATGGCGAATTTAGCGTTGATTATTGGCTCTGCCATGATCGTCGTTGGCCTCGGTCTAGGCGTATACATCACCATTCAGATCGTCCAGCAGCGCAAAGCCGACCGAGACGAATCCTTCGACTAATCCGGTCGCCCGCTTAAACTTGTCCCTATGACTTCAGCCACCACCCACTGGGTACTTACCGCCGTTTGTGAAGACCGTCCAGGTATCGTTCACGCCATCTCGGGGGCAGTCCTAGCCAGCGGTGGCAACATCACCGAATCGCACCAGTACAGCTCGCTCGACACCGACCGCTTCTTCATGCGCTTGCAGATTGAGTCTTCTGTTTCTCGCGAAGTCTTCGAGCAGCAGCTAGCTCCGATGGTTGCCGAGTTCAAGATGGATTGGGTGCTCGACACCGTGGGTCGCAAGGCAAAGACCCTTGTCTTGGTGTCTAAGGCTGCACACTGCTTGAACGACATGCTGTTCCGTCAGCGCGCCGGACAGCTGCCGATTGAAATCCCTGCGGTTTTTGGAAACCACAGCGACCTAGCCGAACTCACCGAGTTCTACGGCGTGCCTTTTGAAACCCACGCCATCACCGGAGAAGCCGACAAGCGCGCATTCGAAAACATGCTTCGCACCTACATCAAAGCCACTGGCATCGAGCTCATCGTGCTCGCCCGCTACATGCAGGTCTTGTCTCCAGAATTCTGCGACGAGTTCGCTGGCAAGATCATCAACATTCACCACTCGTTCCTACCTGGCTTCAAGGGTGCTAACCCATACGCTCAAGCGCACGCTCGCGGTGTGAAGCTAATCGGTGCAACCGCACACTTTGTCACGAGTGACTTGGATGAAGGTCCGATCATCGAGCAGAACGTGGTGCGCGTGGAACACAGCGACTCGAAGAAGCGCCTGGTTTCAATCGGACAAGATGTTGAGTCGAAGACTCTCACCCAGGCAGTTCGCTGGTTCGCAGAACACCGTGTTCTGCTCGATGGTGACCGCACCGTCATCTTCAGCTAAATTTCATTCGCCTCACTTTTGTAGTTCGCTGTAAAAGTATTCCTCCGCCGACAGCACCCGCAGCCGCGCCAACCACCATTGCCGCGTAACCGATCGGCTGCCAGTTGAAACTCGGTGGCGTGGAGGTTTCAATCGCCGGCACTGCAATTGGCAGCGCAGATGGATCGACAATCGCGGGCTGCTCACTTATCGGCTCGGCTATGTCGACCGGCTTGGCGATTTCCTTGCGCACCTGAACGATCTTGGAGCGGGTGATCGCAATCGGTGCCAGGCTCACGGACGGTTCTGATTCTGCGAACACCGGCTCGGCATCCGACACGATGGGTGCAATTGGCTCCTGTTGGACGACTACCGGGGGTGTCGGAGGATCTGTCGGAGGAATTGTCACCGCTACGGATGCCGGAGCATCCGACGGAGCAGCACTCGCACTCGGGCTAGCGGTAGGCGTTGGTGTTGGCGGTTCTGTCGGAGTAGTGGAAGGGCTGACGGACGGCGTTGGACTGGCTGTCGGACTAGATGTCGGACTAGATGTCGGTGTTGGACTCGATGTTGGAGTCGGTGTGGCAGCTTGCGGCGTGACTATTGGCACAGCCGGCGACGTCACTGCCGTGACAGGGCCGAGATTTCCGTAAACACTCTTGAGCGCATTCGCGTTGATGGTCAGGCTTACTGTTTCACCGGCCTTGCAACCGTCGACCACGATTGTCATTCCAGTGGTCACCAATCCGGTCTCTGCAACAAAACAGCCGGCTCCACTCACCGTGAAGTCATATGGTGGGTTGGGTGCAATTCTTTGATTGGTGGTGAATAGCCACTGCATTCTGGTCGAATCAAATTGTGCTGGCACATTTTCAAATGTTCCCGATAGCGGAGATCGGTTTATCAGAGTTGGGTCACCTTTGAAGTCGGCAGTAGGGCCAGTGACTCCATTTTCGAAAGCTACCGAATTTGCCTTCAGGTGCATGAAGTAGGAACCTTCGCTGCAACCTCCCACTTGCAGGCTGAAGCTAAATGCTTTGACCGCCGGAACACTCAGCACTTTGCAGCCGGTGGCCGTGCCGCTGAAATAGAAGTCGGCAACCTCGAGTCCGACAATGTCAGATTCAAAGTCGACGTATTCAGTCTGGGTTTGGGCACTCGAAAAATCGTTTCCATAAATTCCGAGAACGGTTGGGACGCTGGTGACAGCGTTTGCCATGGGCACGTATAGCATGCCGAAGATGGCAACGATAATTCCACTAACGCTCAGTAGCCTGTGCCACCTGCGGATCTTTTTTCTGTGCATGACAGAAAGCAAATAACTCCCCCGAAAATCTCGAGGGAGTTATTCACAGGTTGCTATTTCTTTCGAGTTGTCAACCAAAGCTCAAAGTCAGGCAGACCCAACTGCAGCCATGGCTTAAGGTCTGGCTTTCCCGCCTTTACCCATTTCTTGTGATCCAAGGGGCCAAGCACATCGGAAGCAAATGCATTTGGTGTTGCATCAAAATCATCCATCATGGCATCGATTTCTTCGGCCGTAAATTTATTTGTATCGACACTCGGTTTTCGTACCCAAGAGTTGTCCGATGAACTAGTGGAGCCCTGAGGCGCTGAATATGTGGCCGAGTCTCTGCGGGTGTTCTCTGCGATTGCTACAAGTGCGATAGAGGATTCGAACCCCATTCGAACCATAATCAAGGTGAGGATGACCGCCAAGGGAAGTACGACTATGGCAAGCAGTAACATCAGGACTCCATAGCCGAGCTGTTGACTAGAAATGCTGTAGATAAAGAAACCTATGCAGGCAAGAAAACCCACAACTCCGGCGGCAATTATGAGCACCATGGAAATCAGCCAAAGTACGGACGAGACCCGCTTGGTTATGTAGTGATCGAATTTCCGGTCAAACAGTGCCGTACGAAATGGAACCATCAGTATCCCCCAAAAGAACGTGGAATGTGGATTAACCCACAGTCCAGAGTCTATTTATGAAAAGTGAGCAAAAATCGATGCACCAGTCGGGTTCACGAATTTGGGCCAAAATGCGTAACCTGATATCCATGAGACAAATCTGGATGCGCGGAGTGGCCACTATCTCGCTTATCTCTGCCAGCCTGAGTTTCAGCGGAATCGCCTCGGCCGCTGAGGTCTCACCTACTATCGGCAAACCAATCGACGGCTCGTCCGTGGGCATTCAGATGTTCGGCTGGAACTGGGATTCCCTGGCCAGCGAATGCACCAATCATCTGGGGCCAAATGGCTACGACTGGATACTCACCCTGCCACCCCAGGAGCACAAGACCGGAAATCAGTGGTGGGTGCACTTTCAGCCGGTGAGCTACAAACTTGAGTCTTCGGCAGGCACTCGCGAGCAGTTCGCCAAGATGGTCAGTGCCTGTAATGAAGCAGGTGTTCAGGTGATCACCGACGCTGTGGTCAACCACATGGCTGGTGGGCGCGGAATCGGTTCGGGTGGTACGGAATACGAGTATTCAAACTTCTCTCCACTGTTTGCCCCTGGCGATTTTCACTCCGGGTTAGATAAATCGGATCCGAAGTATTGCTCGCGTGACATCAGCAACTGGAATGATCTGGACGAACGCACCAACTGTCAGTTTCCAGGACTTCCAGATTTAGCCACTGAAAAGCCATCTGTGCGCCAAAAAATTGCCAACTTCTTGAATGATCAACTGGCTCTAGGTGTCTCAGGATTTCGAATTGACGCGGCAAAGCACATGCCGCCGGAAGATTTGAAGGCAATCAAGTCGCTGTTGATTCGCGATGCGTATTTCGTGCAAGAGGTTGCTGGTTCAAACACGATTGCACAGGACTATTTGGGCAGCGGCGATGTGTGGGCTTGGGATCAGCAGCAATTTGCCACCGATATGTTCTCTAGTCCAGGTTACGCACATCTGGGAAAAACGTTTGATGCCGAAGTAAAGGGTTACGGCTTGGGCAACCAAGCACTCACCTGGGTGGCTAATCATGACACCGATCATCACGGTGGAGGGGTTACCTACAACCAGGGCAAGCTCTACCAAATGAGTTTTGCCTGGATACTTTCCGAAGGCTATGGAAAGCCAATGCTCTACAGTGGCTACGCATTCTTTGACGAAAATGCGGAAGCACCGTTGAACGTGAGCGGCAAAATTGAAAATGCAATTTGTGCCGGTAACAACGAAGTGAAATTCAACAAGAAAATTCCAACCGAGAGCAGCTACGACCAGGGTGACTTCACCTGCGTGCAACGTTGGAAGCCACTTTCCGGAATGATTGGCTGGCGCGATTCGGTGGGCAGTGCAGCGAAAAAAAATCTTGTGGCAAAGAGTGGGGTTTACGGCTTCTCTCGCGATCAAGCCGGCTACGTGCTGTTCAATTCCAACGCCCGTACCTACAGCGCAGCCAAACTGAAAACCGGACTTCCAGCGGGTGTTTACTGCGACTACTACTCCGGCGGCAAGACACCCATCAAGCAGGCGGGCCGCAGTTGCAATGGCAGCGCGGTGACCGTGGCTAAGGATGGATTACTTACCCTGAAAATGCCTGGGCTGAGCGTGATCGCGATTAGCTCGGCGAGCAAGCTCAGGTAATTAGACCAGCGAGTCGCGCCAGGCCTTGTGCATCTTGGCGAACTTGCCGGTGCCGGCAATCAGAGTCTTCGGGGTGTCGTCTTCGATGATCTTGCCGTGCTCCATGACCAGCACCCGATCTGCGATAGACACCGTGCTCAAACGGTGAGCAATGATGATTGCGGTGCGTCCCTTGAGCAGAGTTTGCAAGGCGTGCTGCACCATGCGCTCGCTCGGGATATCGAGGCTCGCAGTGGCTTCATCAAGAATTAGCACTGCAGGATCTGCGATAAAGGCGCGGGCGAATGAAATCAACTGACGCTGACCAGCACTGACTCTTCCACCGCGCTTGTTTACGTCGGTGTCGTAGCCATCAGGCAATGATGCGATGAAATCGTGAATACCTACAGCCTTTGCCGCGTTTTCGATTTCTTCTTGGGTGGCGTCAGGTTTGCCAAGAGCAATATTGCTGCCGACCGTGCCCGAGAACAAATAAGCCTCTTGCGTAACCATAACGATTGCGCGACGAAGGTCTTCGTTGGATAGCTCTCGTAAATCAATTCCGTCTAGAGTTACCCGCCCTTCGCTCGGATCGTAGAAGCGAGCGATCAATTTTGCCAAGGTGGATTTACCGGCACCGGTGGTGCCGACGAGGGCAATGGTTTGACCAGCAGGAATGTCTAAGTCGAAATCAGGCAGCACGGTAGCACCTGCACCGTAGTGGAAATTCACTTTTTCAAACCGAAGATTGCCTTCGGCTTGAGTTAGAGGAGTTGGATTCTCTGGTTCTGGTACGGTTGGTTCTTCTTCGAGCACGCCGGAGATTTTCTCCAGAGATGAGTTAGCCGACTGGTAGGCGTTGTAGAACATCGCCATGCCTTCCATTGGGTCGAAGAAACGTCGCGCGTACAAGATTGCCGCGGTGAGCACACCAATACCGATGGCTCCGTCGAGCACTCGAATTCCACCGATGAGCAATACCGCTGCCACGGTTAGGTTGCCGATTGAGATCAAGCCCGGATCGTAAATACCGAACAGCTGAATCACCTTGGCGTTCACGGCACGGTAATCCTCGACCAGTTCGCTGTACTCGTCGTTGTTTCGCTTCTCCTTGCGGAATGCCTTGACTGCGCGGATTCCGGTCATGGTTTCGACAAAGTGCACGATGAGCTTGGCCGAAGCCACGCGGGTCTTACGGAAGTTGATGCGGGTGTTCTTTTGGAACCAACGGGTCAGGAAGAACAGCGGCACGAGTGAGCACATGAGCACCGCGAAGCTGCCGATGTCAAGCACAGCAAGGGCTACAGCCGTGAATAGCATGTAGAGCATGCCCGCGACCATCTCGTTTCCACCGGTGTCCAAGAGCTCCTTGATGGAGTCGAGGTCGCTGGTTTGACGGGCAATCACGCGGCCGGAGGTGTATTTCTCGTGGAACTGAAGGCTTAGTTTTTGCGAGTGCACAAAAAGTCGATTGCGCAGATCGAAGAGCACACCCTGATTGGTCTTGGTGGTGTAGATCAAGAACGAAGAAATTAAAGCCGCGGTGGTAGCGGCTGCGGTTATGAATCCGGCGACAATCCAAAACAGCGGTGCGGTGTTGTCTTTCATCGCCTGAGGCAGTGCGTAGTCGATGCCGAGAGCAATCAAGGCCGGGCCGATTACGCGAATGGCTTGGCTAATCACGACCAAACTTACGCTCACCATTAAGCGCTTCTTCACCGGGCGAATTAGCGAGAACAGTAAGCGACGAGAACGCAGCTTGATTGCCTTCGACTCTTCTTTGTTGAGGTCGATTTTGTCTTCGCCCTCTACTCCTTGCATACTCATCAGTTCACAGCCTTTTCTTCGTCCAGTGAAGAAATTACGTAACGGTAGTGTTCGTTGTTTGCAAGTAGCTCACTGTGCTTTCCAACTGCGGTGATTTTTCCGTTTTCCATCAACGCAACTTTGTCGGCGAGTTGGACGGTTGACGGCCGGTGAGCAACAATGAGAGCGGTCGTGCTCTTCAACACGGTGCGGAGTGCGTCTTCCACCATTGCTTCGGTGTCGACATCGAGAGCAGATAGTGGATCATCGAGAACCAGCACTTCTGGTTTAGCCGCAACCGCACGAGCTAACGCGAGTCTCTGTCGCTGACCACCGGAAAGACTCATTCCCTCTTCACCGATTCTGGTTTCCAGTCCATCTGGAAGTTCGTAGACAAACTGAGCCTGGGCGATTTCGAGCGCCTGCTTCAATTCGCCTTCGGTGGAATCAGGGCGGCCAAGCAACACGTTTTCGCGCACACTCGCCGAGAACAGCGTGGCGTCTTCGAAGGCCATGGCGATGTGCTCGCGGAGTTCCGTGCGGTTGAGCTCTCGGATGTCCACTCCATCCAGTTCGATAGAGCCGCCGGTGACCTCGTAGAGTCGGCTGGCCAGTGCGGTGAGCGTCGACTTGCCGCAGCCGGTGATGCCGATCAGAGCCACGGATTCGCCCGGTTCGAGGGTCAGATTGATGCCGTTCAGCAGGTCGGGTTGAGACACCGGAGCATCCGCGTAGCGGAAGTGGACATCCTTGAAGACCAGACGCCCCTTGGGTTGACTGACGCTCTTCGGCTCGGCAGGGTCCTCAATTTCGATAGGCGCATCGAGCACCTCGAAGAAACGTTCAACAGCGGTTTTGGCATCGAGAGTCATCGAGAGCAAAAAGCCGACAGATTCGGTAGGCCAACGCAGCACTGTCGCCGTGGCAAAGAATGCAACCAAACCACCGACGGTTAGTTCACCATTTGCTACCAACCAAACACCGACCAACAGCGATAGTCCGACCGCGAATTCTGGAATCAAAATCAGGTAGACCCAAATGTTGGCAATCAGTCCTGCCTTTTTCAATTCAGTGGCGCGAAGACTCCAGGCATCGGCAGCGAATTTATCGGCGAAGTATCCACCGCGACCAAACGCCTTCAACACTCGAATGCCATGAACCGATTCCTCAATCGAAGTGGCTAAGTCTCCGGCCTGGTCTTGACTCTTTCTTGCAATGGCGTGGTATTCCTTTTCGAACCGGAATCCGCGAAGCCAAATTGGAATTGAAGTAATAAAGAACAGCAATCCGAGAATCCAATGGAAGGTAAACAAAACACCAAGCCCAATGATGATTGTGATGGTGTTTGCCACAAACAAAACCAAACCGAATGAAAGCCAGCGACGAATCAATGAGAGGTCGCCGGTGACACGACTAAGTAGCTGCCCACTCGGCCACTTGTCGTGAAATGCCACCGGAAGATCTTGAAGTTTCGCGTAGAGAGTTCTGCGCAGCCCCGCTTCAACATGCGTGCCTGGCGTGAGCACCAGCCAACGACGTAGCAGCACCATTCCTGCCTCGAGCAAACCGAGTGCCAGCACGGCGATGACGGCAGGAAGAAGATTCTCAAAGGTGCCGACCTCTTTCAGGCCGTTAACCAAATTACGAAGCAGCTGAGGAATAGAAAGTGCAAAGAGGTGTGCGGCAAGAGCGGCGATGGTGCCAAGAATGATGCGCGGGAGTGCCGATTTCGCGTAGGGGAAAATTCGAAGCAATGTGGCTACGGTGCCGCGTGACTTCAATTGAATGCCTATCTACCGGCGGATTTCCTCAAAATCAGGCCAGCATTGCAGTCTAAGCCGTTTTTAGTGGAAGAAATGACGCTCGCCGGTGAAGTACATCGTGATGCCGGCAGCCTGGGCCGCCTCGATGACCTCTGGGTCGCGCTTCGAGCCACCTGGCTGAACCACGGCCTTGACTCCGCCGTCAATCAAGATCTGCAGGCCATCGGCAAACGGGAAGAATGCGTCTGATGCCGCCACTGAACCGCGCGAACGAGATTCGGCACGGCCCACTGCGAGCTTGCAAGAGTCAACTCGGTTTACCTGCCCCATACCGACACCCACCGAAGCGCCGTCGCTGGCCAACAGAATTCCGTTTGACTTGACCGCGCGGCAGGCACGCCAAGCGAATTCCAAATCCTTCATGGTTTCTGGATCGGCCTTCTTGCCCGATACCAACTGCCAACCGATCGAGTTGAAACCACTGAACTCGTCAGGCTGCTGCACCAGGATGCCGCCAGAGATCTGACGATACTCAAGTGCATCACGTGAGTACGAGGCAGGAAGTTCAAGAATTCGAAGGTCGCTCTTTTTTAGCAAAATCTGCAGCGCTTCGATTTCGTAGCCGGGAGCAACAATTACTTCAGTGAAGATTGAAGAAATCTGCTGCGCCATGGTTTTGGTGACGATTCGGTTTGCCGCAATCACTCCGCCGAATGCAGAGAGCGGATCACACATGTGTGCTTTGGCGTGGGCGTCGGCAATTTGATCTGGGGCTGCCTCGCTGCCAATTGCAATTCCACATGGGTTGGCGTGCTTGATGATGGCAACTGCGGGTTCACTGAAGTCATAGGCAGCACGAAGTGCGGCATCCGCATCCACGTAGTTGTTGTAAGACATTTCCTTGCCGCCGTGTTGACGAGCTTGTGCGATTCCGTGCGCCGCATCACCGGTGCTCTTGTAAAGCGCCGCAGCCTGGTGTGAGTTTTCGCCATAACGAAGCACCGACGCCAGTGTTGCTGAAACCTCGAACTCCGGAGTGAAGCCTGGGTTCTTGCTCGCGTTGTCTGCGGTTTGACCGGCAGCCTTCTGCCAGTCGGCGTTCAGCTCAGCTTCAAACCAGTTGGCAACTGCGGTGTCGTACTTAGCCGTGTGAGAGAACGCTGCCAGCGCCAGCGCCTTGCGCTGTGCCAAGGTGGTGCCGCCATTCTCCAACGACTCAATGATTTCGCCGTAGCGAGCGGGGTCGGTGACGATGGCCACGTTGGCGTGGTTCTTAGCCGAGGCGCGCACCATAGCTGGCCCACCGATGTCGATCTGGTCGACCACTGCGTCGCCCTTAGCTCCCGACTGCACTGTCTGCACAAACGGGTACAGGTTTACAACCACCAACTGAAACGGCTTTACCTTTAGTGCATCCAGCTGCCCTTCGTGTGCGATCAAACGCAGGTCGGCTAGAAGTCCCGCGTGAATGCTCGGGTGCAGGGTCTTAACGCGACCATCAAGTGTTTCTGGGAAGCCGGTGACTTCGGCCACTTCCTTCACTGGAAGTCCGGCGTCTGCGATGGTCTTCGCGGTTGATCCGGTTGAGATGATTTCAACGCCGTGAGCGACAAGGGCCTTTGCTAGATCAAGCAGTCCGGTTTTATCAGAGACAGAAATAAGTGCACGCTTGATTTCAATGCGGTCGAAGTGGCGGTAGTCGGCAGGAGTGTGCGGATTGATGGCGGCCAAAATATTCCTCTATTTGATTTCGCTGAGAATGATTTGCTTTCCGGCAATTTGCTTGACGGTGGCGACAAGCAATTCACGTTCGATCACCTTGATGCGTTCGTGAAGCTCAGCTTCGGAATCCTCCGGGCTGATCTCCACCTCACGCTGGGTAATCTTTGGTCCGGTGTCTACGCCATTGTCGACAACGTGAATAGTTACACCGGTTTTGGTAGCTCCGGCATTGATGGCATCGCGCACCGCGTGAGCGCCAGGGAAGTTTGGCAACAGCGACGGATGCGTGTTGATTAGGTTTGGTGTTAGCGCCTCAACAAAGTTGGGCGGAAGAATTCGCATGAAGCCGGCGAGCACTACTAGGTCAGGATTGAAAAACTCCACGTGCTCAAGCAACATCGCTGCCCACTCTTCGCGAGTGGAGAAAGCATTTGGCGAGACCACGAAAGTTGGCACTCCGTAGTGCTCAGCGTGAGCCAGTCCATCGGCTGGGTTATCGGCACCAACAGCAAGAATGCGGGCACCGAAAAGTGGATTGTCTGCGGCGTCGAGAAGAGCTCGGAGGTTGGAACCTCCACCAGAAATGAGCACTACGACCGACAACACTGGTCTAGTTTACCGGCACTACTTCTTGCGGCTGAGCGAGAGCAGCGGGTGATCAGCGGCGTTCGGACGCGCACTGTAGAAAGAGGCAAGCACCGAGACGGCAGCCACTTCGACAAAACTGATGGCGAATACCCAGAGCGGATTAGCTCCGTTGGTGGCCAGTCGACCAGGGCCAAAGCCACCGGATGCCAACCAGGCCAGGATTGCCAATTCAGCAGCAGCCACAAAAGCAATCGAGAGTCCGAGCGCGAGAGCCGATGCCAGCGGAGTGGCAAATTCGAAGCGCACGTCTTCGGCGTGATTGCGAATTGCCAGAGTCGCGAAGAAAGCAAGAACTAGTGGCACCACGATAGCCACCATGCCAAAGCTGAGTTGACCCTGAGGAAGAATCGACAGAATCGGAATTGCCGGCAGTGGTCCGGCGGCTGTGCCTAGCGGCGAAATGAGAGAACCTGCGCCGATGGAGAACCCAACGCCGGTGAGCCATGACGCACCGTAAATTACGAGGTTGGGTAGCACTGCGATTTGACCAAGCGTGAGGGCAAATCCACCCAACCAGGTTGCGTGCACGCTCTCGTAAAAAGTAACTACGTTAATCCAGTTGAATGCAGTCAACAGTGCAATCAAGACTGATGAGATCACCAGCAGTGCCAGCACAATTCCGGTACCTGCTCGAAGCGCCGGAGACCAAACCACGCGAATTACCCAAGGCAATTTTTGGAATTGTTTCGAGAAGAATTCTTTGAATGCTTTTCGGTCACTCGCCTGCGCTGATTTTGGCACTCCGTAAACCGCTCGCGGTTCACCAATCACCGCTCCGGCAGTCATAAAAACAGCAAAGAACAAAGTTGGAAAAACTATGGCAAGCACTTGGTTGGGCATGACAGTCTTATCCGCAGCAGCGCTTGAGATCAAAAACGAAAGTAACGCGTAGGCCGCGAGCGCGGAGACCCAAGCCGGCCAAATCTCCGGTGCTCCAGAGAAACGTCTGCCGATTCGATAAGCCAACCAGCCAAGCACAATGCTGTAGCCAAGCGGAATTAGGGTAATCGCGAATGCCGGCACATCCAGAGATAAGAACTTGCCGGCGGCAATGTCAATCGGTGTGCCCTGAGAAAGTAACCAGACGTCGGCCGCTGTTCTAAAAGCGACCAACCATCCGGTCTGTGCGTCTTGCTCGAAAATCCAGAGAATCGAAAGCGGCACGGCGATTGCGCCCACGCCAATTACCACCGCGGTCAGTGCCTGTATGGCACCAATCGCGAAGGTAAGCCTGCGATTCACCCCCAGAATCCTTTAGAGGCTCTGAATAACCTTGCGCATTAGCGAAGCGGTTTCGCTTGGAGTCTTGCCGACCAATACGCCGACTGCCTCGAAAGCTTCCTTCTTCGCCTGCGCGGTACCAGCCGAACCAGAAACAATTGCACCAGCGTGACCCATGGTCTTACCTTCTGGTGCGGTGAATCCGGCAACGTAAGCAACTACTGGCTTGGTGACGTGCTCCTTGATGTAAGCAGCGGCCTTCTCTTCCGAGTCGCCACCGATTTCACCGATCAAAACAATTGCCTTGGTCTCAGGGTCTGCTTCGAATGCAGCAAGTGCATCGATGTGAGTGGTGCCAATGACTGGGTCGCCACCGATACCGATTGCGGTTGACATACCGATGTCGCGAAGTTCGAACATCATCTGGTAGGTCAAGGTACCTGACTTTGAAACCAAACCGATTGGACCAGCGCCGGTGATGTCGCTCGGAGTGATACCCGCGTTCGACTTACCCGGGCTGATGATGCCAGGACAGTTTGGACCGATCAAACGAGTCTTCTGCCCCTTGGCAACGTTGTATGCCCAAGCGCTTGCGCTGTCGTGAACTGGAATGCCTTCGGTGATTGCCACAGCAAGTGGAATCTCAGCATCGATTGCTTCAACAATCGCAGCCTTTGCAAAGGCAGGTGGTACGAAGATCACACTGACGTTTGCACCGGTTGCAGCCATTGCATCAGCAACGGTTCCGAAAACTGGAAGTGACTTACCGGCAACCTCAACGGTCTCGCCAGCCTTGCGTGGGTTAACTCCACCAACGATGTTTGAACCACCCTTGAGCATGCGCTCGGTGTGCTTCATACCTTCGCTACCGGTCATACCCTGGACGATGATTTTTGAAGCTTCGTTTAGAAAAATAGCCATTTGAAAATTCCCTTTAGCGCTTAGCGGTTAGCCAACTCAGCAGCCTTGTCGGCAGCCTCGTCCATGGTCTCAACAACAGTTACAAGTGGGTGTGCGTAGTCGGCAAGAATACGGCGACCCTCGTTGACGTTGTTACCGTCAAGACGAACAACTAGTGGCTTGGTAGCAGCCGCACCCAGGGTGTTCAGCGCACCGACGATACCGTTGGCTACCGCGTCACAGGCGGTGATTCCACCGAAGACGTTCACGAAAACGCTCTTCACCTGTGGGTCGCCAAGGATTACGTCAAGACCAGCGGCCATAACTTCTGCAGAAGCTCCACCACCGATATCGAGGAAGTTAGCCGGACGCACCTTGCCGTGCTTCTCTCCCGCGTAAGCAACTACGTCGAGGGTAGACATCACTAGGCCGGCACCGTTTCCGATGATTCCAACTTCGCCATCAAGCTTCACGTAGTTGAGGTCCATGGCCTTCGCCTTTGCCTCTAGTGGATCTAGGTCGTCGCGCTCTAGGTCTTCACGCTTGTGACGGAACTCTGCGTTGTCGTCTAGCGAAACCTTGCCATCGAGAGCAAGAATCTTGCCGTCGGTGGTGAGCACTAGAGGGTTAACCTCAACCAAGGTTGCGTCTTCTTCAACGAACACCTGGTAAAGGGTCACGAACACATCGGCGACCTTGTCAGCAAGGTCTTCGCCGAAGCCGCCCTTGCGAGCGATGTCCAGTGCAACTTCCTTGGTGATGCCGTTGACTGCATCCACCGGCACCTTGGCCAAAGCTTCTGGGCGCTCTTCGGCGAGCTGCTCGATTTCCATTCCACCCTCAACGCTGCAAAGTGAGAGGAAGGTGCGGTTTGATCGGTCCAACAAAACGCTGAAGTAAAACTCTTTGTCGATTGATGCACCCTGTGCAATCATGACGCGCTTTACAACGTGACCCTTGATGTCGAGTCCGAGAATCTTTTCTGCTGCTTCCTTTGCCTCCGCTGGAGACTTAGCAACCTTCACACCGCCTGCTTTGCCTCGGCCACCGGTCTTAACCTGTGCCTTGACTACAACAACTCCGCCAATCTTGGCTGCTGCTGCCTCTGCTTCTTCTGGGGTGTCTGCGGTGAGTCCCTGTAGTACTGGAACTCCGTGGCGCTCAAACATATCGCGCGCTTGGTACTCAAATAAATCCAATTGATTTTCCGTTCGAATCGACGTAACCAGCCAATTCTAGGCGTTTTTAGAGCTTGGTAATTGGCGCTACCTTGACCAGCAGACGCTTCTTGGAGCCATTGTCGAAGCGTATTTCGGCGGTCTGGCGCGGTGGCTCTCCAGATACCTCGAGCACCTTGCCGCGACCGAAGTCGGCGTGCTCAATCTGGTCACCAGGCGCCAGGGCAAGATCGCCGTTGTCGCGCACCGAGCTGATAGCGCCCTTCCATTCGGTGCGAGGCTTATCGCGCTTGATCGGGGCATTGCTCATCGATGACCCGATTGAACGGCTCACGCCGGATTCGCGCCAGTCGATAAGAGCGTCAGGAATTTCGGCAAGGAAGCGACTCGGCACCGAACTCTCACTTTCACCGAAAGTGGTTCGCTGCATCGCCAGTGACAGATGGAGCTTCTTCTTAGCTCGAGTGATGCCCACGTAGAAGAGTCTTCGCTCTTCGGCCAGCCCGCCCGGGGTGATGAAAGCCATCTTGTGTGGCAGCAATGACTCTTCAATTCCGGTCAAAAACACTGCGTCATATTCGAGGCCCTTGGCCGTGTGCAAAGTCATGAGTGAGACGGTTCCAGATTCATCGTCGATTTCATCGGCGGCAGCAACCAGTGCCACTTCGTTCAAGAAATCTGGAAGGCGCCCTTCGGGATTGTTTCGCTGGAAGTCTTTGGCTACCGAAACTAATTCCTCGAGGTTTTCGACTCGCGCTTCGTCCTGTGGGTCGCGCGAATTTCTGAGCGCCTCGAGCATGCCGCTCTTGTCGAGTACCCCGCGCAAAATTTTGTCGACCGGTTCGGTAGCAATCTGCACTTCGAATTCTTCGAGAAGTGCATGCAAGCCACGAATGGCAGTGGCAATCTTGGGGCCGAATCCCAATTCGAAGGCGAGTGCTTCGCGAAGCGAGATTTTGTTTTTGTCGGCAAAGTTGGCAATTGCGGTTTCCGATGCATCACCGATACCGCGTTTCGGCACGTTCAAGATTCTTCGAGTGGCCAGATCATCCTTGGGATTGGCAATTGCCACCAGGTAGCCGAAGGCGTCCTTGATTTCGGCTCGCTCGTAGAACTTAGTGCCGCCGACCACGCGGTATGGCAGGCCGGTGCGGATAAAGATTTCTTCCAGGGCACGGGTCTGAGCGTTGGTGCGATAGAACACTGCAATGTCGCGGTAGTTGGTGCCGGCTCGGTGCAGGTCGCCGATTTCATCGGCTATAAATTGAGCTTCATCGTGAGCCGAATAGCCGGTGTAGCCAACGATTTTGTCGCCGTCGCCGCTGTCGGTCCAGAGGTTTTTGTTTGGCCTGTCGAAGTTGTTGCCGATAACCGCATTGGCAGCGGTCAAGATGTTTTGGGTGGAGCGGTAGTTCTGCTCGAGCAGGATGGTCTTGGCTCCGACAAAGTCTTTTTCGAATTCTGAGATGTTGCGAATGTCGGCACCGCGGAATGCGTAGATCGACTGGTCGCTGTCGCCCACCACTGTCAACGATGCTGGCCCATTTCCATTGGCACTGTTTCCCATGGTGAGTTCTCGAATCAGCGAGTACTGCGCGTGGTTGGTGTCTTGATACTCATCAACCAGAATGTGACGGAACTTCTTGCGATAAACCTCGGCAACATCTGGGAAGGCGCGGAACAGGTAAACAGTCTCGCCGATTAGGTCGTCGAAGTCGAATGCATTGTTGCGACGAAGCTCTGCCTGATACTGGGCGAATAGCTGCGCAATGGCACGAGCCTTCGGATCGTTCATGTCGCTGTTGCGAGCAAAACTGTCGGCGTCGTTGAGTTCGTTCTTGGCGTTTGAGATTGCTGCGGCCAATCCAGCTGGTGTGAGTCCGTGAACATCGGCGCCGGAGTCTTTGATGAGTCGCTTCAAGATCGCACGTGAGTCGCCGCTGTCGTAAATGGTGAAGTTGCCGTCATGACCAAGACGCTCAGCTTCGCGGCGAAGAATGGCAACGCAAGCCGAGTGGAAGGTCTTGATCCACATTCCCTCTGCTGATTCGCCGAGCAGGTGCTTGATGCGCTCGCGCATTTCCGCGGCAGCCTTGTTGGTAAAGGTGATCGCCAAAATCTGGGACGGCCAGGCCTCTTTATTAGCAAGCAGGTGAGCGATGCGGTGGGTCAAAACCCTGGTCTTCCCCGAACCGGCTCCGGCCACAATCAGAAGCGCCGGCCCGCGATACTCCACAGCAGCCCGCTGCTGCGGGTTGAGCCCCTCCACCAGCTTGTCGCTGTGGTTTGGCACTGAAAAGAGTTCGAGTTCAGACATAACTTGCCAAGTTTAGGCGAGGCAAGAGACAAGCAAATCGGGTTGGTCGGCAAAGATGCCGTCAGCCTCGGTCGCAATTAGCTGTGCATAGTATTCGTCGATGCTGTACTCGGCATCCTCGGCCTTCGCCGTCCACAGGTAGGCCGGCTTACCCCAGGAGTGGGCCAAGGCAATGTAATCGTGTTCCAGTAAGCGGATGTCGAAACTAATGCCGTCGATGTTCTCTTGGATCTGATCGAGGTAAGAGTGCTCGAGCGGTTCCTGAAACAAAAACACGTACTGTGCGATGTCACCAAGCACCCGCTTGGCCTGCTGAAGTATCGGATACTCAAAGCTTTCGATGATCAGACTGATTCCGCGTTCACGGTAATTTGATGCATCCAGTGCGCGCTTCAAAATGGCAACTACCGGAATGTTGTTGGCCGCAAAAAACAATCCATTCTTGATTTCCAAAATCAAAGTCTTGCCATCGGCAAAATGCGATGCCAGAAGTTCATCGACAGTAGGAATCAAAAACTCGCCATCGAACTTCGCACTGCCCGGACGTAACTCCGGAAGCCGCTCTATGGCACGTAGTGATTTGATTTCGGCGAGAGTGAAATCTTCGCTATACCAGTTTTTAGTTTTACGCTCCGCAAATTCTGGATGCTCGGCGATGTTGGTGGTGGTCGACAGATAGTTGTCATGACGAATGATTAGGTGACCGTCGGCGGTTGGCACGAGATCGCATTCGATTGCATCGGCGCCCTGCTGAAAAGCCAACTCAAAGGCTTCCAAGGTGTTCTCCGGTCGGTACCCTGATGCCCCGCGATGCCCGAAAACCAGGGTCATTTAGTTGCCTAAGAATTCCTCGAGCGAGTCGAAGTAGCTAGAGGTGCCCTGGCGGGTGAGTTCGATTTGAGCCTCAGGCATTTCCCCTAGCTGAGTAAAGCGCACCCAAGAAGAATTGCCGTGATTTTCAAACTCGAGCACGATTAGGTGCGAAGGCGTGGTGAAATCAGGGTTGTCAAACGCATCGCGTTCAGTTGTGTAGTGCAGGCTGTGCTCGATGCGCTGGTTTGGCTCAACCACGGTGTACTTACCGAAGAAGAAGTGCTCGCTGTAATCCATCGGTACTACTACTGAGACTTTCCAGAGGCCGCCGACAACCGGCTCAGAAACAGCGGTGCCTTCGCCAACCGAAAGACCTACCGGGTGGTACCAATTTTGCAGCGAAGTTGCATCTGTCCACGCTCTCCACAGTTCGGAGATGGGTACTTCGAATTCACGCTCGACGGCGTAAAGAAATTCGTGCTTCATGCTTACTCCCACTCGATGGTGCCGGGTGGCTTTGAGGTTACGTCGAGCACGACACGGTTTACACCGGCCACCTCATTGGTGATGCGATTTGAAACTTTAGCAAGCAGGTCGTAAGGCAAACGAGTCCAGTCTGCTGTCATAGCATCTTCCGATGAAACCGGACGAAGCACGATTGGGTGGCCGTAGGTGCGGCCATCGCCCTGCACTCCAACGCTGCGAACATCGGCGAGTAGCACCACCGGGCACTGCCAAATTTCACGGTCGAGTCCGGCCGCGGTGAGTTCCTCGCGAACAATGGCATCGGCCTTGCGAAGAAGATCCAGGCGCTCTTTGTTGACTTCGCCAACGATGCGAATACCGAGGCCCGGACCCGGGAAAGGTTGACGCTGAACGATTTCGTGGGGCAAGCCAAGCTCGGCACCGATGGCGCGAACTTCGTCTTTGAACAGTGTGCGCAGTGGCTCAACGAGCTCGAACTGCAGGTCTTCCGGAAGGCCGCCAACGTTGTGGTGACTCTTGATGCCCGCGGTCGCTCCGCCACCAGACTCCACCACGTCTGGGTAGAGAGTACCCTGCACCAGAAACTTGATTGGACGGTTGTCGGCCTTGGCCTCGGCAATTAGCGCGGCCTGTGCTTCTTCAAAGGTGCGGATGAATTCGCGGCCAATGATCTTGCGCTTAGTCTCAGGGTCGCTCACTCCGGCAAGGGCATCGAGGAACTTCTGTTCGGCATCCACAACGACTAGGCGAATACCAGTGGCTGCCACGTAGTCGCGCTCCACCTGCTCGGCCTCGCCCTCGCGAAGCAGTCCGTGGTTGACGAAAACACAAACCAACTGGTCGCCGACTGCCTTGTGCACGAGTGCCGCTGCCACCGCAGAATCCACTCCACCGGATAGTCCGCAAATCACGCGGTCGTTACCCACCTGCGCACGAATCTTCTCAACCTGCTCGGCAATCACGTTGCCCGAGTTCCAGGTGGCAGGAATTCCGGCGGCATTGTGCAAGAAGTTGGTCAAAACATTTTGACCAAACTCGCTGTGCCTAACCTCTGGGTGCCACTGCACTCCGTAAATCTTTTTCTCACTGTTGGCGAATGCCGCCACCGGAGTGGTTTCTGTCGATGCGAGAACTTCGAAACCGGCTGGCGCTTCCATAACCTGATCGCCGTGAGACATCCAACAAATTTGCTGTGCTGGTTGACCGGCAAGAATTTCGCCAGCTGCACTCACGTTTAGTTCGGTTGCACCATATTCTTTTTTGCCAGTTGCATCTACACGACCACCGAGTGCGTTTGCCAAAGTTTGGAATCCGTAGCAAATGCCGAGAACCGGAATACCAAGCTCAAGAATTCCCTTGTCTAGCTGTGGTGAACCAGCTTCGTAAACCGAAGAAGGACCGCCAGAAAGAATGATGGCCAGCGGCTGCTTCGCTGCAACTTCGGCTGCAGTGATGTTGTGGTGAACGATTTCACTGTAAACATTTGCTTCGCGCACGCGTCGTGCAATCAACTGCGCATACTGCGCACCAAAATCAACAACCAGTACTGGACGATTCATTAGTTAGCCTCGGTTTTCTTTAGATAACCTTCGGCAACCTTGGCGAAGTAACGTTCGGTGAAGAATGAAAGAAATGGCACGATACCGCCCAGGGCGATGATTAGGAACTTACCGATCCCCCAGCGAAGCATTGTCCAAAGGCGGAAGTCGCCAAACAAATAGGCCACGTAGAGCCAGCCGTGCACAATCAAAATCAAGACGGTGAGTGAGGCACCGGTGGTCGGCAACCCGAGTCCCTCAGCGCCATAGGCCTCAAGAGTGAGTAGGCCGTTCGGGCCGAATGCCCATAGCTCCAAGCCACCAAGGCGGCGAAGCCCCCAAAGCACCATGACCATCAGCAGCACCACACCGGTGATGTAAGAGGTGACCTTGAAAAACTTCAGGGCGCCGGTTAGCTGTTTCTGCTGGGTTTCTGACATTGCTCTAGTTTAACCGTCCCGCCACATGGGCATCCTTGAGCAGTCGCCACCACATAAACACAGCAAAGCCGGCAAAGACTGCCCATTCGACAGCGTAAAAGGCACTGAGCCAGTTAATGCCGGCTTCTTGACTTATGCCTGCCGAAATTTCTTCAAGTTGATCAGGTACAGCATTACCCTGCACTGCAAGATAGTCGTAGCGCATTTCGCCGCCAACAATATTTGCCAGTTGCGCAGTAGAGACCGAAGCGAATGTGAATTCGTTAGTCGACTTCTCTGGAGCCTCGGTGGGTAGTGTCAATCCGGTCACTGGAAGAAAGGCTTGGGCAATCATCGAGTTCATCAAATTCTCTCGAGAGGTCTGAGCCGTTTCTAATTTTTCGGTCCAACCGAGAGCCAAAATTACCGAGCTGCCATTCTCGGTTTTTGAATTAGCCACCACCCAATAGCCGGTTTTTGAATTCTGAATTCGATCGCTAACGATGAAAACATTTTTGGTGTCTAGCATCACGGAGACAGTTTCGGTCTTTACTATTTCAACCGCTTTGTTACTCAAGAGGGCACGTTCGAGTTGCCACTGACCAAGCCAAGCGAAAATTGATGCCACCGCGAGCGCGATGAATAATCCGCCAATCCATTTTGGAGTGGCTGCCAAACGCCAGATACTGCTACGCGCCATATGGAGCGACAACAACGTCTACGCGCTGGAATTCCTTGAGGTCGCTGTATCCGGTAGTTGCCATGGCACGACGAAGTGCACCAGAAACATTGGTGGTGCCATCGGCCGAGGAAGAAGGGCCGTGGAGGATTTGCTTGAGCGAACCGGCGGTGCCCACCTGAACCTTGTTGCCGCGAGGTAGCTCCTCGTGGAATGCTTCCTGTCCCCAGTGCCAACCCTGACCCGGTGCTTCTTCGGCACGAGCGAGGATCGAGCCGAGCATCACGCCGTCGGCGCCGCAGGCAATCGCCTTGACGATGTCGCCGGTGGTGCCCAGTCCGCCGTCTGCAATCACGTGCACGTAGCGTCCGCCTGACTCATCCATGTAGTCACGGCGAGCGCCAGCCACATCGGCCACGGCTGTGGCCATTGGGGCGTGGATGCCAACCACCTTGCGGGTGGTCGATGCAGCGCCGCCGCCGAAACCAACCAGTACACCGGCTGCTCCGGTACGCATCAGGTGCAGTGCTGCGGTGTAGGTAGAAGCTCCACCCACGATTACCGGCACATCCAATTCGTAAATGAACTGCTTCAAATTCAGTGGCTCGGTGGTCTTCGATACGTGCTCAGCGGAAACGGTTGTGCCGCGAATCACGAATATGTCCACTCCGGCCTTGATTACTGTCTGGTTAAATTCGGCGGTACTCTGCGGTGAAAGCGCCCCGGCAACCGTCACTCCAGCTGCTCGAATTTCGGCAAGACGATCGCGAATCAATTCCGCCTTGATTGGCTCTGCATAAATTTCCTGCATGCGTGCAATTGCTCGTTCCGGATCCAACTTTGCAATTTCGTTTAGCTGCTGTGAAGGATCTTCGTAACGAGTCCATAGACCCTCGAGGTCGAGCACACCCAAACCGCCGAGCTTGCCGATTTCGATTGCGGTCGCAGGTGACACTGCGCTGTCCATGGGAGCAGACAAGATTGGCAAATCAAATTTGTACGCGTCGATGTTCCACGCTGTCGAAACGTCTTGTGGATCACGAGTGCGACGAGATGGAACGATCGCTACATCGTCGAATGCCCAAGCACGAGTACCGCGCTTGCCGCGACCAATTTCCATTTCGGTCATTTGAATCCCCTTTGAAGTTTTAGCGGTTGTTGTAGTTCGGAGCTTCGACAGTCATTTGAATGTCGTGCGGGTGTGACTCTTTCAAACCAGCAGCAGTGATGCGAACGAACTTGCCCTTTTCCTGAAGCGCAGGAATGGTTTCTGCTCCCACGTAGCCCATCGATGCGCGAAGTCCACCAACCAACTGGTGAGTCACGGTTGCTACCGAACCGCGATAAGGCACTCGACCTTCGATACCTTCCGGCACCAACTTGTCTTCGCGAAGCACGTCGTCCTGGAAGTAGCGGTCTTTCGAGTAGCTCTTGGCCTGGCCGCGCCCCTGCATTGCGCCGAGCGATCCCATGCCGCGGTAGGTCTTGTACTGCTTGCCACCAACGAAGGTGATGTCGCCAGGTGCCTCGTCGGTACCGGCCAGTAGCGAGCCGAGCATTACCGCGTTGGCGCCAGCGACGAGCGCCTTGGCGATGTCGCCCGAGTACTGCAATCCACCGTCAGCGATGATCGGCACACCGGCTGGCTTTGCTGCCAGTGAGGCTTCGTAAACCGCAGAGACCTGTGGCACACCGACACCGGCAACCACGCGAGTGGTGCAAATCGAACCTGGGCCAACGCCAACCTTCACCGCATCGGCTCCGGCTGCAACCAAAGCAGCCGCGCCTTCGCGAGTGGCCACGTTGCCGCCGATGATGTCGACGTTCTTGGCAAAAGGTTCTGCTTTCAGACGTGAAATCATTTCCAGCACTGCACGGTTGTGTCCGTGTGCGGTGTCGACAATCAGAAGGTCAACACCTGCATCGATTAGAGCCATCGAACGCTCCCACGCGTCCTGACCCACACCGACAGCAGCACCGACAAGCAAACGGCCCGCGCCATCCTTCGACGCGTTTGGATACTTTTCGCTCTTGTCAAAATCTTTGACAGTGATTAGACCCTGAAGTTTTTGGTTGCCATCAATGATTGGCAACTTCTCGATGCGGTGCTGAGCAAAGATCGCTACCGCTTCCTCGGGACGAATGCCCACGTTTGCAGTGATCAACGGCATTGGAGTCATTACATCTTTAACCAATGTGGTCGGACGCTGAACGTCCAAAACAAAACGCATGTCGCGGTTGGTGACGATACCGACTAGGCGATCGTCTTCGTCCACAACCGGAAGGCCAGATACGCGGAAGCGACCGCATAATTCGTCGACCTCTTGAATAGTGGCTAGTGGCCTGGTGGTCACCGGGTGGGTGATCATTCCGGCTTCTGAGCGCTTGACCAAATCCACCTGTGAGGCCTGGTCTTCAAGCGAAAGGTTGCGGTGCAAGACGCCGATTCCACCCTGACGGGCCATGGCGATGGCCATACGAGCCTCGGTCACGGTATCCATAGCTGAGGAAAGCAGCGGCACATTGATTTCGATGCGACGGGTCAGCTGGGTTTTGGTGTTCACCGCCGAAGGCATGATGTCTGACTCACCTGGCAGGAGCAGGACGTCGTCGTAGGTGAGTCCGAGATAGCCGAAAGGGTTGTGTTCAGTCAATTTAGGTCCTCAAGCAGTTGGCGGTAGGTCAAGTCTATCCGACCGGAATTGGCCTTGTATATTGCGGTATTCTCGAACGAATAAGAGGTCATGGAGGACTGCTTGGATAATCGACTAGCTCACCGCGCGCGCGGCCTAGCCATAGTCCTGGGCACATTGGCGATGCTTTTCGCCATGTTGCTCCCAGCACTACCGTCATTCGCTGCATCGGAATCACCTAGCCCGGCACCTAGTGCCAGCTACGACAAAGATTCACTGCTTATTCGCGGAACCATCACGAACGAAAAAGTTCCTGTGGCTGGTGTGAAACTACACATCACCGGAAATGGATTCGATGGATTCGCGACTTCGGGTGAAGACGGCAAATGGATCATTGAAGTGCAGAAGAAGGGTGTCTACGACGTAGAAGTCGTGCTCGACAGTCTGCCAAAGGGCGTTGGCCTCCAAGACCCAACCAAAAATGTTCGCCAGGCCGATCTAAGCGTGGTCAACGTTGCAGGATTGCTCTTCCCTCTAGGTAAAGACACTCGCGTAATCCAGCCTTTTGGTGAGCAACTCACAATCCGCCTTTGGTCGGGATTGAACCTTGGTCTGCTACTTGCAGTTGCCGCAATCGGTATCTCTCTTATTTTTGGAACCACCGGACTCAACAACTTTGCCCACGGTGAAATGCTCACCTTCGGCGCACTGCTGACCTGGATTTTCTACGCCAACATGAACCTGCCGATTTTGTTGGTCGCAGTAATCGTCATGGCCCTCGGTGGTTTGTTCGGATATTCGCAGGATGCATTCATTTGGAAACCGCTTCGCAAAAAACGCCTTGGACTCAACCAGATGATGATTGTGTCTATCGGTTTCAGCATTGTCCTTCGTTACGTGCTACTGATTTTCTTCGGTGGAGAGACCAAGGTAATCAGCGGAGAATTCCAGAGCGTGCAGATTGGCCCGATCAACACCACGGTCAACTCAATTGTTTCCATGGTGGTCTGTCTCGTTACCCTGGCAGCGGTTGCTCTGTTCTTGACTCGCACTCGCATCGGAAAGGCCACCCGCGCTGTTAGCGACAACTCAGCACTAGCCGCCTCTACCGGTATCGACGTGGAGCGAATCATTCGCATTGTTTGGGTAGTGGCGGGTGCCCTAACCGCGCTTTCCGGCATCCTGTATGGCCTTCAGTTCCAGGCCAGCTGGCTCACCGGATTCCAGATCCTGCTACTTCTATTCGCATCGGTCACCCTCGGTGGTCTGGGCACTGCACTTGGTGCCACAGTCGGTGCGATGATTATCGGCTTCGTGGTTGAACTGTCGGTGTTGGTAATCCCAGCCGACCTCAAGTACGCAGCATCACTCATCATTTTGGTATTGGTACTGCTGATTCGCCCACAGGGTGTTCTCGGCAAGAAGCAAAGGATCGGTTAAGTCATGGACTGGGGAGCAATTCTCACGCTGGCAGTCAAAGAACTGATCAGCCCTATCGCAGTAACTTACATCCTCTGTGCCATTGGTCTATCGGTGCACTTCGGATACACCGGTTTGCTTAACTTCGGCCAGGCAGCGTTCGCTGCAATTGGTGGTTACGGTTTGGCAATCGGAATTCTCACTTTCCAACTACCACTGCCACTCGCAGTAGTTTTCGGTTTGATCTGCAGCGCGCTCTTTGCTGTGGTACTCGGTATCCCGACTCTTCGTCTACGTGCTGACTACCTAGCGATTGTGACAATTGCGGCAGCGGAAATTTTCCGTTACTTCATGACCACCATTGGCTTCGCAAATGTGACCGGCGGTTCAAATGGTCTTTCACAGTTTGGATCTGAATTCTGGAAACTTAATCCTCTGCCAGACATGGACTATGGATTCGGTGCGTTCACATATCGCAACGACCAAATTTTCATCATGCTAACCGGCTGGATTTTGGTTGCACTTTGCGCGCTGATTGTTTGGCTACTGATGCGTTCGCCATGGGGTCGTGTGCTTCGCGGTATTCGTGAAGACGAAGATGCAGTGCGCTCACTCGGCAAGAACGTTTTCGTTTACAAGCTTCAGGCGCTGATTTTTGGTGGCTTGTTCGCGAGCATCGGCGGAATGATCTTCGTGCTCAACCTGTCAAACGTGCAGCCGCAGTCTTGGGGCACCACGTTCACCTTCATGATCTGGACTGTGTTGCTGCTCGGAGGTGCGGCTACCGTGCTCGGCCCGATCGTCGGAACTCTGGTGTTCTTCTTCCTACTCAGCCTCACCCAGGGCATCCTCGGTGGCTTGGTTGACATCGGCGTGCTGCCGTTCCTGAGCGACCCTCAGGTTGGTCAGATTCGTTTCATCCTTATTGGTCTCGCCCTAATGCTCCTGGTCATCTTCCGACCACAGGGCATCTTCGGCAACAAGAGAGAGATGCAGTTCAATGGCTAGTCAGATCGCCGTAGGAGCAGCCGAACCGGGCTGCAAGAAGGTAGACCCGATTCTGGTCGCCGACAAGGTGAAGCGTCAGTTCGGCGGCCTTGTAGCCGTCGATGTCGACCACGTGGAGATTCCTCGCGGAATGATTACCGCACTGATCGGCCCAAACGGTGCCGGTAAGACCACCTTCTTCAACCTGCTCACCGGATTCGATAAGCCGAACACCGGAAGCTGGTCATTCGAGGGTCGCAACCTCGCCGGTCTTTCCTCCTACAAGGTGGCTCGTCTAGGAATGATTCGCACCTTCCAGCTAACCAAGGCATTGAGTTTGCTCACCGTGATCGACAACATGCGTCTCGGTTCACAGACTCAGCGCGGCGAGTCACTGCTCGCTGCTCTACTCAAGCCACTGTGGAAGAAGCGCGAAGCTGAAATTACAGCCGAAGCAGACGACCTACTCAAACGCTTCAAGCTCGATGCCAAGCGCGAAGATTACGCTGCATCATTGTCTGGCGGTCAGCGCAAGCTACTCGAGATGGCTCGTGCACTAATGGGCAAGCCAAAGCTTGTCATGCTAGACGAACCGATGGCCGGTGTGAACCCAGCGCTTACTCAGAGCCTGCTCGAACACATCAAGCAGCTCAAGAGCAACGGAACCACAGTGCTATTCGTTGAGCACGACATGCACATGGTGCGTCACATTTCCGACTGGGTAATCGTTATGGCTGAAGGCAAGGTTGTGGCCGAGGGCCCACCAGCCGAAGTAATGAAGAACCCTGCCGTTATCGACGCGTACCTCGGTGCGCACCACGATACCGACCTCGGTACCATGCAGAAGAAGGGCAACTAATGAGCACACCAGTGGTATTTGCCGAAAACCTAGTTGCCGGATACCTGCCAGATGTAAACATCCTCAACGGCTGTAACCTCGTGGCCAACCAGGGCGAACTCATCGGAATCATCGGCCCAAACGGTGCCGGTAAGTCGACACTATTGAAGGCAATCTTCGGCCAGGTAAACATCCGCGGCGGAAAGATCTGGCTAAACGGTGAAGACATCACCGGACTCAAGGCCAACAAGTTGGTTGGCAAGGGCGTAGCCTTTGTGCCACAGACCAACAACGTATTTCCTTCACTAACCATCGAAGAGAACCTTGAACTTGGTGTTTTCCAAACTCCAAAGCGCTTCAAGGAACGCTTCGAATTTGTCACCGGAGTCTTCCCAGATTTGGGCAAGCGTCGTGCACAGCGCGCTGGTTCACTGAGTGGTGGAGAGCGTCAGATGGTTGCCATGGGCCGTGCGCTCATGATTGACCCATCGGTCCTACTTTTGGATGAGCCTTCAGCCGGACTATCTCCGGTGCGTCAGGATGAAACATTCCTTCGCGTCAAAGAAGTGAACGCCGCAGGTGTGACAGTCATCATGGTCGAACAGAACGCTCGCCGTTGTCTTCAGATTTGTGACCGTGCATACGTGCTTGATCAGGGTAAGGACGCTCACACCGGCACCGGTCGTGAACTACTGAACGACCCGAAGATGATTGAGCTGTACCTAGGCAATCTAGCCGAACTGTAAAAGACAAAGCATCCGCGACCGCTCTCTCTGGTCACGGCAAAGCAAAACCCCCGGGCTTTCGCCCGGGGGTTTTGTGATTCTCAGAGAATCGAATTACTTAACAGTGTTACCTGCAACAACTTCGATCTGAGTTGAGGTTCCATCCTTGCCGTACTGGAAGATTCCAATAGAAGCACCGGTTGGGTCACCGTTCTCGTCGAAGTCGATTGGGCCTGAGTAACCGTCGAAGTCGATGTCCTTGCCATCCTTAGCAGCGGCTAGGGCAGCCTTTAGAACCTCAACTGCGTCGCCTGAGGCTACGTCGAACTTCTCACCAGCAGTTGATACTGCCTGGAGGTTCTTCGAGATTGCCTCACCTGAGTCGCTACCTGCAGCTTCTGCAGCTAGAGCAGCAAGGATCACTGCGTCGTAGCTCTCGGCTAGGTAAGCGAACTCGGTTAGCTCTTCGCCGTGGTTGGTCTTGTAGAGGTCAGCTGCGCGCTGCTTGAAAGCGTCGTTTAGCTTGCCACCAGGAAGAGTTCCCTTGGCGCCCTCGATGTAGCCCTTCCATGACTGGTCTGCGAAGTTAGCTAGGTTACCGTCAACGAAGTAGATCTTTGAACCGTCGAACTTCTTCTTCTGAAGAGCTGGGACGATCTTCTTGATCTCGTCGTATGAGATGACTAGTACTGAGTCAGCGCCAGCGGCGATGGTCTGGTCAACGATGGTGTCGAAGTTGGTCTCGTTCTCAGGGAATGGTAGAGAAGAAACAACAGTCGCACCTGCAGCTTCGATGGTTGCCTTGGCCTTAGCCTCTAGACCCTCACCGTATGAAGTCTGCTGGTAAATGATTGCAACGTTCTGGTTACCATCGGTCACGATGGTGTTACCTACGATTGCACCCTGAAGTAGGTCAGATGGAGCGGTACGGAAGTAGTATCCGCCGTCGTCCCAAGTGCTTAGGTCAGGTGCGGTGTTAGACATTGAGATCTGAACGGTCTTTGCCTTGGTCACCTGGTCGATGATTAGACGAGTAACACCAGATGCAGCTGCACCGATAACTACGTCTACGCCTTCGCCGAGAAGCTTAGTTGCAGATGCTGGTGCGATTTCTGGGTGGTCACCGTCTGAAGAGTCTTCGACTGACCAGGTTACTGGCTGACCAAGTACTCCACCTGCAGCGTTGATGTCCTGAACTGCAAGTTCAACACCAGCGATTTCTGGAGGTGATAGGAATGCCAATGCACCGGTTAGTGGAAGGATTCCACCAAACTTAACAACGCCGTCGCCCTTTGCGTACTCGCTGCTGCTGTCCGATGCACAACCTGAAAGTGCTAGCGCTGCTGCTGCAACAACTGCAACTGCGGCTACGACCTTCTTGTTTGAGAATGTGCTCATTAATGTAGCTCCTTGTTATATAACAGGCAGAACATCCATGTCGCTGCCGTTATGGCAGTCTACCGAGCCGATGTTTCACACTTATAAACGGGTGTAGGAATGAGTAACATTCTCTGCACTTATCGACCGTAAAACCCAGTAATTTACTGGGCTTGACGCTTGGTAACAATCTGGTTGCGAGTACCTCGAAGTGCATCAAATATCAGCACTGCAAGCCCGCACCACACCAAAATGAAGCCGAACCAGCGGGCTGCCGGCATCGGTTCCTGGAAGTAGAAAATGCCCACCAGGAACTGCAGGATCGGGCTGATGTACTGCATGAACCCAATAAAACGCAGCGGCACATACTGCGCGGCGGTACCAAAAAGAATCAGTGGAATTGCGGTGAGCAATCCGTAAGCCACGAGACCAGCACTTCCGGTGATGCCCTGGCTGGCAAACATCAATCCACCACCGATTAGATCGACCAAGATCAATTGGAGTATTGCGAGTGGCACGACGAAACCGGATTCAATTGTGAAACTAGTGAGCGCCTTTACTTTGCCACCTAATTTATTTTTGGCTAAACCGTAAACACCGAAAGATGTGGCAAGCGATAGCGCAATCCAAGGCAAGCGTCCGTAATCAAAGCTGAGCACAATTACTGCTATCAATCCAAAACCCACTGCCACCCACTGAGCGCGCCCAAGTTTTTCTTTGAGGAAAATCACCGCGAGCAAAATTGTCAGCAGCGGATTGATGAAGTAACCGAGCGATGCTTCGACGACATGCTGTGAAGCAACTGCAATCACATATATGGACCAGTTGATGAAAATCAGAATCGCACTGGCGGCCACCCAAAGTAAGTTGCTCTTATTTTTGAACACTTCAAAAACGGAACGAAACTGTCGAGTGATGAGCAAAAGCAAGACACCGGTGAGAAAACCAAAGACTATCCGCCAAGAGATGATTTCAAATGCAGAGGCGAAACTGAGCATTCCGATGATGATGGGAAAACCGCCCCAGATTATGTAGGCGGTCAGTCCAAAGAGAAAACCCCGAGCGTAATTATGCTCGGGGTTTTTCATGTTTTGAGTTTAGCGTTCGACGATTGCTAGTACGTCGCGTGCTGAAAGCACTAGGTACTCCTCGCCGTTGTACTTGAGCTCGGTGCCTCCGTACTTCGAGAAGATAACCTTGTCGCCGACCTTCACGTCTACCGGTACACGGTTTCCGTTATCGTCTACGCGACCTGGGCCGACAGCGATAACTTCGGCCTCCTGTGGGCGCTCCTTAGCGGTGTCTGGGATTACCAGACCAGATGCGGTTACCTGCTCGGCCTCTACTGGGCGAACAACAATGCGATCTTCAAGCGGCTTGATTGAAACCGACATAGTGACCTCTTCTACTAAGAAATTCGGGATAGTTAGCCGTTTTGGCTACCTCAAAACTCTAATTCATGACCTAGCACTCTCGCAAGGTGAGTGCTAGCGCCGGCACTGGGTAGCCTAGACAGGTGCAGCGCGAAGAACTCATCCACCTCCTTACGCCGGAGGCCCTGATGCTGCTCAATTCGATTGGCGATCTGGACGCCAAGGCCGATGTGGTCAAACTGGTCAGCAGTCTGCGAGCCGAGGGCTATCACCCGGCGCTGGTAGCGGCCGTACTGACCCAGGCCAAGCTCCGCCGCCGGGCTCGCAAGAAGTTCGGCGACTTCACCGACGGCCTGCTTTTCACCGAAGCCGCCCTCGAGCAAGCCTCTCGCCTGCAGGCAGCCGCACTTCACGCCGGTAGATTCCGCGGAGCAAAGATTTCCGAAGTTGCCGATCTCGGCTGCGGCATTGGAGCCGAATCGCTGGCCTTCGCATCGGTCGACCTCAAGGTCAAGGCATTCGAAATCGATGAAGTAACTGCGGCCCTCGCCACTTTCAACCTTGGTGCCTTCGATGACGTCGAAGTAACGCACGCCGATGTCACTTCGCTCGACCTCTCGCGATTCGAGAGTTTATTTTTCGATCCGGCTCGACGTGAACTCAATGGCAAATCAGAACGGGCTGCACGCAAATTTGATCCTGCGGAATTTTCGCCAAACTTCGATTGGGTGGTGGAGCAAGCAAGAACCAAACCGACCGGAATCAAACTCGGTCCAGGTCACCCGCACGAAGCAATTCCCGAAGATGCTGAAGCTCAGTGGCTTTCCATTGACGGCGACCTCGTCGAACTAGCCCTCTGGTTTGGCGACGTGAAACGTCCAAAGGTGGCTCGCGCCGCGACATTGGTAGATAGCAATGGTCGTCACGAAATAGTTTCCGAAAATCGAGAGAGTGAATCAGCTCCCCTAGCCGAGTTGAAGCAATTCATTTATGAGCCGGACAATGCGGTGGTTCGATCACATCTAATTGCGGAACTAGCTGAACAAATAGGCGCCACTCTGATTGCGCCGCAGATTGCCTATCTATCCAGTGACGAGAGAATTGCGTCTCCGTTTGTGCGCGGCTTCAAGGTGCTGGATGAAATGGCATTCGATCGCAAAAAGCTAAAGGCATATCTGCGGGAGAAAAACATTGGCACGCTGGAGATCAAGAAACGCGGAGCCGACATCGTGCCCGAAGAACTTCGCAAAGAAATGCAGCTTAAAGGCGAGAACGCCGCCACCCTGATTGTTACCAGGATTGGCGACGCTCACCGTGTGCTAATTGCCGAGCCACTTAGCTAATTAGTCCCAGCCGTTGTGCATCATGCCGCCGCGAGGGCCCATCGGACCATCGAAACCGTACTTGAGACGCAATAGGGTCATACCGATCCCGGCGATTAGCCAGAATCCGATAGTGGCATAGCCCACGGCCAAGCCTGCAATGGCTAGCGCGCGGCCGCTTTGACCGGAGCGCTTTAGCTGTGCAAGAGAGATGTGACCGGTAATGATGCTGGCTAGGGCACCGAAACCGGTCACCGCGGTGGCGAGAGAAACCACCGAGAGTGTGTTCAGCGATGTGAAATCAAAATGCTTTTTAGGTGCAACTGTCGTTGCTTCGTTTTTTGCCATGACCTAACCACACCAGCCCAACCTGAGAAAGCGCTGGCAAAACACTCGCTATTCCTAGGGAGTTTGAACCGTGGTCACCGGCAAGGTGGACTCGGCTCCAAAGGCCAAGCTTGACGGTGCTCTACCGGCTGCCATCAACTGAGCGCCGATGGCAGCAATCATGGCTCCGTTATCGGTGCAGAGTGAAAGCGCTGGAATGCGAAGCTCGATTCCGTTTTCGTCGCAACGCTGCTGGGCCACTTCACGAAGTCGGCGATTAGCAATCACACCACCGCCCAGAAGTAGTCGCGGCACTTTGTGATCTAAGCAAGCAGCAATCGCTTTACTCACCAAGACATCGACTACGGCTTCTCGGAAGCTAGCTGCGACATCGGGAATCGGAACTTCTTCGCCTTTGGTGGTGAGCACTTCCACGTGACGAGCTACCGCGGTCTTCAGGCCGCTAAACGAGAAGTCGTAGCGGTGCTTTTCCATATCCTTCGGCAACATGAGTCCACGCGGAAAACGAATTGAATTTGGATCGCCTTCGGCAGCCGCTTTATCAATTTCTGGTCCACCCGGATACTTGAGTCCAAGCACACGTGCAACTTTGTCGAACGCTTCACCGGCAGCATCGTCGATGGTTTCGCCGAGCAGTTCGACATCATCAAGAAGATCGCGCACCAATAGCAACGATGTGTGCCCACCACTCACCAGCAACGCAATGGTTGGGGTTTCGAGTTCACCGCGTTCGAGAATATCCACGCCGACGTGCCCGACCAAATGGTTGACCGCATAGATCGGCTTATTGAGCGAAACCGAAAGTGCCTTGGCCGCACCAACTCCGACCATGAGTGCGCCGGCGAGACCAGGGCCGTTTGCCACCGCCACTGCGTCAATCTCTTCTAGCGAGACCTTGGCTGTGGCTAATGCCTCATGCAAGGTTGGCAGCAGGGCCTCTAAGTGCGCTCGAGCAGCCACCTCAGGCACTACCCCGCCAAACCTGGCATGTAGGTCCATGGACGATGAGATTACGTTGGCCAACAGAGTGGTACCGCGCACGATACCCACACCGGTCTCGTCGCAAGAAGATTCGATGCCGAGTACGAGTGGTTCGGCCTTTGCCTGGCTCGGCAGCTGCGCCCGCATTACGATTGCGTCGACGTCATCCGGTTGGTAGTAGCGCTTGCGCACATCAATCTGCTCAAAGCCGAGGCTTAGGTACAACTTTTGGGCCACACTGTTGTCGGCACGCACCTCGAGAAATACTTCGCGACAGTCAGATCGAACCGCCTCTGCCATGAGGTGCTCCATCAGATCCCTGCCAAGGCCGGTACCTCGAGCCTCAGGTCTTACCGCAATGGTCTGCACTTCAGATTGGTGAACGGTAGGGAGTTTATTCAAACCGGCATAGCCGACAAGATGCTCGTTTCGATAAGCGACGATGTAATACTTCTCGGCACCGGTGAGTTCCTCATACATCGAATCGGCAGACCAAGCATCGCTCGAAAAACACTCGTGTTCGATTTCCATGATTGCATCGAGATCATTTTCGTCGGCGATGCGAATTGCCCAAGGCTTACTCATCCGCTGACCTTCTTACCGAATTGCCCCTCAACTGCATCGGGCTGTCGTAAATACAAAGCGGTGACGTCATGACTCAAACTGCCATCCCGCAATTGCGCCTCGGCAAGCTTTGCAATTGCCACTGCTGTGATTGATTTAGTGGCAGAGATCGGAGTGATATTTTTGTCGATCAACATTTCTTCTAGCGCAGCAGGCTTGATGACTGCTGGACCGTCTACGCGAATCGGAACACCGTGTGAATTTAGGCCCGAGTAGAGCGCGTAGTAAACCTCTTTGCGTCTCGCGTCCGTGGTGACTAAAAGCGGACTAGTCGCAGAAACGTTGGGGTTGCTCTCCAGTTCAAGCAGAGCAATTGCGTCGAGACTGATCACTCCAGAAAGTTGCGCCTTAGCTCCTTCAGCAAACATCATTGCCGCTGCGATACCGATGCGTAGCCCGGTAAATGGTGCCGGCCCGCGACCGACGACGACGGAAATCACCTGTGCCTCTGGGGCTGCCGAAAGCACCTCGGCAATTGCGGTGCCGATAGATTCGGCATGGCCCAAGTGGCTGTCAAAGTTGGCCTCGGCCACTACCTGCCCGTTGCGCAGCAGGGCCACGGTGGTGCCGGCAGATGTGTCGATGGCTAGGGTAGCGCCCATTAGAAGCTCACCCCGCTCCAGCGTTCGCCTGTGCCAGTGATGCTTACCTTTCGGGTTTCGCTCTCACCGGTGTGGTCGCGTGCAATCTCAACCTCGAGTAGGTTTTCGCTGATGCCGTCGAGCATGCCTTTGCCCCACTCCACCAGCACGATGCTGTTGGGATAGTCGATATCCAAATCGTCAAGTTCGTCGGCAGAACCGAGACGATAGGCATCCACGTGCACCATCGGCGCCTCACCCGATTCGCGCTTGTGAGTGCGCGCAATTACAAACGTCGGTGACGAAACATTTCCGATGGCACCGAGTGCCTCGCCCACTCCGCGTGTGAGTGTGGTTTTTCCAGCGCCGAGTGGGCCCACGAGCACCACAAGATCTCCGGCTTGAAGTTTTTTTCCGATGCGAATTCCTAGCGCGTGCATTTCATCTGCATCGCGCACTTGCAATTTGGTCATTCGACAGAACCCAAATAGGTTCGCTTGAAACGGCCACCCATTCGAGTAACAATTTCGTAGTTGATGGTGTCGCATGCGATTGCTAAATCATCTGCGCTCGGCACACCTGAGGCTGGATCACCAAAAATAATAACTTCATCGCCGGTGGCAACCTCGTCATCGCCGACATTAACCACAAATTGGTCCATTGCAATTCGCGCATCAATCTTGTAGCGCTTGCCATTGATGGAAACCTCGTGCTTACCGGTGGCATTGCGAGGTAGTCCTTCGTAGTAACCCACTGGCACAAGAGCGAGCGTGGATTCCTTTTCTGCACGAGCGAGATAACCGTAAGAAATTCCGGTGCCCGCATCCACGCGCTTCACCTGGGTAACCGATGCGCGTGCGGTCATTGCCGGACGCAGCCCGTATTCCGCGCTCTTGTTATCCGAGAATGGCGAGAGGCCGTAGAGAGCCACACCGATACGCACCATGTCGCAGTGGGCTTCCGGGTAACTTAGCGAACCATCGGAAGCGGTGAGGTGACGCAGCTGAAATTCAATGCCGGAGTCGCGCACCAATTGCACGGCCTGATCAAATTTTTCAATCTGAGTGCGGTCTTCGTTTGGTCCAGTGGAAGACAGGTGGCTAAACACACCGATTACCTCGATTAGCCCCTGCTCGACCAAGTCTTTTGTTTGCAACAGCAATACGGGCCACGCGGCCAGGGTTGAACCGTTTCGACTGAGCCCGGTGTCTACCTTGAGGTGGATGCGGCCTTTGAGGTTGGTCAGTCGGGCAGCATCGGCCACTCGCTGCAACTGTTCGATATTGGCCACACAGAGGTCAATTTCATTATCCAGGGCCTCCACGAAGCGGTCTTCAGGGTCGTGGAGCCAGGCCAGAATCGGAGTTTCGATGCCATATTCGCGCAGCTCTAGAGCTTCATCGACATCGGCCACGCCAAAGAAGTCGACCTTCTCAGCCTCAAGCTTGAGGGCTACCTCGACCATTCCGTGCCCGTAGGCGTTGGCCTTGACCACGGCCATGACGTTTGCGCCGCCGGCACGCGCGCGCATGGTCTTGTAGTTCGCCGCGATGGCATCCAGGTCGATAATCAAATCGCGCATCAGACACCACCCTCGGCAATTACAAAAGCGGTAGCCATTCCGCCATCGTGCGAAATAGAAATATGTAATTTGGAGATGCCCTTGTTCGCAGCAAGGTCCGCGGTGGCATCAAATAAATTGATTTCCGGTTTACCGTGTTCATCTTTTGACACTCGAACGTCGTGCCAGTGCATTCCGAGTGAACCACCAAAAGCTTTCACGAGGGCTTCTTTCGCAGCGAATCGGCCAGCGAGTGTGTTGATAGAAACTTCGCGTTCGTCGGCGTGAAAAATTTTCTCTTTGAGCCCGGGAGTTTTTTCCAACTGGTTTTCGAATCGGTTGATGTCAACCAAATCGACTCCAACACCGATAATCATTTTTCTTACTCGACCGTTACCGACTTAGCCAAGTTACGCGGCTGGTCGACATCGAGTCCTTTAGCGGTAGATAGAGCAAGCGCAAACGCCTGCAATGGGATAACGGTGAGAATTGGAGCAAGAATGCTTTCGCACTGCGGTACGAAAATCACGTGCTCTGCGTAATCGCCAACTTGCGAGTCGCCCTCTTCGGCAATTGCAATAACCTTGGCACCGCGAGCGCGAATCTCTTGAATGTTAGAGATCACCTTCGGGTGCAGGCTGTCAGCATCCCGAGGTGATGGCACAATCACAATCACAGGTTGACCCTCTTCGATCAATGCAATTGGACCGTGCTTCAATTCACCGGCTGCAAAACCTTCCGCGTGAATGTAGGCGAGCTCCTTTAGCTTGAGTGCACCCTCCATAGCCACCGGGAAGCCGACGTTGCGTCCGAGGAATAGCACCGACTTAGCGCTAGCCATCTTGGTACCGAGTTCTTCGGCCTGCTTCAGGTGAGCCAACACCTCGGCCACGCGGCTTGGCATCTTGAGCAGGTCAAGCCCAACAGTGCGAAGTTCGGCCTCCGATACCTGGCCGCGAACGCTAGCCAAGAACAAGCCCAGTAGGTAACCCGCGGTGATTTGAGCGGTAAGCGCCTTGGTCGATGCCACGGCTACCTCAGGCCCGGCATGGGTGTAAATCACCGCATCCGACTCGCGAGCCAGAGTGGCACCTTGGGTGTTGCAAATAGCGAGAACCTTCGCGCCAAGTTCCTTCGCATAACGTGTGGCCATCAAGGTGTCCATGGTTTCACCCGACTGCGAGATTGCAACCACAAGAGTGTTCTTAGAAATAATCGGATCGCGGTAGCGGAACTCGTGTGAGAGCTCGACCTGCACCGGAATGCGAGACCACTTTTCAATTCCATACTTTGCGATGTCACCCGCGTAACTTGCAGTGCCGCAAGCCACGATGATGATGCGTTCCAAATTCTTAATGTCGTTGTGTGAGAGTCCATCGATTTCAGCTAATCGAACTGAACCATCTGAGTTCAAACGACCCATCAAAGTGTCGGCTACCGCCTGTGGTTGATCTGCGATTTCCTTCGCCATGAATGAAGACCAGCCGCCCTTTGAAGCAGCAGATGCATCCCAGTCGACGGTGAATTCTTCTGGAGTCACGGGAGAGCCGCCGAAGGTGCGCACCTCTACGGAACCGGCGCGAAGAATTACGATCTCATCCTGGCCAACCGAAATCGCACGCTTGGTGTGCTCTACGAATGCTGCTACGTCAGAGCCCAAGAAGTTTTCGCCTTCACCTAGACCAATCACCAAAGGTGCATTGCGACGAGCAGCCAAAACCACGTCTGGCTGATCCTCGTGAATTACCAAAATGGTGAATGCTCCGTGTAGACGATTCACCACGTTTGCAAACGCGGTAGGTAGGTCGCCGTTCTTGGCGTATTCGGCCGCAATTAAGTGCGCGGCAACTTCGCTGTCGGTCTCTGAAGCGAATCGGGCACCGGCTGCCAAAAGCTCGGCCTTGAGTTCGGCAAAGTTTTCGATGATGCCGTTGTGAATTAGCGAAAGCTTGTTTTCCGGACCGCCCAGGTGCGGGTGGGCATTGCCGTCGGTGGCTGCTCCGTGGGTTGCCCAGCGGGTGTGGCCGATACCGATGTGCGACTCCGGCACCGGGTGAGATTCGATCTCGCCAACGAGGTTGGTGAGTTTTCCGGCCTTTTTGCGGGTCTCCAGGTGGCCGGTCGATGTGATCACCGAGACGCCAGCTGAGTCATAGCCACGATATTCGAGGCGACGAAGTCCCCCGATTAGAACATCGAGGGTGGCCTTCGGGCCTACATAACCCACGATTCCGCACATGACTACTAATTTACGGCAGAATGGCTAAAGTGAGCCCACTTAGCCCTTTCGTCGAGATATCTCGTTCAGATTGGGCCGCTCTCGGCCAAAACACCGAACTTCCGCTCACTGAGGCCGAAATTACCCAAATCCGCGGTCTCGGCGACTTCCTCGACCTCAAAGAAGTTACCGAGGTCTACCTGCCGCTCAGCCGCCTACTCAACCTTTACGTCACCGAAGCCCAGAAGCTCCATGACGTGACCTCAAACTTCCTCGGCGAGCGAGCCAAACGCACCCCTTTTATCATCGGGGTAGCCGGCTCAGTGGCAGTGGGCAAGAGCACGGTCTCCCGCCTGCTCAAGGAAATGCTGTCGCGCTGGGAAACCACGCCGAAGGTGGCCCTGATCACCACCGATGGCTTCCTTTACCCGAATGCCGAGCTGGAAAAGCGCAATCTGATGCACCGCAAGGGGTTTCCGGAGAGTTACGACCGACTAGCCTTGCTCAAGTTTGTGGCAGACATCAAATCTGGGGCCGAGTCGGTAGCAGCCCCGGTCTACTCGCACCTAAGCTATGACATCGTTGCCGATGAGCAAGTAACCATCGAGTCACCGGATGTTGTGATCATCGAGGGTCTGAATGTGCTGCAATCCCCCGGCCAAGACCAGGATGTTGCTCTAAGCGACTATTTCGACTTCAAAATCTATGTCGACGCTGATGTAGCGTTTGTCACCGAATGGTTCCTCAACCGTTTCAAGCAGCTGCGCGAGGGTGCCTTCACCAACCCAAAGTCTTACTTCCATAAATACGCCGAGATGGACTTCGAAAAGGCGCTAGAACGGGCCAACGAGATCTGGCAGACCATCAACCTGCCAAACCTGGTCGAAAACATTCAGCCGACCAAGTCCAGAGCCACGCTTGTGCTGCGCAAGGGCGAGAATCACGCGGTTGAGAGCGTCTTGCTGCGCAAGAGCTAACCGTTACCCTTCCGTTATAACTGACTAGGAATTATCAGTACTTTCACAGGTTAACTCATGGTGAGCCATTCGTATGGGTATCGCCAGGTGCAGCACTTGGCACCATCGACGATGCAAGACGATGACTTTCGAAAGTTACTCAAATTGAAAGGCTACAAATGAACACCCTGTCAGCAACACTGTCCAATGGACAGTTCAATCTGGTTTATAACATATTGTCGTTGGGTCTAGCATCGATGCTATTCACTTCGGTTTTCCTATTCGTCGCGCGTGAGCGCGTAGCTCCTCGCTACCGAATGGCTGTAATGGTTTCTGGCACAGTAACCGCTATCGCTACCTATCACTACTTCAGAATGTTCGACAACTTCAACCACGCATTCGCTGGTATGACTGCGAACAACCCTGATGCCTACAACGTGGGTTACCGTTACGTCGACTGGCTACTAACAGTGCCGTTGCTACTAGTCGAACTAGTTGCAGTACTAGCTCTAGCCAAGGCAGCACAGCGCTCAATCTTGAACCGCTTGGTTCCAGCTGCAGCGTTGATGATCATCCTCGGTTACCCTGGTGACGCAAAGTTGAACCTATGGTTCGACAACAGCGTTTGGGGTCTGCTGTCAACCCTTCCATTCCTATACATCCTCTACGTACTGTTCATCGAGCTCGGCAAGAGCCTCGGACGTCAGTCTGCAGATGTACAGAAGAAGGTAAAGCTTCTCCGTATCTTGCTAATTGCAACCTGGGGCGTATACCCAATCACCTTCATCTTGGCGATGGGCAGCACCGGCTTCAACGCGAACGAATTCGTAGCTCGTGAAGTTGGATACAGCATCGCGGATATCCTGGCTAAGTGTCTCTTCGGCCTAGTCATCTTCTCGATCGCACGAATCAAGTCGGCAGAAGACGACAAGGAATTCGCAAAGACCGAGTTCAAGGACGCCTAAACACCGTTCTCCTTTGAAACAGTTGTGGGTCGCCGAAAGGCGGCCCACTTCTGTTTAAGATGAAGCATGACGAATAATCAAGAAATCGCCGAGCTACTCAAGCAAAACGTCGAAGCTTCGAACCGTACCACTCACGCCGTACGCGCAATAGTCCGCTACGCCTTTCTTCAGATTTCTATAACCACCGTCACAGGTATTCTTTACGCCATTGGCGCTAGCACCAACTTGAATTCGGTTTTCGTGCCGGCAGCATCAGCGGTTTGGCTGATTGGTTCGGTATTCGCTGGCTGGACTGCAAGAAACGATCTGAAGTCGTCTAAAGTCCCTAAGGCTTAGAGCGCGAGTTCTTTTTCGACAACGCGAGCAATGCGATCTGCCCAACTCTGAGCCGAGCCTTCATCCGCAGCCTCGACCATCACGCGAACCAGTGGCTCGGTGCCCGATGCACGTAGCAGAACACGACCGGTGCCGTGCAGTTCTGCTTCGGCCTCCTTGACTGCGGCCTGGACAGCGGCGTTGCTGTCGACCTTTGACTTGTCGACGCCTTTTACGTTTACCAATACCTGAGGCAGGATGGTCATGACCTTGGTGAGTTCGGCAAGAGGCTTACCGGTGCGAGCCACTTCTGCGGCCAACTTTAGGCCGGTCAGGATGCCATCGCCTGTGGTGGCGAAGCGAGAAAAGATTACGTGGCCGGACTGCTCGCCGCCTAGTGAGTAACTACCTTCGCGCATGGCTTCGAGCACGTAGCGGTCGCCAACTCCGGTCTCGATAATTTCGATTCCAGCATTCTGCATCGCAATCTTTAGTCCGAGATTCGACATCACAGTTGCCACCAATGTGTTGCGAGCGAGTTGACCGCGAGCCTTTAGTGAAAGCGCAAGGATGGCCATGATTTCATCACCGTCAACTACCTTGCCGTTGTGATCAACTGCGAGGCAGCGGTCGGCGTCACCGTCGTGGGCGATACCCAAATCTGCGCCATGCTCAAGCACTGCGGACTGAAGTGCGGAAAGGTGAGTCGAACCGCAACCGAGATTGATGTTGTGTCCGTCTGGATCCGCACCAATTACAACGACCTTCGCTCCGGCATCCGCAAAAGCCTGCGGTGATACTCCCGACGCCGCACCATGAGCGCAGTCGACAACAATCTTTAGCCCGTCAAGACGGTGAGGAAGTGCGCCGAGTAGGTGAATAACGTAGCGATCTTCGGCATCAGCAAAGCGCTGCACGTGACCAACTCCGCCACCCACTGGAGTGAGTTTGTCTGCCATTAGTGTGCGTTCGATTTTGTCTTCGACTGCATCTGGAAGTTTGTGGCCACCACGAGCAAAGAACTTGATGCCATTGTCTGGTGCTGGATTGTGTGAAGCAGAAATCATCACGCCGAAATCGGCATCTAAGTCTGCGGTTAGGAAGGCGGTCGCTGGAGTTGGCAGCACGCCGGCGTCGAAGACATCCACACCAGAGCTCGCAAGCCCGGCGGCAACAGCGGCTGCTAAGAATTCACCTGAGATGCGCGGATCGCGCCCGATTACGGCTTTGGGTTTGTCTCCGCGGTTGCGAGCTTCTTCTCCAAGAACGATTGCTGCAGCCTGCGCCAAATTCATGGCTAGTTCAGCGGTTAAATCGCGATTAGCAAGTCCTCGCACGCCATCGGTGCCAAATAGTCTCGCCATAGAGAAAGGTTATCCGAACGACCAGAGGCCGAAGTGGAATTAACGCTTTGAGAACTGAGAAGCCTTGCGAGCCTTCTTTAGACCGGCCTTCTTGCGCTCGATGACACGTGGGTCGCGCTTTAGGAAGCCAGCCTTCTTTAGGGCAGGGCGGTTGTTGTCGCGGTCGATCTCGTTTAGTGCACGTGAGATACCAAGACGAAGTGCACCTGCCTGGCCAGCGATTCCGCCACCGGTGATGCGAGCAACTACGTCGTAGGCACCCTTCAACTCAAGAACAGTGAATGGGTCGGTGATTAGCTGCTGGTGAAGCTTGTTTGGGAAGTAGTCCTCTAGTGTGCGGCCGTTAACCTTGATCACACCGGTGCCAGGAACAATGCGCACACGTGCAACAGCTTCCTTGCGACGACCAAGACCAGCACCTGGCTGAGTCAATGCACCGCGTGACTTAACAGTCTTTGCAGGTGCTGATTCGGTGGTGTAGCTCTCTGGAGCTGCTTCTACGATTTCGTTCTTAGCCACGGATTATTCCTTTTTTGCGCGCTACTACTGAGCGACCTGGTCGATGATGAAAGGCTTTGGCTGCTGAGCTGCGTGTGGGTGCTCTGCGCCTGCGTAAACCTTTAGCTTGCCAAGCTGGTCAGCGCCAAGCTTGTTCTTTGGAAGCATGCCCTTGATTGCCTTTTCGACAGCCTTGGTTGGGCTCTTCTCTAGAAGTTCTGCATAAGTGGTTGCAGTCAATCCACCTGGGTAACCAGAGTGACGGTAAGCCTTCTTGTTTAGCAACTTGGTACCAGTCAACGCGACCTTCTCTGCGTTGATGATGATTACGAAGTCACCGTTGTCCATGTGAGGAGCAAAGGTTGGCTTGTGCTTGCCGCGCAATAGAGTCGCAGCCTGAGTTGCTAGACGACCTAGGACTACGTCGGTAGCGTCAATGATCAGCCACTCGTTGTTAAGCTCGTGAGCTTTTGGTGAGTAAGTACGCACGTTAAATTGCCTTCTGCTTCTTTGTTTCGGAGGAATCCACACCAAACAAAACCAGAGGCTCGGGGTTCGGATTCAAGCTGGTAACAACCAGCACCAAGGGTCAAGTTTAGCCCGAAAACTAGGGGTAGGTCAAACCCTAATTGTCGCCCTGGAGGTCGTCCAAGGTCCTGAGGTTCCGAGCTTCCCTGGCCTGTGTGGCTAGGAGTTCGTCG
>JACCDN010349600.1_pt1 | contig 43361 bp, 35 predicted proteins | sample 7441691 | NCBI WGS metagenome assembly JACCDN01 (sample SAMN15323439, study PRJNA562643) | freshwater metagenome | isolation source: river surface water | place: USA:Blue River Watershed | collected 2017-08-16 | reverse complement strand
GCGCCGGTGTTCCAGTACTGAAGTCTTCACCTTCTTCGGCAAATGTCGATGAGCTCCTTTCTGCAGCTGCAGAAATTGGTTTCCCAATCTTTGTTAAGGCTGTTGCTGGCGGCGGTGGCCGCGGTATGCGCCGTGTAGCTGAAGAGAAGGACCTGCGTGCTGCATTGGTCGAGGCTTCTCGTGAAGCTGAGAGCGCCTTTGGTGACCCGCGCGTGTTCCTAGAGCAGGCTGTACTGCGCCCTCGCCACATTGAGGTTCAGATTCTTGCGGATACCCACGGCAACGTAGTTCACCTGTTTGAGCGCGACTGCTCGATCCAGCGACGCAACCAGAAGGTTGTCGAGATCGCCCCGGCTCCGCTGATCGATGAAGAACTAAGGGCAACTCTCTACCGCGACGCCGTTTCGTTTGCCTCACAAATTGGTTACCAGAACGCTGGAACCGTCGAGTTCTTGATCGATACCGTGGGCGCCAACGCTGGTAAGCACGTATTCATCGAAATGAATCCACGTATTCAGGTAGAGCACACCGTCACTGAAGAAATCACCGATGTTGACTTGGTACAGAGCCAGATGCGCATTGCATCGGGTGAATCTCTGATTGACCTTGGTCTAACCCAAGACAAAATCAAGATGCACGGTTTTGCTGTTCAGTGTCGTATTACTACCGAGGACCCTGCTCAGGGATTCCGCCCAGACACCGGCAAGATCACAACCTATCGTTCCCCAGGTGGTGCCGGTATTCGTCTAGATGGCGGAACCGTGTCAACCGGTGCTGAAGTCAGCCCATACTTCGATTCAATGTTGGTCAAACTGATTGCCACCGGTCGTGACTTCAAGGCTGCTGTTACTCGCGCTAAGCGCGCGCTCGCCGAGTTCCGCATTCGTGGTGTATCTACCAACATTGCATTTATGCAGGCCGTTCTTGCAGACCCAATTTTCGAGACTGGCGACTTGAGCACCTCGTTTATTGATGAGCACCCTGAGCTATTCACTGCAAAGCCATCGCAGGACCGCGGTACCAAGATTCTGTCCTGGTTGGCCGATGTCACTGCGAACCAGCCAAACGGTCCGCGAGGTGGCCACGTTAGCCCAACGCTCAAGCTGCCAAAGGTTGACCTTTCGGTTCCAGCCCCGGCCGGCTCTCGTCAGCGCCTGCTTGAGCTTGGTCCTGAAGGTTTTGCTAAGGCACTTCGGTCCCAAGCAAATGTTGCAATCACCGACACCACTTTCCGTGATGCACACCAGTCGCTCCTTGCCACTCGTGTGCGTGGTCGTGATTTGGTTCAGGTTGCTCCGTATGTGGCACGTCTGACCCCTCAATTGCTCTCGGTAGAGGCTTGGGGTGGCGCAACCTATGACGTAGCGCTCCGATTCCTCGGAGAAGACCCATGGGAGCGTCTAGCCGCCCTTCGTGCCGCAATGCCGAACCTTTGCATTCAGATGCTGCTACGTGGTCGCAACACCGTGGGTTACACCCCGTATCCAACTGAGGTAACCGATGCTTTTGTCGCTGAGGCCGCAGCGACAGGTGTCGATATTTTCCGTATCTTTGACGCCTTGAACGACGTAGACCAAATGAAGCCGGCTATCGATGCCGTTCTTAGGACCAAGACAGCTGTCGCAGAGGTAGTGCTTTGCTATACCGCTGACCTGCTTGATCCAGAAGAGAAGCTTTACACTCTGGACTACTACCTGAACCTTGCTGAGCAAATTGTTGCTGCTGGCGCTCACATTATTGCCATCAAGGACATGGCAGGCCTATTGCGACCAGCCGCTGCTGAGAAGCTTGTCAAGGCATTGCGAGAGCGCTTTGACCTTCCGGTTCACCTGCACACCCACGACACCGCTGGCGGCCAGCTGGCGACCCTAATGGCCGCAATTAATGCCGGTGTTGACGCAGTTGACGTGGCTTCGGCCCCTATGGCAGGCACAACCAGCCAGCCGTCGGCCTCAGCTCTGGTTGCCGCATTGGCGCACACCAGCCAGGACAGCGGAATTCCGTTGTCTGCCGTTGCCGAACTAGAGCCATACTGGGAGGCTGTGCGCAAGGTCTACGCGCCATTTGAGTCTGGACTGCCAGGCCCAACCGGTCGCGTGTACCACCACGAAATTCCTGGTGGCCAATTGTCTAACCTTCGCCAGCAGGCGATTGCCTTGGGCTTGGGTGACCAGTTCGAGAAGGTTGAGAACATGTACGCCGCGGCGAACGAAATTCTTGGCCGACCAACCAAGGTGACCCCGTCCTCAAAAGTGGTTGGTGACCTTGCGTTGCACCTAGTGGCAGTAAACGCGGATCCAGCTGATTTCGCAGCCAACCCGCAAAACTACGACGTTCCAGACTCGGTTGTTGGATTCATGGCTGGCGAGCTCGGCGACCTACCGGGCGGTTGGCCAGAGCCTTTCCGTACCAAGGTGCTCCAGGGCAAGAACCTCAAGTTTGGAATTACTCCGGTAAACGAAACCGATCTTGCCGCTTTGCAAGGGCAAGACGCTGCCGTTCGCCGCGCGACTTTGAACCGTTTGCTGTTCCCAGCCCCGACTGCTGAGTTCTTGAAGTCACAGGAGACCTTTGGCAACCTTGACCAAATTGACACCGTGGACTATCTGTACGGTTTGGTAGCTGGCGAAGAGCACGTGGTTGAAATTAGCCGCGGTGTTCAGATTTATGTAGGACTCGAAGCCATTGGCACTCCTGATGCCAAGGGTTACCGAACTGTCATGGCTACCCTCAACGGTCAGCTGCGCCCAATCAACATTCGTGACCGCAAGGTTGCTGTTGATACCGTTCAGGCGGAGAAGGCCGACTCGGCTAACTTGGGACACGTAGCCGCCCCATTTGCCGGTGTGGTTACCTTGGCAATCGTTGAGGGCACTCACGTTGAAGTTGGTCAGCCAGTGGCAACTATCGAAGCCATGAAGATGGAGGCCACAATCACGGCGAGCGTTGGTGGAGTAGTCAAGCGTTTGGCTGTCTCAAAGACCCAATCCGTAGATGCCGGAGACCTCATTCTGGTGGTTGAGCCAGAGTAAATCTGTCTCAAATCCGTTCGACTCGTTAGACTAACAAGGCGCTTAGGTTCGTTTGCGCTGACCAAAAAATAGGAGTTCACAGTGTCAATTTGGGAAAAGAAGCCTGAAGACGGTCAGAGTGACTTTCTAGCGCCACGACCGGCAGTAGACGACTCAATCATCCGCTCACACTCGCTTGCCGAGGTTGCAGTTGATGCTGGTTCGATTGACGTTTCGCCAAGCACATCATCTATCGAAATCGTTGCTGAAGAGCCGCGCTTTACCCGCGAGGTTGAAGTCGCCGACCCAAACGCCACCCGTCGTTCAAACTACTCACGACGTGACAGCCTGCGTGGAGAGGCTTTCGATCAGCCAGAGCCAGCTGCCATGCTTACCGCCGACCGTTTGCTCGACGCCAGTGCTCGCAACCGACCAGCGCCTGAGGCAGGTTTCCGCCGTTTCCTATACTTTTTGAGCCTGAAGACCATCAACTTGGGTGACCCGCTAGCGGTTCGCGAGCGCAAGGCAGTTGACCTTCGAATTGGCGCGCCACTAGAGGGTGGAGCCCGCTTTGTGCCGGTTTTGACCCGTAAGGGCGGCGTAGGAAAGACCACTGTCAGTACCCTTTTGGGAATGGCACTGGCACTTTCACGCGAGGACCGCATCATTGCAATTGATGCCAACCCTGACCGCGGTACTCTGGCTGAGCGCGTTAGCAAATCAACCAGATTTACTGTTCGCGATGTGGTGAACCGCGCTGCTGCAGTAGACGGTTTTACTGACTTCTCGACCATGGTCTCTCGCGATGTTACTCGCCTTGACGTTTTGGCTTCTGACTCAGACCCAATGCTTTCAGAAGCGTTTGATGAGGGTGACTACAACGTGGTCGCTGATATGGCTGCTCGTTACTACTCAATCGTGCTTACCGACTGTGGTACCGGTATCGTTCACTCGGTAATGCGCCCAACTCTGCAGCGAGCAAACGGTTTGGTAATTGTCTCTGGCGGTTCAGTCGATGAAGCTCGCTTGGCGTCTGAAACCCTGACCTGGCTTGAGGCCAATGGTTACGGCGACCTAGTTCGCAACTCGATTGTGGCTCTAAACACTGCTACACAGGCAACTCAGTTGGTCAAGCTTGATGAGATCGAACAGCACTTCAAGACTCGTGTTCGCGCAGTAGTGCGTATTCCTTACGACCCAGCTTTGGCTGCGGGTTCGGTTATCAAGTTTGCCGACCTCAAAAAGGGCACCCGCGACGCTGCTCGTGAGCTGGCCGCTCTAGTGGTTGACTCGCTTACCAGCCCAAACTAAATGGCCGTACGTGAAATTCGCCTTTTGGGCGACCCTGTTTTAAAAACCGTCTCTGACCCAATCGCGCTATTCGACGCAAAAACCCGTTCGCTGATTGAGGACTTGCTCGACACCACAAAATTGCCTGGGCGTGCCGGTGTTGCCGCACCTCAAATCGGGGTGAACCTCAGAGCATTCAGCTATAACGTTCACGGTGAAGTGGGTTTTGTTATCAACCCGGTCATCACTGAACTGAGTGGCGAGAAGATATTGCTAGACGAGGGGTGTCTCTCGGTTCCAGACTTATGGCACAAAACACCACGCTGGCAATTCGCTAAAGTCCAAGGGCTTGACCTAAACGGCAAGGAAATTGAAGTCAGCGGTACTGGCCTAATGGCCCAGGCCTTGCAACACGAGTGCGATCACCTTGACGGCTTGGTTTATCTAGACCGTTTAGAGCCTGAAGAGCGCAAACTCGCGATGCGAAATCTTCGTGCCACCGATTGGTTCTTGAAGTAGGACCAATTCCAGTTGGCTAAACGGTGCCAGTTTCTTTTGTGACCGGGCCAGAGTTGTAAATCTCGTCTACTGCTGGTGCAAATTCACGAAGCACTGACTCTCGCTTGATCTTGAGGGACGGGGTTAGGTGTCCGCCGTCTTCACTTAGCTCTTGACCAAGCACCACAAACTTGCGGATCGATTCCGCCTGAGAAACTGACTTATTTACCCGGTCGACGGCAGTTTGGATCTCCGCCAGAACGGCAGGCTCTTTGGCAGCCTGAGCTAGGGTTAGGTCCTTGCTCAACCCGTGGTTTGCTAGCCACATCGGCAACATCTCAGCATCAAGCGAAATCAGAGCAGCAACAAAAGGCTTCTGGTCGCCAACGACAATGGCCTGGCCAATCAGTGGGTTGGCGCGCAAAGGATCCTCAAGTGGTGCCGGTGCAACATTCTTACCGCCAGCAGTGACAATCAATTCTTTCTTGCGTCCGGTGATGCTCAGGAATCCGTCTTCATCCAGCTCACCAATGTCGCCGGTCTTAAACCATTCGCCGTCCATGGTGGCAGCGGTTGCCTCAGGGTTGCGCCAATAACCACGCATGATGTTGTTTCCCCGCAGCCAGATTTCGCCATCTTCGGCGATTTTGATTCCGGTGCCAGGAAGCACACGCCCTACTTTGCCAATCTTCAGAGAACTAGGGCGGCCAATCATTGCCGGGGCGGTAGTTTCGGTCAGACCATAGCCTTCTAGGACTACCAGACCGATGGCTCGATAAAAGTGACCAAGTCGTGCTCCAAGTGGGGCTCCACCTGAGACCGCGTAACTTACTCGACCACCCATAGCGGCGCGCAATTTCTTGTACACCAAGACGTCAAAAAGCTTGTGTTGAATCTTCAGCCCAAGGCTAGGGCCAGATTTGGTGTCCAGAGCCTTGGAATACGCGATGGCTGTGTAGGCTGCCTTACGGAAAATATTTCCCTTACCCGCCGCCTCTGCCTTCTGTTCGGCTGAGTTATAAACCTTTTCGAATACACGCGGCACCGCCAAAAGAAAGTGCGGCCTGAAACTGGCCATTGCTGGCCCAACATTCTTGGAATCAGGCTGGTGGCCAACTTTGATACCGCCGTGCACTGCCAAGACGGAAATAAAGCGGGCAAACACGTGAGCCAGAGGAATGAAAAGCAACGTGCTGTTGCCTTCCTTTACCACCATTGGAAGCTCTAGCGTGGCGTTTTTGCTCAGCTCGACAAAGCCTCGGTGAGTCAGTTCACATCCCTTTGGTTTTCCCGTGGTGCCCGAGGTGTAAATGATTGTGGCCAAATCAGAGAGCTTAGGAATTCTGCGTCTCGCCTCTACGTCGCCATCCGAAATTCCGGTTCCCTGCTTGGTTAGAGCCTCGATGTCACCCTTCTCAATGCTCCACACCTGGCGGCATAGGGGAGCGCTGGACATGATCTCGGTGTAGCGGGCTCGGTGCTCTTCGTTCTCAACAAAAAGAGCCACGCAGTCAGAGTCCGAAAGAATCCATTCAATTTGGCTTGGTGCTGATGATTCGTAGATTGGCACTGAGACTGCACCGACATACCAAAGCGCAAAGTCGATCAGTGACCACTCAAAGCGAGTGCGGCTCATAATGCCAACCGCTTGACCTGGTTGGATTCCGGCAGCGATGAGGCCCTTGGCGAGACCCTTAACTGAGTCTTCGAAGCTTTTTGCTGAAACCTCTGACCACTCGCCAGGTGCGTTTTCAATGGCAAACAGAGAAAGTTCGGGTGTTTTAGCCACACGATTGGCTAGTAAGTCTGAAATGTTTTCGGATTCATCTGAAATCACAAGTGGTGCGATGTCGTAAGTCTTCATTGACCCTCCAGGCTCGATTCTTTTGATAACTCTACTAACCCTGAGGCTCTGATTGTGCGTGTTTAGGTGATTGGTTTTCGAGCACAAGGCTAAACTTTAGGGATTGAAACCATTCCGGTTTCCTGTCGCGAAAATTCATGGCCGGCTAGTGGCCTATTGCAAACAAAGAGGGCGCTATGTATTCAATCGGCATTGACATCGGCGGCACCAAAATTGCTGGTGCATTAGTGGATGAAACCGGCGCGATTGTGCGCGAAACCCGCGTTCCAACACCAGTTGAAGACCGTTCGGCTTTGGTCGACGCAGTGGTCGAGGTAGTAAATGACCTAAAGACTGGCCATGAAGTCCTAGGTGCAGGCGTGGCAATGGCCGGTTTCATTGATGCCGCGCAGTCATCGGTAATTTACGGCACCAATTTTGGTTGGAAAAACTACCCTCTAAAGACCGAGATTGAAGCAAAGCTCGACATTCCGGTAATTATCGAAAACGATGCCAACGCAGCGGCATGGGCTGAATATCGTTTTGGCGCTGGTCAGGGTCATCAGCACATGGTCATGTTGACCTTGGGTACTGGCGTTGGCGGAGCCGTCATTGTTGATGGTCGAATGCTTCGCGGAGGTTTTGGTGTGGCCGGAGAACTGGGCCACATGCGCGTGGTTCCAAATGGTGTTGAATGCGGTTGTGGCCAGTTTGGCTGCATTGAGTCTTACGCCTCTGGAACAGCTCTAGTACGAACAGCACGCGAATTGGTTGCCTCTGGTGATCCAGCCGGGGCACGTTTGGCTGAATTGGCCGCCAGTGCAGGTGAATTGACTGGAGTCCAAGTTTACGAAGCTATCGTGGAAGGAGACCCAGGCGCCCGCAAGCTTTTGGCAGACGTGGGCTCTTGGACTGGGCAGGCAATTGCATCACTGAGTGCCATTCTTGACCCCGAGATCGTGGTCATTGGCGGTGGTGTGAGTGCGGCTGGTGAGTTGTTGCTGGGCTCTATTCGTGAGGCGTACCGCAAGCACATGCCGGCGGCAGGCTTTAGACCAGAACTAAAGATCGTAACAGCCGAGTTTGTAAATGATGCCGGTGTGGTTGGCGCAGCTGACCTGGCCCGCGTCAGCCTTGCCTCCCGATAAACTAATACCTCGGCAATCTATAGAGGAAGGGTAGACAATGGCGTACTTCATTTTTAAGACGCTTATTCTTGGCCCTCTATTACGAGTGCTGTTTAGGCCATGGGTTCGCGGCATGGAGAACATACCGGCAAACGGAGCTGCCATTTTGGCCTCGAACCACCTGTCATTCTCTGACTCAATCTTTTTGCCTCTGCAGACAAGGCGCCCGGTCGTTTTTTTGGCTAAGAGTGAGTACTTTACGGGCAAAGGCCTCAAAGGTGCCTTGGTTCGTTGGTTCTTCAAGTCAACTGGGCAGTTGCCGATTGACCGATCAGGTGGAAAAGCGTCGGAGGCTTCTCTAAATACTGGACTGAGTGTCCTCGCCGAGGGGCAATTGCTAGGTATTTACCCAGAAGGCACCAGAAGCCCAGACGGCAGACTTTACCGTGGTCGCACCGGAATCGCCCGAATGGTTCTTGAGGCAAAGGTGCCGGTTATTCCAGTAGCCATGATCGATACCGAAAAGGTTCAGCCAATAGGTCAGCGCCTGCCAAAGATTCGTCGAATCGGTATTGTGGTTGGAGAACCCCTAGATTTTTCAAGGTTTGACGGCATGGAGGGGGACCGAATCGTATTGCGTGCGGTCACCGATGAAATCATGTACGAGCTGCAAAAGCTCAGTGGTCAAGAGTACGTCGACGCCTACGCGTCTTCGGTAAAAGAAAAACGAGCCAGGCTCGCAAGGTAGAAAGTAGCAAAATGAACGAACACGTAGTTGCGCCGAATCCAGCTGTTATCGCCGGGCTCGACAACTATCTAAAGCTGCCTGCCGCACAGCAGCCGTCTTGGCCTGATGCAGCAGCCGTGGCTGAGGTTCGCGCTGAGCTTGCCACTCTGCCTCCTTTGGTTTTTGCTGGCGAGGTCGACATTCTGCGAGACCGCCTGGCTCAGGCTGCTTCTGGAAAAGCATTCTTGTTACAAGGCGGCGACTGTGCTGAAACTTTCGTTGACGCAACCGCCGACCGTATTCGCAACCGTGTGAAGACTCTGCTTCAGATGGCTGTAGTGCTCACCTATGGTGCCTCGATGCCGGTTATCAAGATGGGCCGCATGGCTGGCCAATTTGCTAAGCCACGCTCAAGCGATAGCGAAACCCGCGGCGATGTGACCCTGCCTGCATTCCGTGGTGACATTATCAACGGGTATGACTTCACTGCAGAGGCTCGCGTTCCTGACCCAAAGCGAATGGTCAAGGCTTACCACACCTCAGCTTCAACTCTTAACCTAATCAGAGCCTTCACCATGGGTGGCTTTGCTGATCTTCGCTCGGTTCACCAGTGGAATCAAGGTTTTGCAAACAACCCAGCTAACGAGCGTTACCAGTCGTTGGCGCAAGAAATTGACCGTGCCATTAAGTTCATGGCTGCTTGCGGTGCCGACTTCAATGAACTGCGCACCACTGAGTTCTACGTAAGCCACGAAGGTCTTCTCATGGACTACGAGCGCCCTCTGACTCGTATTGATTCACGAACCGGCAACCCGTACATCACCTCGGGGCACTTTATCTGGATTGGTGAACGTACCCGCCAGATGGATCACGCTCACGTTGACTACCTTTCACGCGTGCGAAACCCAATTGGTGTCAAGCTTGGCCCAACCACCCAGGTTGAAGACGTGATTGAACTTATTGAAAAGCTTGATCCAAACCGCGAGCCAGGCCGCCTAACTTTCATCACTCGTATGGGTGCCGGAAAGATTCGCGAAGAGTTGCCTAAGTTGGTTGAGGCGGTGCGCGATTCAGAGGCCAACCCGCTGTGGATCACCGACCCTATGCACGGAAACGGCATCACCACCAAGAACGGCTACAAGTCTCGCCGTTTCGACGATGTTATGAATGAAGTCCAGGGTTTCTTCGAGGTGCACAAGGCAGCCGGAACTTTCCCAGGTGGAGTCCACGTGGAGCTTACCGGCGACGACGTTGCTGAGTGCCTTGGTGGCTCTGAGCAAATCGACGAGGCTAGCCTTGAGGAGCGCTACGAGTCGGTGTGTGACCCACGTTTGAACCACATGCAGTCACTTGAGCTGGCTTTCCTAGTCGCCGAAGAGCTAGCCAAGCGCTAATTAGAACCAAAAAATGGACCCTCCGGGGTCCATTTTCTTTATCTTGAAGAAATGGTTATCGAGCTACCGCGCTTCAACATAGTCCCGGCTGGCTCGCTCACTCGCTTTACCGTGGCGATTCCCCATTTGCTGCTTAGCTGGTTGGTGTCAACAATGACGACAAAACCAGCAGCCTCCAGCGCGCCTTTAGCAGCCAATAAAGTCTCACCAATCACGGCAGGCACCGCAACTAGGTCTGGGCCCTTAGAAACCGTTAGGGTGACTGACCCTCCGTTGGTTAGCTGTTGTTGATCAGGTAGGAGCGAAATCACCTGGCCCTCTGGCACGGTGTCGCTGAATTCCCTGGCAACTTTGGAGACTTCAAGACCCACGGCCTCGAGCGCCGTGGTTGCGACCCTCTCGTCAAGCCCCGCCACCACCGGAATTGCGCCCAACGAAAGCTTTAGGTCAACCGCCGAACCAACTGCAATTTTGTTTGAATCTTGCGCTGAATGTTCAAACACTTCACCCAACGGGCTGTCTGAAAACCACGAACTGACTTCTCCTAACCGCAGTTCGGCCTTAACCAAGGCACTGGTGGCCTCGGCCAGATTCAATCCGTTGAGAGAAGGAACAGTAACCATGCGTTTTCCTTCAGAAACATAAAGTTTCAGCAAACCGCCAAAATAGAGCGAGCCAGCGCCAGGGTCCGTGCGGGTAACTAACCCAGCTGCCACAGTGTCGCTAGTTTCACTGATCACCTCATAGTCAGCCTGGATTGAGGTCAGGGCGGTTTTAGCCTGATCCAGAGTGCGGCCGGCAAGGCTTGGGACAGCTGCAAATCCACCAGGTCCGCTGCTAAACCACCAACCCGCCCCCGAACCCAGCAACACCACAAGAACAGTGGCTAAAGCAAGTTTTAGACCACGCCGTTTTTGCCCCAGTTGCACCAGAGGAGAGGCGTTTAGGTCGCTCTCTAGGCTGCCTTCTAGGGGTGAAAACTCGCCCAGGACCTGCGTGGAGTCCAAACCGTTCAATACTGCAGTTTGGTTGCCATCTAGAGTCGCCGGCGGAATAACTTGAGTAGCAGACATTTCTGTTGCCGATAACACTGTGGTGGCATTTGCAGGTGCCGATTGTGGCAGGTCCAATCTGAGAGTCGCACCAAGATTGCCTGACCTAATTTCTTTGAGTGCGCGTTGAACGTATTCAAGCAGGGTGCCGGCATTGTTTGGCCTATGTTCAGCCGCTCTGGCGGTTGCCCACAAAACAAGTTCATCAACAACAGCAGGTACATTCGCAACCACGGTTGACGGTGCTGGAACAGTGTCGTGAGCATGCTGATAAGCAATTTGCACGGCTTGCTCACCCTTGAACGGTTGGGTGCCCGTCAACATTTCAAACAGGATTATTCCAGCCGCATAGACATCACTTCGAGCATCTGCCGTGCCTCGAGTCACCAATTCTGGTGAGAGATAAGCCACGGTTCCAACCAGAGACCCGGTTGAGGTGGCATTGTCGATGTCGCGGGCCAATCCGAAATCACCAAGTTTGATTCGGCCATCATCAGCTAGAAAAATGTTTTCTGGCTTCAGGTCGCGGTGCAGGATCCCTGCTTCATGAGCAGCTGCTAACCCGCTAAGTACAACCTCGAAGAGTTCGAGTGCTCTTTTGGACTCAAGTGCGCCAAAGTCCTTGATTGCATCTCTAAGAGTGATGCCAGCAACGTATTCCATGACCATGTAGGTCAGGCCTTGGTCCTCGCCCTGGTCGAAAACGTTGATTAGGTTTGGGTGCGAAAGCCTGGCGGCCATGCGAGCTTCGCGAATGAATTTTTCACGAAAACTTTCGTCGTTGGCGAGGTGTGGGTGGATAACCTTCACTGCCACTTTGCGTTGCAGACGAATGTCCTCCGCCAAATACACCGTAGCCATTCCGCCGCTAGCAACAAGTTGCTGCACTTGGTAGCGTTCGCCGATCAAGCGACCGATTAAATCTGCCATTCAGGCCTTTCCAAGTGTTTTTCTCAATTTTGCAACACCGAATATCATCCCATGGGCTGGCCGGTTACCGCATAGGCATCGGGGCGTGGCAGACTGGAGGTGTGAATGATGTTCTAGCAAATGTGACTGAATGGTTGACTGTGCCCGAGGCGGCTGAAAAGCTCAATGTGCCTTTGGGTCGAGTTCGCAGAATGCTCGAGGAGCACCAGCTCATTTCGGCTCGGCGTGACGGCGTTGTAAAGATCCCGGCCGAGGTAATCGTGGATGGCGAGCCATTGGCTAGCCTTCACGGAACAATGATCGTTCTATTGGATTGCGTTTTGACACCAGAACAGGCCGTCGAGTGGCTCTACACCTTTGACGACTCATTGCCGGGTACACCGATGGAGTTTTTACTAAAGGGGCACAAATCGGCTGTTCGGCGCTTGGCAATGCTTTTGGCCTAGGCCTGACGGTTAATAACTTTCAGAGCTAGCTCACGAAGTTCGTGCTTAGCTCGCTCATCGATGTCTAAGCTTTCGAGCGCATTGAGGCTTTCCTCAGCCAGCTCATCGATCATTCGCTCAGTTTTGGCCAGTGCACCAGATTCGGTAATTGTCCTCTGCAGATAGCCAATTTGCTCACCATCAAGAACTCGGCTGGTCAAGAGTTCGTCAAAAATTTTGCCCACTGATGGCGTCAGGGTCTCGCGCGTCAGGCCAACTAGAACGGTGCGCTTGCCTTCGCGTAGGTCGTCGCCTGCTGGCTTACCGGTTACGGCAGGGTCTCCGAAAACTCCAAGAATGTCGTCGCGCAATTGGAAGGCCATGCCCAGTGGAATGCCAAAGGCTGACAGACCGCGAAGGAGTCCAGGTTCGGCCCCAGCAAACGCTGCACCAATCAACAAGGGGGCCTCAATGCTGTACTTGGCAGTCTTGTAAAGAATTACTCGATTTGCTCTGCCGACGGCTTCAGAAACCGGGCGGGTTAGCGCAGCGTTCTCTTCGAGAACATCAAGATACTGTCCAGCCATAACCTCAACGCGCATTTTGCTGAATTCGTTGCGGCAGGCGGTTTCGATGGTGGGAGTAGGAGCATTAAGAAGTCCGTTTCCGAAAATCTCGCTACTCCAACCAAGCATTAGGTCGCCAACTAAAACCGATCCAGCAATACCAAAACGTTCGTGGCTGCCGGCCCATGAAGAGTCCGCGTGCAAAAATTCGAACCGTTTGTGCACAGCGGGGGCTCCGCGGCGGGTGTCAGACTGGTCCAGTAGGTCATCGTGAACCAGCGCTGCTGCATGGAACATTTCAAGTGCCGCGGTAATGGCAACTACGGCTTCAGCAGATTTTTGGCGCTGCAATTGAGTCTGCTGGAATTCTGCGGTGGCTAGGGCGCCAACCCATGACCAGTAAGCAAAGAGGGCGCGAAATCTTTTGCCACCCTGCAGTAGATCTTTGGTGAAGTCGACAACCGGAGTTAGGTCTTCAGAAATTAGCTGGAAGTCTTGTTTGCGCTCAGCGCAAAAATCATCTAGATGCTCTTGGATTAGATTCAGCAGTACTTTGGTTTCGCTCACGGGAATAGCCTAACCGCCCCGTGCTGTTTAGACTTTTAGTAGCGATGTAACTCGCAAAACTAAGGAGCTTCAAATGGGCCTATCTGAGCGCGAACAGCGCCTTTTGGAAGAGATGGAGCGTAGCCTCTATGCCACTGACGCTGACCTTGCCAATAAATTAAGCCGTCCGGTGAACTTCTCTCCAAAGCGAATCATTGCCGGAGGGGCCATCACAATCATCGGTGTTTCACTGTTAATTGTGGCTGTCATGCTGCAATTTGCGCTCTTTGGCGTGGTTGGCTTTTTGGTGATGTTGACCGGTTTGGTCCTAGCGAGTTCGAACATCGGTGTTGGCGCAGAGCCGGCGGGGAAGACCACTTCAAAGTCGCCTGGTCAATCCAAGCCAAAGCAGAGCTTTAACAAGAGCTTCTTCGAAGATCGTTGGGATAAGCGCCAAGGTAATTAGGTTTGGGGCTGCACAGGTCCCATAATCCTCGAAATCCACCTCTGTTGGGGTGGATTTCTTCATTTAAGGAGTTTTCTCCTCCACTTGCTATATCCCAATAATTTATTGATACTTTCAACACGCCGATTGTGAAAATAGGCTGATTTTTCGGTCATTGTGGAGCAAAGTGGTGTAATGTGGAGTTAATTAAGCAATAAGTCGATTTCGAAGGGGGAGTGCACATGCTGCTAGGCACGCATTCTCCGAAACTCGACGACAAGGGCCGCATCATTCTTCCGGCAAAATTCCGTGAAGAACTTCAGGGTGGTTTAGTAGTTACCCGCGGTCAAGAGAACTGCCTGTACGTATTTAGTGCGGCTGAATTTGCTCAGGTTCACGACAAGATCCGTCAGGCTCCTGTTACCAGCATTGAAGCCAGAAACTACCTGCGTGTTTTTCTTTCAGGCGCATCCGATGAGCTACCTGACAAGCAGGGCCGTGTGACTATTCCGGCTAACCTCCGTCAGTACGCGGGTCTTGAAAAGGATCTAGTGGTCATCGGTGTTGGTTCACGTGCTGAAATTTGGAATGCTTCGGCTTGGTCTGAGTACCTTGCGCAGCAGGAATCCGCATTCGCCAATGTTGCTCAGGAGGTGATCCCTGGGCTGTTTTAGCCATGGATCAAAATGACTAAGCAAATCTCTGAACTTCACGCTCCGGTGCTCCTAGAACGCGCAATCGAACTGCTGGGCCCAGCACTAAGCGGCGATGATGCCGTAATGGTTGATGGCACCCTCGGCTTGGGTGGTCACACTGAGGCATTCCTCGAGCGCTTTCCAAAGCTGACAGTCATCGGAATTGACCGTGACCCAAGCGCACTTGAACTTGCCGGCCAGCGCCTGGCCAAGTTTGGCTCTCGAATTCACCTGGTTCACGCCGTCTATGACCAAATTCTTGAGGTCCTTGAAGATCTAGATGTTCCAGCGGTTCAGGGCATTTTGCTAGACCTTGGCGTTTCATCAATGCAACTAGACGAGCGCGAGCGCGGTTTTGCCTACTCTTACGAGGCGCCACTGGACATGCGCATGAACTCTACCGAAGGCCGCACCGCCGCAGACATTGTGAACAACTACTCTGAAGGCGATCTAGCGCGCATTTTCAAAGAGTTCGGCGAGGAGCGCTACGCCAAGGCTGTGGCACGTGAAATTGTCTCTATCCGAAAGACCAAGCCTTTCACCACCAGCACCGAGCTCGCTGGTCTGATCGCAAAAATTATCCCTTTTATTCCGGGTAAAAGTTCTGGGCACCCTGCCAAGCGGGTGTTCCAGGCCCTACGTATCGAGGTCAATGGCGAACTCGAGGTGCTGACTCGTACCATTCCGGCAGCGCTTGAAGCTCTATCTGTTGGCGGTCGAATTGTGGTCATGTCTTACCACTCCTTGGAAGACCGGATCACCAAGCAGGCCTTGGTGGCAGCCGCCACTTCCTCTGCTCCAATCGAGTTGCCGATCGAGTTGCCTGAGCATGCACCAACCGTTCGTCTTTTGGTTAAGGGTGCAGAAGCAGCCAGTGCCGAGGAAATTTTGAGAAACCCAAGAGCAGCATCAGTGCGCCTCCGTGCAGCTGAAAAGATTCGGAGCGCAGCATGAGTGCAGTACGTCTAGGTAGAACTCCGGCTCAGGCTAGGGCTGCGGTTCAGCAGCTCAAGGCGGCGCCCTCACAGTGGCAAAACTCTCGCCCTGGAATGGTGGTAGTTGCAACCATTACCCTGGGTGCCTTGAGTATTGCCTTGTTGAACTTGCTACTGCACATTCTGACCTCAAACGCGGTTTACGAGCTGGCAGCACTTCAGCAGGAAAAGAAGGAACTGACCACCACTACTCAAATCCTTGGTGAAGAGGTTGATTCTCTTTCTTCGCAGCAGAATCTCTCGAATTCAGCTGTGAAACTAGGCATGATTGCCAACGCTAACCCAGTTTTTCTTCGTCTGTCGGATCAAAAAGTCCTGGGCAAGCCTCAGGCCGCCTTGAATACTGCGGGCCGAATTTCCCGCAATCTGATTGCTAACTCTGCTCTAACCGAGGTGTCTCGCAACCTAACCGCGTCGGTGGCATCGACCGCCGGAACCGCATCTGCCGGTGTTGCATCCTCGGATTCAAGCAGTCAGCAAGTAGTTTCGAATGGTGACGCAATTCCGGCTTCACCAACTCACTAGATAGGCAGGACGGCAGATGGTTTATCTGACGCCTGGTAACCCCAACAAAAGGCTCAAAAAGGTGGTTGGCCTGATTGTTGCACTGGCAGTTCTTTTTGGTGTTCGTCTGGTTGATTTACAAATCATCGAAGCAGACGCAATCAACGCAAAATCTTATGAAAAGCGTGCCGTAACCCGAGTTTTGCCGGCTCTGCGCGGTTCAATTCTTGATGCCAATGGTGAAGTCCTCGCCAGAACCGTTTTTCGCTACGACATCAACGTTGCTCCCAGCAAAGTGGCACCGGTGATGCGTGAAGTGAATGGCAACTCAGTTGAGATTTCCGTTGACCAAATGGCGCAAGAACTTGGCACTATTTTGAAAATGGAAAAATCCGAGGTGCTCACCAAGATCACCGGTACTGGTGAATATGCCCAGGTCAAGAAGCGTGTCGATGCCGAGATGTATCGCAAGATTCGAGACCTGGATATTCCTTGGGTTTACTACGATCCGATTCCAGACCGCCTTTACCCAAACGGCGCAGTAGCAGGCAACGTTTTGGGGTTTCTTGACTCTGAGGGAATCGGCGTCGAAGGCATTGAGGCTATGTATGAGAAGTGTTTGGCAGGCCAAAATGGTAGCGAGACCTTCGAGAAGGGCGTAGATGGCATCAAGATTCCATCCAGCGCTGTGGTAACAAAAGAGGCCATTCCGGGTAAAGACATCAAAATTACCATCAATGCCGACCTGCAGTATTTTGCGCAACAGGTCATGGCCAGTGCAGTCAAAAATCTCCGGGCTGACTGGGGAACCGCGATTGTGATTGAGGTAAAAACCGGCCGAATCTTGGCAGCTGCTGAAGCACCGAGCGTTGACCCAAACGCGCCCGAGAAGAGCGATGCGGCAGATCGAAGTGCACGAATTTTTAGAACTGCCTTTGAGCCGGGTTCAACACTAAAAACTATTACCGCTGCCACTGTGGTTGATACTGGCAAGGGAAACGCTGAAACTCAGACTGTTGTGCCTTATGCCTACAAGTTGCCATCGAGTGGTTATGTGGTCACAGATTCACACTCACACCCTGATGAAAATCTCACGCTCACTGGCATTCTGCGTGACTCTTCAAACACCGGAATCATCAAAATTGGCGCTGCCGTAGATTACAAAACACGCTATGCCTACCTCGAAAAATTTGGCTTGGGTAAGAAGACTGCGATTAATTTCCCTGGAGAGGGCTCCGGCCTTCTAAATGCTGTTGAAGACTGGGACGGAATCAAGCAGTATGTTTCTATGTTTGGTCAGGGTATCTCAGTGACCCCGATTCAATCGGCCATGATGTATCAGGCAATCGCAAACAAAGGTGTTCGGCTGAACCCGATCTTGGTCGAAGGTTGCGAAGATGACAACGGTAATTTCCCAACTGCTGAGGTCAAGCCTGGAGTTCAGGCCATCTCAGCCGCGGCGGCAGAAGAGACCATGCTGATGATGGAGAAAGTCGTTGAGCACGGGCCAATCGGTCACTACGGATACATTCCCGGATACCGCCTCGGTGCAAAGACTGGAACAGCCGAGATTCGCGATGAAACCACTGGGCGCTACGGAAATCTCTATGCCATCTCCTACATCGGAGCGGGCCCAGTCGAAAACCCAGAGTATGTGGTGGCTGTTACCGCTTTTAAATCACGAACAATCAGAAACTCGCTAGGTGTTGCTGGCCCATTCAAGACCATCATGCAGCAGGTGTTGCGTACCTATCGAGTACCCCCATCAACCACTAAATCTCCAAAAATTGCTGAAGAATGGTAGCGATGACTAGCAAAGAGCAGATTCCCCCAATTCTTCGTCCCGAAAATGTCGTGCCGGTGTCGTTGAGAGCTTTTGCGACTCGATTTGAACTAAGTTTCGCGGGTCCAGATGCTCAGCTAACGGGTATCAGTATGAATACCGGTGACTTGAGGCCCGGTGACCTATTCGTGGCAATGCCAGGCAAGAAGACTCACGGTGCCCAGTTTGTTGCAAAAGCCCTCGAGCTGGGCGCTGTTGCCATCGTGACTGATTCAGCTGGATTAGAGATTATTGGATCGGTTAGCGTTCCGGTGTTGGTCCAACCAGACCCTAGATCTCACCTTGGTGCTATGGCAGCCTATGTTTATGGCAATGTAGCCGGAAACCTGCCGTTGCTCTTTGCCACGACCGGCACCAATGGCAAGACGTCTACCAGCTATTTACTTGAGGGAATTTTGCGCCAGCTGGGCGAGGTAACTGGTCTCACTTCAACCGCTGAGCGTCACATCGCTGGCGAGGTAATCGTTAGCCGCCTAACCACACCAGAGTCGCCTGAAATGCAGGCGTTGATTGCGCGCATGCGCGAACGTGGTGTCACCGCTGTAGCCATCGAGGTTTCAGCACAGGCTCTCTCTCAACAGCGCGTGGATGGCCTGGTCTTCGATGTGGTGGGCTTCACAAATTTGAGTCACGATCACCTAGACGACTACGCCGACATGGGTGAGTACCTCGCGGCAAAAATTCCACTCTTCACTACGGCTCGCGCCAAGCGTGGTGTGGTCTGCCTTGACACTAAGTACGGCCGCGAGGTCGTTCGTCAGAGCGAGGTGCCGGTGGTGACTATTACCAGCGAGATGGGTGTCGATGCTGATTGGCACGTGGCTATCACGGCAGAAACGCCAAAATACACTTCGTTTGTTTTGGCCGGCCCTGATGGCATCAACATTCGCTCGCGAGTTCCGCTTCTGGGGGCTCACATGGCCGCTAATGCGGGCCTTGCGATTGCCATGTTGGTCGAAGCTGGGTTCTCAGCAGAGAAAATCTCTGAGGCTGTTGCCAAGGGAATTGATGCTTACCTTCCTGGTCGTACCGAGCGTGTGTCGGGGGAGACTGGACCAGACGTTTATGTTGACTTTGGGCACAGTCCAGACGCATTTCTAAACACTCTTGCCGCTGTTCGCAAAGTCACCCAGGGGCGGGTGTTCATGGTGTTTGGTGCAGACGGAGATCGGGATGCCAGCAAGCGCCCAGCCATGGCCAAGGTCGCGGCAGAAGGTTGCGATGTATTGGTCATTACTGACCACCACCCGCGCTTTGAAGACCCAGCATCGATTCGCAAAACGTTGTTCGAAAACGCAGTTGCCGCTCGGCCCGAGCTGGAAATCTACGAAGTTAGCCCACCCGAGGCTGCAATTCGTAAAGCGGTTTCACTGGCCCAGCCGGGCGATGCAATTCTGTGGGCTGGTCCTGGCCATCAGGACTACCGAGACATCCGTGGTGTGCGCACCCCGTACTCGGCCAGAGCTGAGGCGCGGGCCGCTCTTAAGGAATGTGGCTGGTCATGATTGAACTGAGCCTTGGAGATATTGCCAACGCGCTGGGTGCCGAAATGCGTTGGTCCGGTGCTGGAGACCTTCAACGAATTGTCGTTACAGGTTCGGTTGAGACAGATTCCCGTCTGGTTGGCCCCGGTTCGCTTTTCTTTGCTAAACCTGGTGAGTTCACAGACGGGCACAAGTTCCTTGGCGCAGCTGCTGAAAATGGGGCTGTTGCTGCCGTGGTCAATCACTACGTTGAAGAGCACGAAAAAATTCCACAGCTGATCGTGACCGACGTCGTGGCAGCGCTGGGGCAATTGGCTAAATTTGTCCTCGAGCATATTCGTAAAACCTCAGCTCTCCAGGTGATTGGAGTGACCGGTTCAAACGGCAAGACCACCACTAAGAACATGCTGCGCGAAATTTTGCAGAAAAACGGCCCAACCATTGCCCCAATTGAGTCGTATAACAACGAGGTCGGTGCACCGATTTCGATGCTAAAAGCCAATTTTGACACCAAATTCATGGTGGTCGAACTTGGCGCTGGAGGGCCTGGCAGCATTGCCTATTTGGCTGACATCTCACGGCCAAATATCGGTGTGGTGCTAAAAGTAGGTTTGGCACACGTGGGTGAATTTGGCGGTATCGAAACCACGGTGAAAATCAAGGCTGAATTGCCCGAGCGCCTAGGCTCAGCCGACCTGTTTATTTTCAACTCCGATGATGGCTATGTTCGAGAAATGAGTTCAGCGGCCAGACGCGTCTCATTTGGAACCGCCGGAGACGCCGACTACCGTGCGACCGGTCAGTCACTAAGCATTGACGGCACGAGTTTTGAGCTGCACTGGCCAGACGCTGAAGTTAGCAAATTGAAGTTGCAAATTTTGGGTGAACATCATGTGATGAATGCTCTGGCGGCCGCGGCCGTGGCAGACCAGTTAGGCATCGAGCGCCAAGGCATCGTTGCCGCTCTTGAAAATATGCCGCTTGCTGAGCGTTGGCGCATGGAGACCAAGACTCGCGCTGATGGCGTGACAATCATCAATGACGCCTATAACGCCAGCCCCGATTCAACCAAGGCTGCGCTGCAGACTCTTGCTCAACTGGGCCGCGAAGGTCGCAGAACAATTGCCGTGCTAGGTGAAATGGCCGAGCTTGGCTCTGCCTCTCGCGAGCAACACGATGCCATTGGCCGGATTGTGGTGCGTCTTAACATCGACCAGCTGGTTGTGGTTGGTGAGGCCGCTAAGTTGATCCACATGGGGGCAGAGCAAGAGGGATCGTGGGCTGGCGAATCAAAATATTTTGAATCAATTGACGAGGCTTTGACCTTTGTTCGTGGAATGCTTATGCCTGGCGATATTGTGCTGGTTAAGTCTTCAAAATCTGCCAACCTAAGACACCTGGGGGACGATTTGATGGAGGTAAGTTCGTGAGAGCTATCTTGCTTGCCGGTGGCATTGCCATGGCGTTCACCCTGCTAGCGACTCCGGGTTTCATCTGGTTGTTCCGCAAGTTGAAATGGGGCCAGTTCATTCGTGAAGATGGACCGCAAGCGCACCACACCAAGCACGGCACTCCGACTATGGGTGGCGTGGTCATCATCGTTGCCGCGGTGCTCGGTTACTTCATCGGTAAGCTCGCTAACTTTGAGGCTCCAACTATTTCTGCACTACTGGTTCTCCTGATGCTTGTGGGATTGGGATTGGTGGGCTTCATTGATGACTTCATCAAAACTCATCGCCAACGCAGCCTAGGCCTAACCGGTTGGGCCAAGATCGCGCTGCAGGGTGTAGTGGCAACGATTTTTGCTGTGCTTGCGTTGCAGTTTCCAAACGAGAGTGGTCTAACTCCTGCATCAACACAGATTTCAATGGTTCGCGACACCGGCCTAGACCTAATGATGTTTGGTTCGATTGCCGGCGTAATCCTGTTCATCGTCTGGATCTACATTTTGGTTGCCAGCGCTTCTAACGGTGTCAACATTGCAGATGGGCTAGATGGATTGGCCACGGGTTCTTCGATCATGGCAATTGGCGCCTATACGGTAATTGGTTTTTGGCAGTTCAATCAGTCCTGTGGCGAGGTTATCGAGAATGTCGCCTCATGCTACTCAGTGCGTGACCCACTTGACCTAGCTGTGGTGGCGTCTGCAATTGTTGGCGCCTTGACCGGATTCCTCTGGTGGAACACTTCTCCGGCGCAGATTTTCATGGGCGATACTGGTTCGCTTGGCCTGGGCGGTGCATTGGCGGCCCTCGCTATTCTTTCTCGCACTGAACTGTTGCTATTGCTCATCGGTGGAATCTTTGTGATTGTCACTGGTTCAGTTGTGATTCAGCGAGTTTTCTTCAAAATCACCAAGTGGCAGACCGGTACCGGTCGCCGGGTTTTCTTGATGAGCCCGCTTCACCACCACTTTGAACTAAAGGGTTGGGCGCAAGTTACTGTCGTAGTGCGTTTTTGGATTATTGCTGGCTTGTGCGTTTTGGGCGGAATTGGCCTCTTTTATCTGGAATGGATTTACGGCTAAACGATGCGCGATGTTTCTCTTCTGACCTCTTGGCACTCTGATTGGCGTGGACTTCGAGTCGTCGTCTTTGGCTTGGGCGTCACCGGCTTCTCAGTTGCCGACACGCTAGCCGAGCTTGGTTGCCAGGTATTGGTCGTTGCCGAGAAGGCAGACGCCGAGCTGGTGGACATTCTTGATGTCATCGGGGTAGAACACATCACCGGCGATTCGGCCAAAGGGCTACCCGATCGGGTTGTCAACTTTGCAGCCGATCTAGTCATGACCTCGCCAGGGGTTCGTCCAGAGCATGACCTATTGTCGTGGGCCGAAGATCAGGGGCTGCCAATTTGGGTCGATATTGATCTAGCTTGGCGGGTTCGCGATAAAACATCCAGGGTGGCCGATTGGATAGTCGTCACCGGCACAAACGGCAAAACCACCACAGTGCAAATGGTTGAGGCCATGTTGAATCAGGGTGGCAAAAAAGCCATCGCCTGCGGCAACATCGGAACACCAATCCTTGATGCAATCCGAGACCCAGAAGGCTTTGATGCACTTATTGTTGAGCTTTCGAGTTTTCAACTGCACTATCTCGGTGAGATTCACCCGTATTCAAGTGCGGTTTTGAACCTGGCAGATGATCACCTGGATTGGCACGGCTCGTTCGAGGCCTACCGCGATGCAAAGGCCAAAGTTTACGAGAACACTCGCGTAGCCTGCGTTTACAACGTTGCCGACCTAGCCACTGAGAAAATGGTCGAGAATGCCGATGTTCAAGAGGGTGCTCGAGCAATTGGCTTCACTACCGGCACTCCGGCCAGAAGCCAGGTGGGTTTCGTTGAAGATTTGCTCTGCGACCGAGCTTTCCTAGATGACCGGGCTAATTCAGCTCTTGAAGTGGCCACACTTGAAGACTTGAGCGCCATTGGGGTTTTGACTCCGCACCTAATGGCCAATGCCGCCGCAGCTGTGGCCCTGGCCCGTTCCTATGCCATCGAGCCGCAGGACATCCGTGCCGCACTGATCCAGTTTCGCCTTGACGCTCACCGAATCGAATTGGTTGCCGAAAGCAACCAGATTCGTTGGATTGACGATTCCAAGGCCACCAACCCACATGCTGCCGCTGCGTCGCTAAATTCTTTTCAGAGAGTGGTTTGGGTTGTCGGGGGTCTACTAAAGGGGGTAGACATCACCGATCTCGTAGTCAAATTTGCCGATCGTTTGCAGGCGGCTATCGTGATCGGTGCCGATCGCGCGCATGTCCTAGAGGTTCTAGCTAATCAGGTGCCTAGTCTGCCGGTAACTGAGATCTCTGAAGAAGACAAATCCCAGGTAATGACAAGGGTTGTTGAAGCCGCTGCCAAGATTGCTGAGCCAGGTTCGGTGGTTCTTCTTGCACCGGCCGCTGCATCGATGGATCAATTCAAGGATTACGCGGATCGCGGCAACCAGTTTGCTGAGGCTGTTCGTGCCCACCTGGAGCGACCATGAGTAAGGTAAAAAGCCAAGTCAAGGCTGCTCCTGTCAATCGGGTGCTAGAGACCAAAAACCTTGCCGGGCAATGGTTTGACAAGGTTTTTCGCGCTCAGTCGATCCACTTTTATCGCCTGCTCGGGGTCACCCTGTTTCTGGTGACCTTTGGTGTTGTCATGGTGCTTTCAGCTTCTTCAATTGACTCGCTGGTCACCAATAACAGCTCATGGAGCGTGTTTCTAAAACAGGGTTTCTTTGCAATTGCTGGCCTTTTGCTCATGTCAGTCGTATCCCTGATGTCAACACGATTCATCCGGTCTAAAGCCAAACTGCTCCTGATGGGTGCATTAGGTATGCAGATTCTTGTAATTTTTATCGGTAAAGATATCAACGGAAACCGAAACTGGCTTGACGTTGGCGGTCTCTTTACGATCCAGCCTTCAGAGTTTTTGAAGATTGCGGTGATTATCTTTATCGCCAATCGGCTGGCTCAGCAGATTGACAACTTTCATGATCGCAGCGTTTGGTTTGGGGCATTATTCCTCGCAGCTTTCGCCATCGCTTTGGTCATGGTTGGTAAAGACCTTGGCACCGTTATCATCATGGCCATCACATTCTTGGGCATGATGATTCTCGCCGGAATGCCGCAAAAACTTATCAACCTTGTCTCATTGGCTGTTTTAGTGGCACTACCTGCCGCGGTATTCAGCAGTCCCTCACGAGTTGGTCGAATCACCGCCTGGCTGAACCCCAATGCGCCAGACCCATTTGGTTATAACTGGCAGTCTGAACACGGTACCTGGGCCCTAGCCGCCGGGCGAATCTTTGGGGCTGGTTTGGGTGAATCCAAGATGAAATGGAGTTGGATTCCCGAGGTGGAGAACGACTTTATTTTTGCGGTCATCGGCGAAGAATTGGGCCTTGTAGGCGCTCTGGTTGTCATAGTTCTTTTTGTTACTCTGGCCTTCTCTTTCCTGCGCATCCTGCAGCGAACCCAAGACCCATTTAGTCGGTTTGTTGTTTCAGCTGTGATGCTCTGGATCATTTTCCAAGCCATGGTAAACATCGCGGTAGTGCTGCGTCTGCTGCCTGTTCTGGGTGTTCCGCTTCCGCTAATCTCCGCCGGTGGTTCATCGTTAGTGGCAAACCTCGGCGCTATCGGTGTGGTCTTGGCAATTGAGCGTGAGAATCATGCAAACCCGTATCAAGAGCGCAGAAGACCGGTTCGGCGTCGATGACAAATTTTCTATTAGCCGGTGGTGGCACCGCTGGGCACGTTAATCCACTTCTTGCCCTAGCCGATCAAATCACGAAAGATTCGCCGAGCCACAAAGTTTGGGCTCTGGGCACGGCCGAGGGGTTAGAGAGCAGGTTGGTTCCCGAGCGTGGCTACCAACTTCTAACCATCGCTCGATTGCCATTTCCACGAAGACTGAATGCTTATGCACTTGGTTTTCTTGGCCGATTCAAGGCCGCGGTCTCACAGGTTGAAGCGCTAATCAAGCAGCATCAGATTGACGTGGTAGTTGGTTTTGGTGGCTACGCCAGTGCGCCAGCATACTTGGCGGCTAAGCGTGCGGGCGTTCCCATTGTGGTTCACGAAGCAAATGCGCTGCCTGGATGGGCAAATAAACTGGGGGCCAAATATGCCGCGGCTGTAGGTGTGGTTTTTCATTCCACACCAATCAAAGGGGCTGTGCAGGTTGGAATGCCGCTTCGCCCGGAGATTGAAGCAATTGCCAACAACCAAGACAAGGCAGCTTCGCGGGCTCATTTTGGGCTTGATCCTGAAACTGTGACCCTATTAGTCACCGGCGGCTCTTTGGGGGCCAAACGTATTAACGAAACTATTGAGGGGTCACGAAAACTGCTCTCGGCGGCTGGCATTCAGGTGCTCCACATTGTTGGCGGCAAGTCTGACCTGGTTGAGGTTTCAGAAAAGGGCTACGTGCGTTTGGCCTACTGCGACCGAATGGATCTAGCTATTGCGGCAAGTAATTTTGCGGTTTCCCGGGCTGGTGCCTCTACCGTTAGCGAATTTATGGCGGTTGGCCTGCCTGCTGTGTATGTGCCTTATCCAGTTGGAAATGGCGAGCAAAAATTCAACGTTGCCGATGTCGTTGCTGCGGGCGGCTCGATTCAGGTGGATGATGCCAACTTCAACACCGATTTCGTGGCTGCCGAGGTAATTCCCTTGATTTCAAACACCAAGCAGTTGCGGGTGATGTCTGAAAAAGCCAAAGCTCTTGGAATCGCCGATGGGTCGGCTAGATTGCTCGCCTTGATTCGCGGTGTTTTGTAGCCCAAAACTTTGTATCGATTGCCTAGTCTTGTAGTCGAACGTAAGGAATTGCATGATTAAGCCGGATTTCACCCAACCCGTACCTGAAGATCTTGGGGTTGTGCACTTCATTGGCATCGGTGGCTCAGGCATGAGCGGAATCGCAAGAATCTTGCTTGGCATGGGGCACAAAGTTACCGGTAGTGACCTTCGCGACACCGCGACAGTGGGTGCCCTGCGCGAGCTCGGGGCCGAGATCTACATTGGGCACGATGCCGCGCATCTCGGCAACCCAGATACAGTCGTCGTTACGTCGGCGCTATGGCCTACCAATCCTGAATATGTTCTGGCCAAAGAGCGGGGAATCCCGGTGATTCACCGATCACAGGCGTTGGCATATTTGACCTCAAAGCGCGATGTAATTGCCGTGGCAGGTGCCCACGGTAAAACCACCAGCACAGGCATGATTATTACTGCTCTGTTGGCGCTGGGTGAGGATCCAAGCTTTGTAAATGGAGGCGTAATTGCTGCTCTAAATGCATCCTCTGCTAGCGGTTCAGGCAACCTGTTTGTTCTCGAGGCCGATGAGTCTGACGGTTCATTCTTGCACTACAACACAGCGGTGGCTCTAATCACTAACGTTGATGCAGATCACTTGGATCACTACGGCACCGAGGCTGCGTTTGAGGCAGAGTTTGCCCGATTTGCCAGTGGCGCACGAGACTTTATTGCCATCAGCGCTGATGACCCAGGTGCTGTGCGAGTTACCCGGCTTATCAAAGACAAGCGGGTAATTACATTTGGTCGCGCTGATAACGCAGACCTTCGCATTTCACGCATCGATGCCACTGGGCCGAGGGTTTCCTTCTCGGTTGAGTATCAGGGGCAGTCTCTTTCGGCCACTTTGAACGTTCCGGGGGAGCACAACGCGATTAACGCCACTGGAGCTCTGGCTGTGATGGTTGGACTAGGTTTCGATGCAGCCGAGAGCCTAAATGCGATTGCCGGCTTTGGTGGAACCGACCGCCGTTTTCAACTTCACGGTCAAGTTCGCGGTGTTTCGGTCTATGACGACTACGCGCACCACCCAACCGAATCGTTGGCGGCTATCAAGGCGGCGAAGGCGGTCCTGGGGCAAAACGGCCGCCTCATCACCGTCTTCCAGCCGCACCTCTACAGTCGCACCCGGTTGATGGCTCAGGAGTTTGCAGATGCCTTGTCTCTCAGCGACGAAGTTATTGTGCTCGATATCTATGCCGCACGAGAAGACCCAGAGCCAGGCGTGACCGGAGCGTTGGTTTCTGATCGTTTTGCCAACCAAGCCCAGGTCCACTACGTTCCGGAGTGGAACGATGTACCCGCGGTTGCTGCGTCTATCGCGAAGGAAGGCGACTTCATCATGACCATGGGTTGTGGTGACATCTATCGCATGTGTCCCGAGCTGTTAGAAGCATTGAAGAAGTAGTCCTTGAAACGCCCACAATCGCGAGCCTCAAGCCCGGCGGCTAAGTCGTCTGGGCTTCCTAAGGCACCCGAGCGGGCGGCAAAGCCTACTCAACCGGCAGTGGCTGCGGCAAAAAAAGCAAAGCCTAGCCAAAAGGCAAAAGGCCCAGCACGCCAAGCTAAATCATCCAAGATGGCACTGCGCCGTGAGCAAAAGCGGCTTAATGCTGTTCGTCGGGCCAGCTCTAAAAAGGGCGTAACTGCCAAATTGTCGGCTGAAGCCAGGCGTTTTACCGCCTACTCACGGCGCAGGCGTGCGATTACCATCACAGTTGTTTCCGCATTCTCGGCACTCTTGGTTTTAGTCGGGGCAACCGTAGTTACCCCGGTTCTGGCAGTCGAAAAAATTACGATTTCTGGTACTGACCGCGTCAACGAGAAATCGGTACAGAAAGCACTTAAGGGTCAAATCGGTAAACCGCTACCAACCGTGAATGCCGCCGAGATTGAAGAGTTGCTCGCAGATTTTCCACTCATTGAGAGCTTTTCTATCGTTCGACTTCCGCCACACGGCCTGAAGATCCAAATTACCGAGCGCCAGCCGATTGTGATCATCAAGTCTGGAGGAGTCGATTACCTTTACGACCCAGCCGGTGTGAAGGTTGGTAAGGCCAAGGCCGACGATAAATACCCAGAGATGGCAATCAACGGATCTCCCGAAAGCAGCGAGAGTTTCAAGGCAGCCATCGACGTGCTGCTGGCTTTGCCGGCCAGCCTACTTTCTAGGTTGGCCTCTATCGATGCAAAGTCTAAAGACGACGTGACCATGAGGCTTAGAGGCTATTCGGCCCAGCGCATCATCTGGGGGGATGGCTCGAATTCGGTTTTGAAATCCAAGGTGCTGGCGGCATTGATTAAAAATCAAAAGAAGAGTGATTTTGTGACCTTCGATGTGTCATCGCCGAACGCGCCAGCCGTGCGCTACGGAAACTTTTAGACACGCCTAGCAACGTCCGACAATCTAGGCGCCTTACCGCTTAGTTTCTTGGCGCAATGCATTAAATTGGCCAAACCGTAAGCCTCAAGTAGAGGTTTAAAGTTAGGGATTTGCTGCAGTAAAGCGAAAGCGGAGGAATATCGTGGGTCTAAATCAGAACTACCTAGCAGTTATCAAGGTTGTTGGCGTTGGTGGCGGTGGCGTAAACGCGCTTAACCGAATGATTGACGCGGGCCTTCGCGGAGTTGAATTTGTGGCCATCAACACAGACGCTCAGGCGCTGTTGATGAGCGAAGCCCACGTGAAGCTGGACATAGGTCGCGAGCTGACCCGAGGCCTTGGTGCCGGAGCGGACCCTGAGATTGGTCGCCGTGCCGCTGAGGATCACGCGGACGAGATTGAGGCAGCCCTAAAAGGCGCTGACATGGTTTTTGTTACCGCAGGTGAGGGTGGTGGAACCGGAACCGGTGCGGCTCCAGTGGTCGCACGCATCGCGAAGTCTCTAGAGGCTCTTACCGTTGGTGTAGTTACCCGCCCATTTGGCTTTGAAGGCAAGCGCCGTGCGCAGCAGGCAGATCAGGGCATCGATGTCCTTCGCGGTGAGGTTGACACCCTGATCGTCGTGCCAAACCAGCGCCTTCTTGAGTTGGTAAACAAGACTGTTTCTGTAGTTGAGGCATTTGCCACAGCCGATGACGTTCTTCGCGCCGGTGTACAGGGCATAACTGACCTGATCACCACCCCGGGGCTAATTAACCTTGACTTTGCCGACGTCAAGTCGGTCATGAAGGGTGCTGGTTCAGCATTGATGGGTATCGGAACCGCCAAGGGTGAGGACCGTGCTGTTCGTGCCGCTGAGCTGGCTGTCTCTAGCCCATTGCTAGAGGCAAGCATCGATGGCGCACACGGTGTTTTGCTCTTGGTTCAGGGAGCATCTGACCTTGGTCTTCACGAGATTGACGAAGCAGCGCGCCTAGTGCAAGAAGCAGTCAGCCCAGAGGCCAACATCATCTACGGTACGACTATTGACGACACCCTGGGTGATGAGGTTCGAATTACCGTCATTGCTGCCGGATTCGACGGCGGCACCCCACAGGTACGCAAGGTAGAGCGCAAGCCTTTCTCAGCATCGCCGTCAACTTCAACCGCCGCAGCAGGCGGCTGGTTCGCAAACTCTTCGGCACCGGCAACCGAGGCTATCCCGGTTATTTCTGAACCGGAAGCTGTAGCCGAAGAGGCTGAAGAATTTGGATTTGCTGGTCAAGGCACACCTGCACAGCAGGCGCAGCAGCCGGTGCCTCCGCAGTCAAATGACGGTACTTGGGGCGACGACCTAGACATCCCAGAGTTCCTCCGCTAACCAGTGGGTGAGCAGTTCGAGGCGCTCAATCAGCGTTATCAAGAGGTAGTCTCGCGAATCGAACAGGCTGCATTGACTTGCGGCAGAAACCCTGCCGATGTTGAGTTGGTGGTGATTTCTAAGAATCACCCAGCCAGCATGGTGCTTGATTTGATCTCGATTGGCGCAAGGAATTTTGGCGAGAATCGCGACCAGGAGGCCGCACCCAAGGCTGCAGAAGTGTCAGCAGTTAGCACCGCAGAGATAACTTGGCATTTTGTGGGGCAACTGCAGAGCAATAAGGTCAAGTCTGCGCTGAGCTACGCCAAGGTGCTGCACTCGCTTGATCGTGATTCCCTCTTGAAGGCCGTAGTTAAGGCCACCCAGGATTCCCAAAAACCGCTCGACGTTTTCATTCAGTTGAATCTCACCGATGACCCTGGTCGTGGCGGAATCAGGCCTGTTGAGCTGGAACCCTTCGCAGAAAAGGTTTTGGCAGCCGAACATTTAAATCTTCTTGGCGTAATGGGTGTGGCCTCTCTAGATAACCCGCCGGCACAAGACTTTGAGACCATCCGCCGAGCCTCCGAGGCCCTGCGCAAGCTCTCACCAGAATCCAGATTCATTTCAGCTGGAATGTCGGAGGACTTCGAAGAGGCGATTGCTTTCGGTGCGACACACGTAAGAGTTGGCAGCGCAATTACCGGAAAACGGCAGTACTAGCAATATTCTTAGACCGTAGGATTCCGCAGGAGGAAATATTATGGCCGGTTTAATTTCACAGGTTTCAGGTTGGCTAGGTCTCGCTGACGAGACAGAGTCTCTTCCAGCACGACCAGCAGCTGTTGCATCCAGCGAGCCACGCCAGGTGCCGCGTGTAACTCCTATGCGCCCACGTCGTGGAGCCACTGACGTCAATGAAATTTTCACCATGGAGCCACGCTCATACGCAGAAGCTCCAGAAGTCGCTGAAAACTACCGCGTCGGAATTCCAGTGATTGTCAACATGAGCAACATGTCTGAGGCAGACTCAAAGCGCATGCTTGACTTCATGTTGGGTCTAAAAGAGGGCCTAGAGGGGCACCTAAAGCGCGTAACACCAAAGGTTTTCTTGCTCACCCCGCAGCACGTTGCGGTAAATGACGAAGATGAAGGTCAGGCTGAGGCATCAGACGACCTAATCGTTCGCCCGTAATTTAGGTACTTCTGTGGGCCTGATTGCAATCATCGTTTGGTGGGCGCTTCAGATTCTTTTCTTTGCGCTGCTGGGGCGACTGGCTATTGATCTTTTTCGTTCGGTAAATCCTTCTTGGCGCCCCCAGGGCATGGCCCTAGTAGCACTGGAAATTGTCATGACTGTCACCGATGTGCCGCTCAAGTTTGTGCGCCGCTTTATCCCACCAATTCGCATGGGTGCTATCCAGTTTGATTTGGGTTGGACGCTGCTGGTTATGGCCATCTTCTTTGCCCAGCGAATTGTTCTGGCTATCGCCTAAACCTACCTAAACTATTTCTTAGTTATGACGGTCACCTCTCTGAGGTAATCTGATTTCTTGTCGAGCCATATTCCCCAATGGCCGTTTAACAAAAAGAGGTGCGCGATGCCATTGACTCCTGAAGATGTAGTCAATAAGAGATTTCAGCCAACCAAGTTTCGTGAGGGTTATGACCAGGATGAGGTCGACGATTTCCTCGATGAGATCGTTGTCGAGCTCCGTCGGGTAAACCAAGAGAACGAAGACCTACGTCAGCGACTGTTGGCATCAGAAGCGCGTATCAATGAATTGCAGCGCAGTGGTGCAGGTCTAGCCGACCAGCTAAACGCTCCAACTGCTGAGGCTGCTCTGGCGCCGGTTTACACCCCAGCAGCGCCAAGTGCCTTCCCAGAGGCCACTCAGGACCCGTCGACTCTTGACACCAATAACACCAACAACTTGCTGCAGCTTGCTCGCAAACTGCACGAAGAGCACGTTCGTGAAGGTTTGGCTAAGCGCGATGCCTTGATTGCTGAAGGTCACGCCACCGCAGCTCGTGTGGTTCGCGAAGCCGAGGCGCAGCAGCGTGCCGACATGAGCCGCCTTGAGCAAGACAAGGCACTTATTGAGCACCGAATTCAAGAACTACGCAGTTTTGAGCGCGAGTACCGAATCAAGCTAAAGAGTTACATCGAGGCTCAGTTGGCCGACCTTGAGGATTCAGATGTTGCTCCCGAAGAGCGCCCGGTGACTTCACCTGCTCTCGGTTACAATTTCGAGACTGCACCAGCTGCACCAGTTGCTCCAGTGGTGGAAAACGTCTTCAATCCAGAGCCATACCGTTTTCAGAACTTCGGAAACGACCAAATTAACAACGAGAACAACTACTAATCTGTGGCAGTAAAACGTTCGGTGCTTAGTCGCCAAATCCTGTTTTTGGTTACGGCTTGGATAGTGATCGCGGTGGACCAGTTGGCCAAGTCCTTGGCTATCGAAAACCTTGAGGTTGGTCAGCCAGTAGATTTCCTTGGTTCAGTTGTTCGTTTGAACTTGCTCTACAACGACTCAGCCGCCTTTTCGATTGGCTTTGGCATGACTTGGATCTTCACGATTTTGTCCTCGGCGGCTGCACTCACTCTGATTTGGTACAGCAAAAATCTCAAGACCAATTCTTGGTTGGTAATGGGTGGTGTTTTATTGGGTGGAGTCGTCGGAAACCTCATCGATCGGCTATTTCGCGACCCGGGTTTTCCAATGGGGCACGTAGTTGACTTCATCCAGATTCCGTTCAACTTTGCCGTTTTCAATATTGCCGACATGGCCATTGTTGGAATGTGTTTCTTGGCGGCTTTCAGGGTCTTGCGTGGCCACAAAATCGGCCAGTAGCGAGCATGACCTCTAACAAGCTACTGCCTGTACCTGACTCACTAGTAGGTGAGCGGGCTGACGCGGCAATCGCCAAAATGCTTGGGCTTTCGCGATCTGCCACTGCAGAGCTTTTGAACGACGGATTAGCAACTCAGAATGGCCGTCAACTGGCCAAATCTGACCGCCTGGTTGAAGGCGGTTTCCTCGAAGTATCCCTTCCGGCACCCAAGACCCCTTTGGCGATTATTCCGGTTGAAGTGCCTGGCTTCAAAATTGTTTACCAAGATGAAGACATTATTGTCGTCGATAAGCCTGCTGGTGTTGCGGCCCACCCATCAGTGGGCTGGGATGGCCCAACTGTGCCGGGTGCTTTGCTAGCTTTGGGGGTTCAAATTTCAACCTCGGGCGCCCAGGAACGACAGGGAATTGTGCAACGCCTGGACGTTGGCACTAGCGGTCTAATGACCTTAGCCAAGTCCGAGATTGCGTATTCGAGACTAAAGCAGGCATTTCGCGATCGGGCGGTACACAAGGTATACCACGCGGTTATTCAGGGACACCCGGACCCGCTTTCCGGCACATTTGATGCACCAATTGGTAGGCACCCAAAAGCCGAATTTAAGTTTGCCGTGATGAACGATGGCAAGCATTCGGTTACGCACTACGAGACGCTAGAAGCCTTCCCCGCGGCCTCGCTAGTTGAAGTTGTGCTCGAGACGGGCCGTACCCATCAAATCCGCGTTCATTTCTCGGCGTTCCGACACCCATTGGTCGGCGACACGATGTACGGTGCAGACCCAAAGTTGGCCGCAAAGCTAAATCTTGACCGTCAGTGGTTGCATGCCATGCGGCTGAGCTTTGAGCACCCAACCAAGGGGCACACTGTTGAGTTCAGCAGTGAATACCCGGCTGATTTAGCGCACGCTCTTGAAGTGTTGCGCGCAAGCTAAGTTTCAACGGCAAGTCTGATTCAGCCGCCTGCGCTAGCGGGGTTAGGCTGGTCTTCCAACATATAAGGAGCCCCTAGATTGTCTGCGTCTAAAGACTCATTTGTGCACCTGCACGTGCACACCGAGTACTCGATGCTAGACGGAGCGGCCCGTGTAAAGCCTCTTATTGAAGCAGCTGCTGAGCAGGGAATGCCAGCAATCGGCATCAGCGATCACGGAAACAACTTTGGCGCATTCGACTTCTATAAGACCGCGAAATCGGCCGGAGTAAAGCCGATTATTGGTATTGAGGCATATCTTTCGCCGGGCACCAATCGCCAAGAACGCACTCGTGTTCGCTGGGGCAGTGGCGGGGAAGACGACATTTCGGGTGGTGGCGCCTTCACACACATGACCATGTTTGCCGAGAATACCGCTGGCATGTACAACTTGTTTCGCATGTCTTCAAAGGCTTGGCTAGATGGTTTCTATTTCAAACCTCGTATGGACCGCGAATTGTTGCAGACCTACGGCGCGGGTGTAATCGCAACTACCGGTTGTGTTTCGGGTGAGGTGCAAACTCGACTTCGCCTTGGTCAGTATGACGAGGCAAAAAAGGCTGCAGCTGAGTTTCAAGATATCTTTGGCAAAGAAAACTTTTTCGCAGAAATCATGGATCACGGCCTCGACATTGAACGCCGCACCATGGCCGACCTTTTGCGTTTGGCTAAAGAGCTTGACATGCCGTTGCTGGCCACCAATGACTTGCACTACACGCATGCGGGTGATGCTGAGGCTCACGAGGCTCTGCTCTGTGTGCAGTCAGGTTCAACCCTTGATGACCCCAACCGTTTTAAATTTGATTCGCAGGAGTTTTACCTAAAGTCGGCGCAGCAGATGCGCTCGCTCTTCGCCGACTATCCAGAGGCCTGCGACAACACTCTTTTGATTGCCGAGCGGTGCAATGTTGAGTTTCAAGAGCGCGAACTCATGCCTCGTTTTCCAGTGCCAGAGGGGCACACGGAGGCCAGCTGGTTTGAACAAGAGGTTGCTGCTGGAATGCAGCGCCGCTACCGCGGTGATATCCCAGAGGCGCAAGCCAAGCAAGCCTCCTATGAGGTCGAAGTTATCAAGCAGATGGGGTTCCCGGGCTACTTTTTGGTGGTCGCCGACTTCATTGCCTGGGCTCGTGCACAGGGCATTCGTGTGGGGCCTGGCCGTGGCTCTGCGGCAGGTTCAATCGTGGCCTACGCGTTGGGCATCACCGAACTTGACCCTGTTAAACATGGCCTAATTTTCGAACGTTTTCTAAACCCAGAACGTGTCTCGATGCCGGATATCGACGTTGACTTTGACGACCGTCGCCGCGGCGAGGTGATTCGCTACGTTTCCGACAAGTACGGCGATGACCGCGTGGCCCAGATTGTTACTTTTGGCACGATCAAGGCTAAGCAGGCTTTGAAAGATGCCGGTCGTGTTCTGGCCATGCCTTATTCAGTCGGAGAAAAGCTCACCAAGGCCATGCCGCCTATGGTTTTGGGCCGTGACGTTGCGCTAAACGACCTGATCGATAAAAAGTCTGAACGCTATAAAGAGGCACAAGATTTCAGAGACCTAATCGAGGGAGACGAAGACTCGGCTAAAGTCTTCAAACTTGCGCAGGGTCTTGAATCGCTAAAGCGCCAGTGGGGTGTGCACGCCGCCGGCGTAATCATGTCAGCAGAGCCGCTTATCGATGTAATTCCAATCATGAAGCGCGAAGATGACGGCGCCGTAATTACCCAGTTCGACCAGCCGCCTTGTGAAAAACTTGGCCTGCTAAAAATGGACTTCTTGGGGCTCAGAAACCTCACTGTGCTTGATGACACCCTGGCAAACATTAAGTCAAACCGGAATCAAACAGTCGTTCTAGAAGACCTAGACCTTGACTCTGATGAAGCAACTTTTGATTTGCTTTCACGCGGTGACACATTGGGTGTATTCCAGCTCGACGGCAACGCAATGCGTTCGCTACTCAGGCTGTTGAAGCCAACTTTGTTTGAGCACATTTCGGCGGTCATTGCGCTCTACCGCCCTGGCCCAATGGGTATGAACTCACACACCAACTACGCGCTCCGAAAGAATGGGCTGCAAGAGGTTGACTCGGTTCACCCAGAGCTATCTGAGTCACTGTCTGAGGTTCTAGACCCAACCTACGGTCTGATTGTTTACCAAGAGCAGGTAATGGCGGCGGCCCAAAAAGCCGCGGGCTTCACACTCGGTAAGGCCGACCTTTTGCGCCGCGCCATGGGTAAAAAGAATAAAGAAGAGCTAGACAAACAGTACGAGGGCTTTTCTGACGGAATGAAGGCCAATGGTTATTCCGAGGCGGCAATCAAGGCGCTTTGGGACACACTTTTGCCGTTTGCAGACTACGCCTTCAACCGCGCTCACTCGGCAGCTTACGGTGTGCTTTCGTACTGGACTGCTTATCTCAAGGCAAACTTTCCTGCCGAATACATGGCGGCTTTGTTGACCTCAGTCGGAGACTCTAAAGACAAACTTGGTTTGTACTTGAGCGAATGTCGCCGCATGGGAATCAATGTTCTGGCACCAGATGTGAATGAATCTATTGCAGCCTTTACTGCGGTCGGGCCAGATATTCGTTTTGGTCTTGGTGCGGTTCGCAATGTGGGGCTAAACGTGGTTGAAGGTATTGCCACAGCACGTGCCGAAAAGGGCAGATTCACTAATTTCCACGATTTCTTGCGCAAGGTACCGGCTGCGGTTTGTTCCAAGCGCGTGATTGAGTCTCTAATCAAGGCCGGCGCGTTTGACTCTATGGGGCATACCCGCAGAGCCCTGCTAGAGATTCACGAAGAGGCCGTTGATGCTCAATCCTCGCTAAAAAAGAATGAGGCTGTTGGTCAGGTTGATCTATTCGGTTCGCTTTTTGACACCGATGAGTCAGTCCAAGAGACCTTCGGCGGTTCAGTTCCTGATCGTCCGGAGTGGCCAAAGAAAGAGAAACTGGCGTACGAGCGCGATATGCTCGGGCTTTACGTAAGTGATCACCCGCTGGCCGGTCGCGAAGCCCAACTTGCTAGATTCTCTGAGCAGACAATTGGCGCGCTAGCTTCGAGTGAAACCATCAAAGACGGCGAAACCGTTACCGTAGCCGGACTAATCACTTCGGTACAGCACCGAGTCGCCCGCGCATCGGGTAACCAGTATGGTGCAGTTGTTATCGAAGACTTCGAGGGTGAAATGAATGTCATGCTTATGGGTAAGACATATCTGGAGTTTGGTAGAAACCTTCAGCCCGATCAGGTAGTCGTCGTCCGCGGCCGCATCAGTCAGCGCGACGACGGCAACAGTTTGCACGCTTATTCCATTGAGACACTCGAAGGTTCGGCGGAAGCGTCAAACGGTCCGGTTACTTTGCGTATGCAAGAAACCGAGGCCACCCGCGAGGTGCTTGAAGAATTGGCGCGAATTATGCGCGTTCACTCGGGGCGCGAAGAGGTTCAAATTATTTTGATCAGCGATGGTCAAGAGCGTGCTTTCAAGCTCCAGCAAAAAGTTACAGTTAGCCAGGATCTCTTTGGTGAGCTCAAGGTTCTTCTGGGTGCTCGCTGCCTCGGCTAGTTAGCGCCGCCGGTAGCTTGCGCTAGATCTATTTAGCTAAGCGACTCACCAGGCTTCACATAACCGCGCTGGTAGTAAAGCAGTGCAGGTGAAGGTTGCCCAATCAAGCCTTCTAAAACATCGACAATCACAACGGCATTATTTGCCACCGAGTGCTTTTCGCGAATTTCGGCAATCAAAATTGAGGTTGCTTCTGGAAAGATCGGCACACCATAGGGGCCTTCGTGCCAGTCGTTTGCCACGAAGCGGAGGGTGTGATCAGCTGCCATTTTCTGTGCCAGCTTGAGGTTGTTTTCGCCGAGTGTGTGAATGGCCACGTAGACCGCCTGATTCAATGCCGGCCAGCTGCTTGAACCGCAGGCAACATTAAAGCTGGCTAGGGGAGGGTTGGCGCCTAACGAAGTCATCGAGGTGGCTGTGAATCCCACCGGCTTGCCCTCAGCATCAAGCATCGTGATTACTGAAACACCCGATGCATGCAACCTAAAAGTTGATTTCAATGCTTCGGTTGGATCTTTTTCGATTTCTAGCTCGGACATTGCTCACCATCTGTTTGTTTCTTCAAGGTTATCTAACTGGAGCCGGCGTTTAGAATTAGAGACGACTAAGAGGAGTTGTCTTGAGCGAACCATTACCGGTGAATTTGCGTTTGGTTGACTTGCGTGGGCGCACATTCACCAGCGAACAGGTAAACCAGATTGTTCCTCGTGCGTCTGTGGACATCACTCAAGCGGTAGGTCAAATTACTCCGTTGCTGCAAGATGTTCGTGAGCGTGGCGAAGCAGCCATTGTTGAAGTCACCATAAACCGAGATGGTGTTGACCCTAGGCCGCTCAAGGTAAGCCAAGAAGAGTTGCGCCGTGCCGAAGCAGAGCTCAGCCCAGAACTTCGCAAAGCGATCGAAGAGTCCATTGAACGAGTCTTCAAAGTCTCACGCGCAAACATGCCGCAGAACACATCGATTAGTCTCGCCGAGGGTGCAACCGTGCACCAGCGTTGGCAGCCAGTTGACTCTGTTGGTCTCTACGTGCCGGGAGGTAAGGCTGTTTATCCGTCTAGCGTGATTATGAATGTTATTCCCGCTCAGGTGGCGGGTGTTCCTCGCCTGACTTTGGCTTCTCCGGCGCAAAAAGAATTCAACGGTCGTCCACACCCAACTGTTCTGGCTACGGCCTCGATACTGGGTGTTGAGGACGTTTATTGCATGGGTGGTCCGGCTGCAGTTGCCGCATTCGCCTATGGAATTCCACAAATCGACTTTGATCCGGTCAGCCTAGTCACCGGTCCAGGCAATATTTACGTAGCTGCGGCCAAGCGGGCATTGCGCGGAACTATTGGAATTGACTCTGAGGCCGGTACGACCGAGATTCTAGTTTTGGCTGATGAAAGTGCCAACGCGAGATTCATTGCGTATGACCTGGTTAGCCAGGCTGAGCACGACGAGGCCGCTGCCTCGGTTCTCGTTACCGATTCAGAGCCGCTTGCTCACGCCGTCATCAACGAACTTGCAGCAATCGTTGCTAACACCAGCCACTCAGAGCGGGTAAGAACTGCACTCGAGGGTCAGCAGTCGGCTGTGGTCTTGGTCGATGACATGCAGGCCGGTATTCGGTTCACCAACGACTACGCCACCGAACACTTAGAAATCCAGACAGCTGACAACCAGTTAGTGCTAAGCCAAATCACCAATGCGGGAGCCATATTTCTTGGCGACTACTCGCCAGTTTCTCTGGGTGACTACATGGCCGGTTCAAGCCACGTATTGCCAACTGGCCAGCAGGCGAAATTTGGCTCAGGTTTGGGTGTGCACAGCTTCCTGAGGCCACAGCAGGTTATTGACTACCAGCGTGCAGGCCTTGCCCCGATTGCCCAATTGGTGGCTGATTTTGCAGAGTCTGAGGGGCTTCCGGCCCACGGTGAGGCAGTCACTGCCCGCTTCGAATCCTAGGTGGTCAAATCCGCTAATCAGTGGATAATTGGCATAAGAACTTTTGGTAAAGGAGCCGGTGCATGCATTGCCCATTTTGTAGATTTGCGGACTCGCGAGTAACTGACTCACGCACCTCTGACGATGGCTCATCAATTCGCCGCCGCCGCCAGTGCCCACAGTGTGGAATGCGCTTTAGCACTACCGAGACCGCGAGCCTCACAGTGGTCAAACGCAGCGGTGTAACTCAGCCGTTTAGCCGCGACAAGATCATGAATGGCGTTCGCAAGGCGTGTCAGGGGCGCCCAGTATCAGAATCAGACCTAGCCCTGCTGGCGCAGACCGTTGAAGAAGAAGTTCGTTCCACCGGCGCGTCTCAGCTCGAGGCCAACGACATCGGCCTGGCCATCCTTGAGCCCCTCAGAAAGCTTGATGAAGTTGCCTTCATGCGTTTCGCCAGTGTTTACCAGGGCTGGGAAACTCTTGAAGATTTTGAGGCGGCCATCAACAAGCTTCGGTCCAGTCACGAACCTAATTGAGGTAAAAAATGAACGACCAGCAGACTTACGCAAACGCCAACGCAAAGGGTCTCGCGATCAATCGGGTCTTCACACAAGAGGGTGTGCATCCGTTTGATCAGGTCAACTGGGAATTTCGTGATGTGGCACAAACTAACTGGCAAACGGGCGAAACCATTTTTGAGCAGGCGGGGGTTGAGTTTCCAGAATTTTGGAGCATCAACGCCAGCACTATTGTCACTACCAAATATTTCAGAGGAGCCGTTGGTGCCCCTGATCGTGAGTTCAGCCTCAAGCAGCTAATCGGCCGAGTCGTATCTACCTACACGCAGGCCGGTCGCGATAACGGATACTTCGCAACCGAACTGGACGCACAGATATTCGACCATGAGCTCTGCTACATGCTCGTGAATCAAATATTTAGCTTCAATTCGCCGGTTTGGTTCAATGTTGGTACCAGTAGCCCACAGCAGGTCTCGGCGTGCTTTATTTTGTCGGTAGACGACTCCATGGATTCCATTTTGAATTGGTACCGAGAAGAGGGCTTGATCTTCAAAGGTGGCTCCGGTGCTGGGCTTAATCTCTCCCGTATTCGATCCTCAAAAGAGTTGCTTCGCAAATCAGGAGGAACCGCATCGGGGCCGGTCTCTTTCATGCGCGGTGCAGATGCCTCGGCAGGAACAATCAAGTCGGGCGGCGCTACCAGACGAGCGGCAAAAATGGTTGTCCTTGATATTGACCACCCTGACATCGAAGAATTCATCGAAACCAAGGCCCGTGAAGAGGGCAAAATCCGTGTTCTGCGAGATGCCGGCTACAACATGGAGCTTGGCGGCAAGGACATCATTTCGGTCCAGTACCAAAATGCCAACAACTCTGTTCGCGTAAATGCGGAGTTTATGAACGCGGTGGAGAACGGCGGCAAGTTTGATCTGCGCGCCCGAACCACCGGTGAGGTTATCGAAAGCGTTGACGCGCGCGAGTTGTTCGACAAAATTGCCGACGCTGCTTGGCAATGTGCCGATCCCGGAATTCAGTATGACGACATCATCAACGATTGGCATACAACCCCTGAATCAGGTCGGATCACAGCCTCAAACCCATGCTCCGAGTACATGCATCTGGATAACTCCAGCTGTAATTTGGCATCGCTAAACCTACTCAAATTTCTGCGTCCTGATGGCTCATTTGACAGTGACCTATTCGTAAAGGCCACCGAACTTATCTTTACGGCAATGGACATCTCGATTTGCTTCGCTGACTTTCCGACTGAGGCGATTGGCCAAACGACCAGGGCTTTCAGGCAGTTGGGTATTGGTTATGCAAACCTTGGTGCCCTGCTAATGGCCATTGGTGTGCCATACGATTCGCCAGAGGGGTTCTCATTAGCTGCATCAATCACCTCACTGATGACAGCTACCTCCTATCGCCGTTCGGCAGAATTGGCTGGCGTAGTCGGCCCATATCAGGGTTTCGCAACCAACCGTCAAGGGCATGAACGCATCATGCAAAAGCACCAAGCGGCCAGTCGAAATGTGCTTCCGGTAGGTCACATTGATGCTGAGGTGCTTGAAGTCGCTAATCAGCAATGGTCGTTGAACTGGCAGATTGGCTCTCAGAGTGGTTGGCGCAACGCTCAAGCATCGCTGTTGGCACCTACCGGAACAATTGGTTTCATGATGGATTGCGACACCACCGGAATCGAACCCGATTTCTCTTTGGTGAAGTACAAGAAGCTTTCTACTGGCGGCTCGATGCAAATCGTGAATCAAACCATTCCATTTGCCTTACACCGATTGGGGTACTCACCTGAGGAAGTCGAGGAAATTCTCGGCTACATTTCGCAGCATGGTCATGTTGTCGAGGCGCCTGGCCTCAAGCCAGAGCACTATCCAATTTTTGACACTGCAATTGGCGTGCGTGCGATTGCACCGATGGGCCACGTTCGAATGATGGCGGCCGTCCAGCCCTTCCTTTCCGGTGCCATCTCAAAGACCGTCAACATGCCAGAGTCTGCCACTCGACAGGACATAGCTGATGTGTACTTTCAAGGTTGGAAAATGGGGCTCAAGGCCTTGGCTATCTATCGCGATAACTGCAAGGTAGGGCAACCGCTTTCTGACGCTACAGCCAAACCTGCTTCCAATTCAGCTTTCCGTAGCGGTTCGGAAATGTCTCATCCGGTTCGCAAACGGCTACCAAAGTCTCGGCCCTCATCAACCACCTCATTTACGGTCGGAGGCGCTGAGGGGTACATGACGGCTGGCTCTTATCCAGACGGTGGTCTCGGAGAAGTCTTTTTGAAATTGGGTAAGCAGGGGTCAACCCTGGCTGGCGTCATGGATGCATTCTCGATAGCTGTCTCGATCGGCTTGCAATACGGCGTGCCACTAGAAACGTTTGTTCAAAAGTTCACCAACGTATCGTTTGAGCCAGCCGGGTTGACCGATGACCCGGATATCCGCATGGCAAAGTCTCTGATGGACTACATATTCAGACGCTTAGCTTTGGATTACCTGCCGCAAGAAACCCGCAATTATCTGGGCATTCTCACGGCTAGCGAGAGGACTGCGGCGCTCGATGCCGCCGACTATCAGGAAGCCGAATCGGCGGAAACCGCTGTTGCCGAATCGCCAACCAACGAATTCACCCCTGATTCGCCACTGTGCTTTAACTGTGGAATCAGGATGCGCCCGTCGGGCTCATGTCACGTTTGTGAGGGCTGCGGCTCCACCTCTGGCTGCAGTTAGACCCAGGGGAGTTTCTCAACTAGGGGCAAAGGGTATTCTTGTCGAGTGCTGTATCGCCTAATTTTCAAACTATTTTTTGCCAGACTTGACGCTGAGGCCGCCCATCACATTGGAATGTTTGCCATTCGTGTAGCCGGCGCAATCGGCTTGACTAAGTTGGCAAAGCTCAAACCAACCGGTCGAGGTTCCGTACAGGCTTTCGGTCTACATTTTGATGCGCCGTTTGGTGTTGCTGCAGGTTTCGATAAAAACGCTGTTGCGGTAAAGGCGCTCGGCGAGCTCGGTTTCTCCCACGTTGAAATTGGTACCGTTACGGCTATTGCCCAGGACGGCAACGAGAAGCCTCGACTTTTCCGGCTGATTCCTGACCGTGCACTGATTAATCGCATGGGCTTCAACAATCAAGGAGCCGAGGTTGTCGCTGCTCGCCTCGAAAAACTTCGCCACAAGCACGGCAACAAACTCCCCGTAATCGGCGTGAATATCGGTAAGAGCCGCGTAGTGGAGGTCGAGGCGGCTGAAAACGATTACCGCACCAGTGCCCGCCTTTTGGCACCACACGCAGATTACCTTGCAGTCAACGTCTCTTCACCGAACACTCCAGGACTTCGATCCCTGCAGTCAGTTGAGGCTTTGCAGCCAATTCTTCAAGCGGTATTGGCTGAGGCGGGTGCAACTCCAGTGTTAGTCAAAATCGCGCCAGATTTGGCCGATGAAGACATAGCGGCCGTGGCTGATTTGGCTTTTGATCTTGGCCTTGCCGGCGTTATTGCCACCAACACCACCATTTCGCGCGAAGGTCTTCGCACACCGGCCGCAACGGTTGCAGCTGCTGGAGCCGGCGGTTTGTCAGGCGCACCGCTAAAAGCTCGTTCACTAGAAGTGCTTCGCCTGCTCAGGGCTCGCCTGAATGGCCGGGTGGCCATTATTTCGGTTGGTGGAATCGAGACCGCTGCAGAGGCGCAGGAGCGCTTAGACAATGGTGCAACCCTGGTTCAGGGGTACACCGGTTTTATCTACGAGGGTCCGCTTTGGGCTAGACGCATTAACCGATCACTGACCCGTTAAATTAGCTAGCCAAACGATTCGGGCTTAAAAAAAGACCACCGAGATTCGGTGGTCTTTTTTACGAACTAGATCTTCTGGCCGCGTTTTACCCGAGGCTTTGGCAGACGCATCGGCCGCATCTGAATTGAACGCATGGCTGCATACCAACGCAGACCCGGTTCCACCTTGTCTGCTCCATATTTGGCAGCGAGTTCCTTGGTGGCCTTGCGGCCAAGAATGGTTGCGTTTGCTCCAACCAAAATGAACAGGACCCACATGGCAACCAGCGTGGTCAACTGCACCAAG
>JACCDN010051278.1_pt1 | contig 43395 bp, 9 predicted proteins | sample 7441691 | NCBI WGS metagenome assembly JACCDN01 (sample SAMN15323439, study PRJNA562643) | freshwater metagenome | isolation source: river surface water | place: USA:Blue River Watershed | collected 2017-08-16 | reverse complement strand
TTGGGCGGCCAAACCTTCACGGCATCCAGCTCAGGCGCAAAAGCTGCTGCTGTGGCTACCGCATTTGCAACGGGCACAGTGGTTGCGGGTACAGGCACCTTGAGTGGCGCGCTCACTGGGTTTACAGCCACCTTAGCCAGCAGCGGCGTGGTGGTCTTCACCAGCAGCACGGCGACCACCGATGTGACCGATTTGGCCATGGGTGGCACGGTCGACATGGATATCCGTACCGTCAACAGCAACAGCGGCGCAATCGCCATCACGCGCGACGGTGCCACAGGTTCGCCCGCCACGGCTGACAGCACCACCGTGACATTTGCCGACATGTTGACAGGCGATGTCATCACCTTGGGTGGACTGACATTCACCGCATCGGCCAGCGTGACGGCAGAAGAAGTGGCCAGCGTGTTTGCATCGCTGGCCAACGGCGACGCTGGCACAACCGTGCCGAGCGGAGCCAATACAGGCAGCCTGACAGGATTCACCTCAGCGGCAGCTGTGGGCAGCACGGTGGTCTTCACCAGCATCACCACAGGCAATGTGACAGACCTCATCACAACCCAAGATGTCAGCACTGACGTGTTGGTGGTTGCTGACCGTTATCTGGACTTCACAGCCGCCTCTGGCTTGCCCACCACCACCAACATGGAGGTGATCGACCTTCAAATGCGCGGCAGTGGACAAAGCAACACCATCAAGCTCAATTCAGCGGCAGTGGTTGCCATGACCAATGCCAGCAAAACTTTGCGCATTGACGGTCAGGTGGGCGACGTGGTCATGTTCGCCAGTGATGAAACATGGACAAAAACCAGCACCACCCTCAACAGCCTCAACTACGACGTGTACACACACGCATCAAGCGGCGCGGTGGTTCAGGTGCAGCAAGGCATCAGCCAAGACGTGGTGCGTGGCTCGGGTAACTCTGCACAGGCATTGACGGGTGGGGCAGGTGCCAGCTCGTTGTTGGACTACTCCAACTTGACGGGCAGTGTGTATGTCAACCTGTCGGCAGACAACAATTTGTGGACGGGCAGCTCTTATGTGAATGCGGCGACAGCCCAGCGTTCAGACAGTGGCACACAAACAGACACCTTGTCTGGCATCGAATGGCTCAAAACGGGCAGTGGTGCAGACCGTGTGTACATCTCGGGTGCCGACGCTAGCTGGGTCGATTTAGGCGATGGCGGTGACGTTATCTACAACAGGAATACAGGCACGGGCAACGGGGCATTGACCTTGATTGGTGGTGCAGGCACCGACACCTTGAGCTACGGCTCTGTCACCGCCAACATGACCTTGGACTTGGTGGCAGGCACCAGTGTGATGAACGGGGTGACCGATGTCATCCGCGAGTTCGAATCGTTTAGCACGGGTTCTGGCGCTGACACGATTTACGACAGCAGCGAAGCGCATGGCCTCTATGCAGGTGCTGGCAACGACACGATTGACGGCCAAGCCGGTAACGACACGATTGACGGTGGTGAGGGCAACGACTCCATCTTTGGTGGCGAAGGCGCGGACAACGTGACAGGGCGCTCAGGCAACAACTCCATTTGGGGTGGCGCAGGTGCTGACGCTTTGTATGGTCAATATTCTTCCTTTGACATCGTCGACAGCGGCACCAACTACATCGATGGTGGTGCCGACAACGATGTGATCTGGGGTGGTCGTGGCAATGACACCTTGATCGGCGGCGATGGCGCTGACGTGATTCATGGGGGTGGCGATAGGTACAACTATGACTACCGCAACTCTTTGGAGTGGTCGGGTTCGGGCGCAGACACCATCGATGGTGGTGCTGGTAATGACACTTTGTATGGCAATGACGGCAATGACTTGGTCATTGGCGGAGCCGGTGATGACCGCATGGGGGCCTACATCACCTCCGACTACATCAACGACTACACCTATGACACTTACTACTATGAGGCGGGTAACGACACCCTGCAAGGTGGTGATGGCAACGACACCATCATGGGTGGTTTGGGTGACGATTTGCTCTACGGCGGTGATGGCAATGACGTGTTGGGCAGCACCTCATCGGCTGGCAATAACTTGCAAGAACATGGCAACGACACCTTTGTGGGCGGCCTAGGCAATGACACGATTTACGGTGGCGACTACGCCAGCGTGTCGGTGGATAGCTATGCCGGTTACTACTACGGCCGTGTGCTTGGCGGCGTCGACACGCTGGACTACAGCGCTTCGACCTACTCTGTACAAGTCAACTTGGACGACGAAGCCCACAGCATTGCGGGTGCCAACCTGGCCGTCAACACAGCTAAGGATGGCTTGGGCGGTACTGACACCATTTACGGCATTGAAAACGCGTATGGCGGTTTGTCCAACGACATCTTGATGGGCTCTGCCGGAGTCAACTGGCTCAAGGGCAACGAAGGCAACGACACCTTGTGGGGTGCCGAAGGCGCCGATACGCTGGAAGGCGGCACGGGTGACGATATGTTCGTTCTTGACAGAGCCGACACCTCGGTGCTCGGTGGCGCAGGCACCGACACCTTGGTCACGCGCTATGTCAATACCGATCTGACCAACACCAGCTTGTTCAGCGTCACCCTTAAAGACATTGAGGTGGTTGACCTCAGCGGTGCCCACGACATCGTGGCCAACACCGCCAACGTGGGCAATAGCTTGGTCTTGAACCAAGCCAGCGTCTTCAACATGACCACCGACATCGGCCAGACACACACGCTGACGATCGATGGTGTCGCCGGCAACAGCGTGTTCTTTGCGGACCGTTCGCTCTGGACCCAAGACACAAGCAGCTACACGGGTTACCGAAAGCTCACGTCTTCGTACACCCTGTCAAGCACCACCTACAGCTTGGTGGTGATGGTGAAAGAAGACGTCAGCACCGACGTGGTTCGTGGCGTCGCCACCACCGTTGAAACACTGATTGGCACCAACCAAACCACCAGCAGTGCAGCCGATGTGGATAAGTCGATGGTCGACTTTGCGGACCGCATTGATGCGGTACGCGTCAACTTGGGCAGCGTGCGTTACAACGGTGTGGATGCCCGTACCGTGGTCAGCACAGCCACCAGCACTGTGGGTTCTGGTGTGGATGTGGACATCTTGCAAGACCTCGATGGCACACTCAGCAAAATCGAATGGGCCAAAACTGGCTCTGGCGATGACGTGCTCATTGGCTCCAGCGTAGCCAACCGCCTGGAAGGTGGTTTGGGCAATGACTGGCTGCAAGGCGGCATGGGCAATGACACCTTGGTGGGTGGCTTGGGCACGGACACGGTGGATTTCTCAGATGCCAGTGCAGGCGCGACGATCACGCTCAATGCCGACAGCCTTGGCTCAGCGGTGTTCGCAGACACCAGCAACAACGATGCGCTGTACAGCTTTGAAAACGTGCTGGGTAGTAGCCACAACGACAGCATCACCATCACCGACAGCAACGCCAACTGGATCGATGGCGGCGCTGGCGCTGATACGCTCTTGGCGGGTGATGGCAACGACACCCTGATTTACGACGCAGCCGATGCCACCGTGGACGGCCAAGTGGGCACCGACACCCTAGTGGTGCGCGATGCGGCGCTGGACTTGACTGCAGCAGGCGTGAGCGGCACGCAGATCAAGAACATCGAAGTCATCGAGATGCGTGGCACCCAAGGCGGCAAGCTCACCTTGAGCGTCACCGCAGCGGCTGCCATCTCCACCACCAGCGATGCCTTGACGGTTTACGCCGATGACCAAGACGTCATCGAGCTGGTGGGCACTTGGACCATGGGGGCCAACACCGTGGTGAGTGGTGCGGTCTATCACAACTGGACTGGCACCTCGACCTCGCCAGCCGCCACAGTCACTTTGACGGTGTCAGCGGAAGCGGCCATTCGTTTGACCGGCACCAACTCAGCCGATACGGTGACTGGCACGGCCAACCCAGACCTCATTTGGGGCTTGGACGGCAATGACTCGCTCACCGCAGCTGCGGGCGACGACACCTTGGTGGGCGGCGCTGGCAACGACAGCTTGGTGGGGGGGGACGGTTTGGACACCGCAGACTACAGCGCCGCTACAGGCCCCATCGTGGTCAACTTGACCACTGGTGCAGTCACCGGTGACGGCACAGACACCTTGACCACCATCGAGCGTGTCATCGCCACCAGCAATGCCGACACCCTGACGGGCAGCGTCAACGCCGATTGGCTCGATGGCAATGCGGACCACGACAGCCTCAGCGGCGCTGCCGGCGACGACCACCTCTATGGCCAAAGCGGCGACGACACCTTGCTGGGTGGCGATGGTGCTGACGTGCTCGAGGGCGGTGCCGACAACGACTCGTTGGACGGCGGCGCAGGGGCTGATGCCTTGTATGCGCAAGCCGGCGACGACAGCTTGGTTTATGACGCTCTTGACGGTGTGATCGATGGTGGCGAGGGCTTAGACACCCTGTACATCAGCGACGCTTCGGTCGATTTTGTGCACGGCAGCCATCCCGTGGTGCAAGGCATTGAAATCTTGGACCTCCAACGTGTGGCCACCAACAGCTTGACCCTTGATCTGGCCGCCGTGCGCGCCATGTCTGGCACAAGCAACCAGTTGCTCATCAATGCGGACGCCACAGACACCATTGGTCTGACGGATTACGCACAGTGGACTGTCAGCAGCAACTTTGCGGGCGGTGTGACCACCAAGCAATTCACCCAAGATGGCGTGACTTTGAAGATCGTCAGCTCGGGTGACACCACCGCGGCCAGCAACAACGCCACGCCTGCGGTCAATGACACCGTGGACCTGACCCCTCAATTCCGTGTCGACACGATTGGCTTGGGCATGGGGGTAGACGCCCAAAACAACAGCTACTTGGTGGCGGTGGGTGACGTCAACAAAGACGGTTTCATGGACTTTGCGATGCGCGATGCCGATGTGAACACCACCACGGCTTCTTATGTCTACCGAAACTACGGCTATTACGGCGCAGGTTACGGCTGGCAGGGCGGTGTCTCGCTGGCCACCGCTAACTACTACTCTGGCAATGTGTATGTGGTCTTTGGTGCTGCAGGCGGTTTGGGCAGTTTGCAGATCAATGGCAGCGAAACCCCAAGCGGTGCATCTGCGGGTTACATCACCTTGAGCTCTGGGGCCTCTGCGCATGAAGGGTTTGGTAACGGCTTGGGGTCACTGGGTGACTTTGACGGTGATGGCCAGTCTGATTTGATGGTGGTTGCCCGTGGTGTGAATTCGTTCACCTACAACATTGGCGATCGAACCATTTACAACGACAACTGGACTAGCCCTGACGGGTGGACGAGCACCAGTGAAGGCCGCTTGTATGTGTTTGATGGCGGAAACGCCGTCTTCACCGACCGTGTGTCGGGCAGCGTGACACAAACGACGCTCGCCAGCAATGGCGCGGCCGCGATTGGCCAAGCCAACGCCTTGCCGTCCACTTGGAGCGGCTATGCCTCGACCGTTACTGGCGAGACCTATGACCCTCTGTACGCCACCGATGTGCCCAATGTGCAAACCACCTACACCTACACCACCAGCGCCACCACGGCCGATGTGGTGTACACGGGGGGCAGCAGCTCGGCATCTCTGGGTTCCGGCTGGGCACCTGTGTCCATGGGCGACTTGAACGCCGACGGCTTTGACGACTTCATGGCCGGTACCAACGCACAAATCTACTTTGGCCATGCCAACGTCGGTTCGGGCTTCAATGCCGCGGCCTCTAATTTGGGCAACGCTGTCGATCTGGGTGATGTCAGCCGTTATGCCAACGTCGGCGACGTCGATGGCGATGGCTACACCGACATGATGGTGTCGCTCTCCGATGCCAACAACTACCTCGTTTACGGTGGCTCCAACGTGACCAACTGGACCACGCCTAGCAGCTGGGTCAGCGGTGCAGGTAGCAGCACCGCACCACGCCTGACCAAGGTGGTGTCTGAAACCGGCATCGCCCTCAACGGCACGTATTCGGCATTGGGCGACATCAACGGCGACGGTTTTGACGACCTGTTGCTCTCCGCCTATGGCAATTCAGGCGACCCCAACGACTTCAACGCCAAGAACAACGGCGGTTTGTATGTGGTGTTTGGCCAATCAGGTCATTGGAGCAATGGTGATTTGAAGCTGACCGATCTGGCCGCCAACAAGCAGGGCTTCCGCATCACGGGTGCGGTTGACTTTGACGTGGCCGGCCAATACAGCTGGACTGGCGTGGGCGACATGAACGGCGACGGCTTGGACGACTTCATATTCCAAGCCCCTGGTGACAACGAGTCTGGCAACGCGGGCACCACCTCGTTGGGTTCGTCCTACCTCATGTTTGGCCGCCAAGCGGGCTGGCAAGACATCAGCTTGTTGGAGATGCAGGACTACGGTATTCAGATGCTGCGCACAGGCAACGGCTACTGGACAGCCTTGGGCGACGTGGATGGCGATGGCTATGACGACGTCAGCCTGACCAATGCGACCACCAACATGCAGATCTTCTACGGCGACTCTTTCCTGACGGGTGACAGCAACATTGCGGTCAAGCACGTCGAAGGCACGCTGGGCGGCAGCTTGCAGGCCGATGCCCTCAAGACCCCAAGCAACGCCAAAGGTGCTGACCGCCTGATTGGTAACGCCGGTGACGACACCTTGATTGGCAACGGCGGTGCTGATGTGTTGCTGGGTGGCGCGGGTGACGATTTGCTCAAAGTCTCGTATGTCGACAACGACCGCGGGTCCATGACCGACTTCTTCAAGATCGATGGCGGCACAGGAATTGATACTTTGGAATTCACAGCCGCAGGGTCTATGGATTTCAGCAGCCTGCGCAACGATTTGGTCGAAAACGTCGAGATCTTCAAACTAGGTGCAGGAAATCAAACGATCACGCTAAACCAAATCGATGTTCTGTCGATCACAGGGGAGACCAACACGGCAATTGAAAACACCACCTATCAGAAAGGACATGTTCTGGTCGTCGACGGCTCTGCAGGAGATACCTTGAATCTTGTGGGCGGTTGGAACAGCACATCAGTCGCACAGGTCAATGTGAGCGGTTATACCGGCCACAGTTTCTCTGTGTATCAGCATGGCAGTGACAACATTTATGTTGCGATCTCCGATGGCATTGATGCGGCTTCCAGACATATCAGTTAATTATGAAAAAGGAATTCCTTGGCAGCTCCGGCGAGAAGGGCAGCGCACGCTCATGGCTTGGCCTTGAGTGGCTGAGCCAACTCACGGGCTCGGGTGCGACCCGTTCATGGTCATACCTCGACAAGGAATACCTTCAGACTAAAAAACAAGAGGTAGGGGACGCCCTCAAGCTCGCAGGGGAAGAAACCCGCAAGGGCGTCAAGTGGGGCTGGCATTTTGTGGCTGACTCAGACAAGGGTGATGGTCACAATTTGCAAAGCCTGCCCGATGCGCAAGCCCAACAAGATTGGCTGCGCGAGATGCTCTGGCCCTACCGCAATGCCTACCGTCAGGCGCTGGCGCTGTCATTTGCCACCAATATCTTGGGCCTGTTTGCCGCCGTCTTCACCATGCAGGTGTATGACCAAGTGGTGGGGCACGAGGGGTATTCCACGCTGGCTGCCTTGGTGATTGGCATGGCCATTGCCATCGTCATGGACCATGTGTTCCGAGCAGGCCGCTCTTTGCTGCTGCAACGCATTGGTGCCCGGGTCGAGGTTGAACTCGCGCGCGAGACCTTGCACCGCATGCTCAATTTGCCCACGCTGGCGCTCGAAGGGCGCTCGCCCGGCTATTGGCAAGCGATTTACCGCGACATTGAAATTGTGCGTGCCACTTGTTCCGGGGCCACCGCCATGTTGGTCATTGATCTGCCTTTTGTCTTCTTGTCATTGCTGGTTATTGCCTTTGTGGCGCTGCCTTTGTTGCCCATTGCCTTGCTCACGATTGCTGCATTTGTGGCCTTGGCTTGGCACTCGGGCCGTGTCACGCGCGGCGCGAGCGAGACCGAGCGCGAGCAGCTGGTTAGCCGCGACATGGTGTTGAACGAACTCGCCTCCGTGCGCTTGAGCCTCAAGGCGCTGGGCGCCAACGAGTCGGTGCATCGCCGCTGGGAGGACCACTACGCCAAATGGCTCAACGAGTCGTTGGCCCGCAGCCGCGAGGCCGATCACTTTCGTGAGCTCGCCCATGCCATGACCACCGGCAACTCGGTACTCACCACCACCATTGGTGCCTTGGCCATACTGAACCAGCTCATCAGCATGGGTTCGCTGATTGCCACCAACATGCTGGCAGGCCGCATGGTTTCGCCCTTGATTCAGTTGGTGGGCCAGTGGCGCACCTTTGGTCAATTTCGTGCCGCCAAAAAGCGCTTGGACGCCTTGCTGTCCGCGCCGCAAGACCGCAGCGAGAGCATCATTGCCTTGCCGCGCCCCGTCGGCGCGATGCGCTTGGAAGGCGTCACTTTTCAGTTCCCCGGCTCTGAGAACAACTTGCTCGAGCCCATCTCTGGCGAAATCGGCCCCTGTGGCCTTCATGCCATCGTGGGCCCCAACGGCAGTGGCAAAACCACGCTACTGAAAATTTTGCGAGGTTTGTACCCACCCAGCGCAGGCCGAGTCTTGATTGATGGTGCCGATCTGCACCAGTTCACACAAACTGAGTTGGCCCAGCGTATTGGCTATCTTTCGCAAACCAATCAGCTGCTGGCCACCTCGATTCGCGACAACATCGCCTTGGCCAACCCTGATGCCAGCGATGAGCAAATCATCCGTGCCGCCGAGCGTTCATGCGCCCACAACTTCATCATTGATCTGCCCGACGGCTACGCCACCCAAGTCGGGGAGGGGGCTCAGCGCTTTTCAGCGGGCCAAACCAAGCGCATTGCCATTGCGCAAGCGCTGCTCAATGCCCCGCCAGTGCTGTTGCTGGACGAGCCTACGGCAGAGCTTGACCGCGATTCAGAGCTGCGTTTTGTCCAAACCCTCAAAGAGATGGCCAAAGAACACACCGTCATCGTGGTCACCCACAGCCCCTTTTTGCTGAACCATTGCAACGGCATCTTGGTCATGAACAAAGGCAAATTGGTCGCGGCAGGCCCAGCCAAAGACATCCTTCCTAAGCTGGGTATGAATGTTGCAAGTAACGCCTGACATGTCAAAAAACGCACCACATCTATCGCTTGACCGGGTCTTGACGGATCTGGGGGAGCCACGCTGGCGTGCCTCACAACGGCGCTTGCTCGCATTCTTTTTGATTATTTTCTTGTGGACCCTCATTGGTCGGGTTGACCGCGTCGTCACGGCGCCTGGCAAGGTCATTCCTTATGACAAAGTCAAAGTCATTCAGCATTTAGAGGGCGGCATCATCAAAGAAATCGTGGTTCGCGAGAACCAAGAAGTCAAGGCGGGCGACGCGTTGGTACACCTCGATTTGGCCTCAAGCAGCATCAACAGCGGCGAGATGAATGCCCGTATGGCCTCGCTCAAGCTGGCCAAGATTCGCCTAGAGGCCGAGGCTGTGGGCGCTGAGCCCGTGTGGCCTGAGGATTTGGCTGCCAAGTTTCCCAACCTCATTGAGGTGGAAAACAACAACTACCACAGCAAAAAAGACGAGCGTCGCAGCTCTTTGCAAGCGTTTGACAACATCGTCACGCAAAACCGCCAAAAGTTGGCCGAATCGCGTGAACGTTTGGCCGCACTTGAGGCAAGCATCAAAATTTCCAAGCAAGAGGTGGCCATCTCTGCTGATCTGGTCAGAGACAAGCTCACATCGCAGCTCGAGCATTTCCAGCGCCAGAGCAACTACGAGCGCCTGAGCGGAGAAATTGCCTCTTTGCGCCAATCCATCACGGGCTTGCAAGCGGGCATCAGCGAATCCATGGCTAGGCGCCAACAAGAAGAGTCGCGTTTCAACCGCGAATCTTCTGGGGAAGCGGCAGACATGGAGCGAAAAATGGCCAGCCTCTCAGAAGAGCTCAACCGCGCTCACGATCAGGAAGACCGTTCGGTGATTCGTGCCCCGATTGATGGGGTGGTGAAGAACGTGCGTTTCCAAACCTCTGGCAACGTCATCAAGCCGGGTGAGCCCATCATGGAAGTGGTGCCCGTCAAAGACCAACTGGTCATTGAGGTCAAGCTCAGCCCAAGTGACCGCGGCTATATCAATTTGAAACAAAACGCGTTGGTCAAGATTTCAACCTACGACTATCTCCGTTACGGCGGCCTCAGCGGCACGGTCACCGGCATCGCTGCTGACACCGACCTCGGCCGCAACGAAGAGCAGTTTTATCGCGTGGTGGTCAGCACCGACAAATCATGGCTTGGCGACAAGCAAGGCGACTTCCCCATCACGCCAGGCATGGTGGGCGAGGTCGATATCAAGGTCGATACCCAATCCATCATGTGGGCGCTACTGAAACCTGTTTTGAAACTCAAAGCAGACGCGTTCAAGGAAATTTGAGAGAGTTCATATGAAAAAGCACATTATTTCAATCGCTATCGCCTGCCTAGGCTCGCCATCTTATGCCGCCGACTTGCAATCTGAGTTGATTTATCTGCGCGACAACCATCCCATGCTGCGCGCCACCAGCTTTGCCGTGACAGCGGCAGAAAAACGTGAAACAGCGGCCAAAGCGGGCTGGTACCCAAAGGTTGATGTGGCCTCAGAAAGTGGCTCTGAGAAGATTTCGACCACCTCATATGTACAACCCAACGTTCCAAACTCAACTGCAACGGCCTCTGACCTGACGCGGCAAAAGAAGTCTGTCACCGTGACGCAAAACCTCTTCAACGGGGGGCGCACGTTGGCGACCACTGGTGTAGCCATGATTGAGCGCCAGATGAAAGACGCCGACCGCAGCGCCACCTCGCAAGAGGTGCTGCTCGAAGCGATCACGGCTTACATCAACGTCTTGAAAAACCAAATGCTCATCAGTTTGAGCGAGATCAACGAAGAGACCACCAAGCGCCAGCTTGAGATGGAAAAGCAACGCGTGGAGCGGGGTGGTGGTGTCATCGTGGACGAGTTGCAAGCCGCGACCCGTCTGCAAATCGTGCGCGAGCGCCGAGTCATCTACGAACAAGGCTTGCGTGATGCCGTTTCTGGCTACGAACAGGTGTTTGGCAAAAGCCCAGAACTGAAGATGTTTGAAGATGTGGACATCATCAAATCCCGCATGCCAAGCTCGGTGGAAGCGGCCACAGACGATGCCACCGAAAACAACCCCCGCCTAGCCGCTGCTCGACTTGCCACTGAGCGGACCTATCGACTTATCAGCTTGGAAAGTGCAGGCTTCTTGCCCAATGTGGATTTGGTCGGAACCCGAAATCGGGAAAAAGATGCGAGCCAGCTCTATCGCAAAGAAGAAGACTCGGTGCTGGTCAAGATGAGTTGGAACATTTTTGCGGGTCGCGAGACCGTCAGCCGCGCACAAGCCGCTGCTTATGACTACCGCGAGAGCGCAGAAAAAGAGAAAAACGTCAACAACAAGACCAAAGAGTCTGTTCGCGTGGCATGGAACCAATACAAAAAAGGGCTTGAGCGCCTAGAGCTCTTGGAGTCCGCCGTCAAAACATCGCAAGGCGTCATGCGAGGCCGTAAGCGCTTGCGCGATGCGGGCAAAGAATCGGCCTTGGCTGTGTTGGACTCAGAGGTGGAGCACTTTGGTCTGTTGGCCAACAAGGTCAACGCCACCATGGATGCCAAGCTGGGGAGTTACAGGCTGTTGAGCGCTTTAGGCAAGTTAGACATCGAGTCATTGAACTTGGACCAAGGTAAGTTTGAAATTCCAACTCAGGCGATCGACAAAGCAGTCAAAGAGCTGGTCGGCAATGAGCTTTTAGTGCGATGAAGATTCTCTTTATTCACCAAAACTTTCCTGGTCAGTTCGTTCACCTGGCACCGGCTTTGGCCAAACAGGGGCATGAGGTACATGCGTTAGTTCTAAAAAAAGACGCGCCAGCCCAGTGGGCAGGTGTTCATGTGCATGCGTATCAACCCAGCAAGGGCACGGCCACAGGCGTTCACCCCTGGGCGTTAGATTTTGAAACCAAGCTCATTCGCGGCGAATCCGTATTTCGTAAATGTTTGGAGTTGAAGGCGCAAGGCTTCACACCTGATGCGGTCGTGGCGCACCCCGGCTGGGGTGAGAGCTTGTTTGTCAAAGATGTATGGCCTGACACCAAGCTGGGCCTGTATTGCGAACTTAACTACACAGAAAAAGGCAACGATGTGGGCTTTGACCCCGAGTTCTTGAGCACAGACCCAGGAGACGCCTGCCGGCTTCGGGTCAAGAACATCAACAACGTCATGCACTTTGACTTGGCGGATTCCGCCATCTCTCCCACCAACTTTCAGGCTGACACTTACCCTTGGCCCTTTCGCAACAAGATCAAAGTCATGCACGACGGCATTGACACCAAAGTCATTGCCCCCAATCAATTTGCTACTTTTGCACTCAAAACAGGTCGAGTTTTGGGGCGCGACGACGAGGTCATTACCTTTGCCAACCGCAACTTGGAGCCATACCGTGGCTACCACGTGTTCATGCGAGCCTTGCCCCAACTGCTCAAAGAGCGGCCCCACGCACAAGTGGTGCTCGTGGGTGGGGATGGCGTTAGCTACGGCAAAGCGCCTCCGAGCAAGAGCAATTGGAAGCAAATCTTCATCGACGAGGTCAAGCCGCTCATCGACGAGAAAGACTGGGCACGCGTGCACTTTGTGGGTACCTTGCCGCACAACCAGTTTGTGAGCTTGTTGCAGGTCAGCACCGTCCATGTGTATTTGACGTACCCCTTTGTCGCCAGCTGGAGTCTGCTCGAAGCCATGAGCGTGGGCTGTGCCATTGTGGGCAGTGACACGGACCCAGTGAAAGAATTCATTGAGCATGACAAGCACGGGCTCATCACACCGTTTTTTGACCAAGACGCGCTCATCAACAGCATTGTGCGATTGCTAGAGGACCCAGAGCTTCGCCAAAAACTGGGACAAGAAGCACGTAAAAAGATTCAGCTCTATTACGACTTGTATTCCATTTGCTTACCCAAACTCATCAACTGGGTTGATTTTTTATCCCACGTTAGGAGCTGACGCATGAAACGACACACTTATTGCCTTTTGTGTGCGCTGGCTTTGGCCAGCGGCGCGACACAGGCCAACGGTTTCTCGCCCGATGCGGGCAGCATGATGGCCAACAGCCAGGACCCGCTTGCTGTGCGTGCCAGTGCACAGCCCGAAGGCTTTCCATTGGAGTACTACCCTAAGCTGCGTTGGACGGATGATTTCAGCGTCCAAGTCGACAGCATTTCCATCCAAGGTAATTCTTTGTTACCCACAGACAAGCTGCAAGTGGCGGTCAAGGGATACGTGGGCAAGCGCTTGATGGTTCAAAAACTCTCAGCTGTCAGTGCTGCTGTGACCAAAGCCTACCGAGATTCGGGCTACCGAGTCAAAACCTACATCCCCGAGCAGTCATTTTCAGGTGGGCGCTTGGTGGTGCAGGTCATCGAGACCGGCTCCTTGCGTTGAGCCGCTAGGTCCTTCAGAAAAAGACACTCGTGTCGATTACACGACACGAGCACTGGCATAGGGCGTGCTTAGCTTTATGCAAACCGAATTCTTACCCATGAAAAAACTACTTGTCTTCTTGAGCATCTCAGCCGCCAGCGCAGGTATTTACTTGGCTCTGGATGCCTCAGGTCAGCTGGGCATGTTTAAACCTGTGCCAGTGCAGCCGCCGGTTGTGGCTGCGCCAGAAGAAGTGGTCGAGGAATCCAAGGCCGAAGATGCGCAAGCGCTTGAAGCAGCCCAAGCTGCGGCCTCAGCCGCGCAGCCGTCACCTGACATGCCTGTGCACCTCACGCCCGCGCCCAAGAAATTGGCCAAGTCTGACGTGATGCAAGCAGCGGACATCCATTTGATCGTTCGAGAAATCAAGTTTGAAGGCAACACTGCCTTTACACAAGCCGAACTCAAGGGGGTGGTGAGCGAATTCATTGGTCAAGAACTCACCATCGAGCAAGCGATGGCCATCCCAGCCCGTGTCGCCAAGCACTACCAAAACAACCAGATGGTGGCGCGTGCCACCTTGGTAGGCGCCTTGGCGCGTGAAGATGGGGTCTTGAAGATTGGCGTCATTGAGAGCCAAATCAAGCAGGCTCAGTTAGACAAAGCGCTCACCGCCATTGTCGCTACGCAGGCCGTGCCTGTGGCCGCAGTGACCCCGACGCCTACTTCCGCACCAGCACCAGCACCAGTGGCATTGCCAACGCAAGTGCCCATGCCTATGCCAGAGCCGCCCAAGGTTTCTAGCGAGCAGCCTGTGTCGCAAGTTGCCAAGCTGGAAGTGCGTGACGACGCCAGCGTGGTCAATAAGTTTGCAGACATGTCGCCCTCCGTCCCTTTGCCCACCCCAAAACCCGGTCAAAGTGAAGAGGATGCAGAAACAGCCTACATCCTCAAGCAATACGGCCCCAAGTCACGCCAGTATGAGTTGTGGTTTGACAACCAAGGCTATGCCGCGACAGGCAGTAGCCGCGCGGGTGTGGGCCTTGTGATGAACGATGCGCTTTCTAAAGGTGATGCTTTGTCATTACAGGGCTTGAAGTCCAAAGGCAGCCAATTCTTGCAAGTGGCCTACAGCTGGGCCACGGGGATTGATGGCTTGAAGCTAGGCGCTCAGCTGTCATCATTTAACTACGACGTGGTCAATGACCTGCAAACGGCGGTCAACCTCAGTGGTGATGGCCTGAAGAAAGGGCTGATCTTGGCGTATGACTTTGTCAACAACGCCAGCGAAATGAGTTCTTTAGGGCTCACCTACGACATCAAGTCACTCAACACCACAGCGGTCAACTCAGCCGATTCCGCTTACTACGACACCCGCGTGATGGGCATCAAGTTCAAAGGCTTTGAGCGCGAATTGGCGCCAGGCGGTGCCGTGTTTACCTATGACGCCACGCTCTCCAAGGGCTCGGTTGACATGGACGGCTCGCCCAATCAAGCGGCTGACCTGGCGGCTGAAAACACTGGCGGTGATTTTGCCAAGCTTCGCTTGAGCCTCTCAGTCCTTCAGCCTTTAAGCGGTGCTCATTCGTTTTACACAGGTTTGACGCTCCAACGTGCGGACAAGAATCTGGATGCCTCTGAAAAAATCTACCTGGGCGGCCCTTTGGGCGTGAGAGCCTACGGTGTGGGTGAGGGCATGGGCAGTGATGGCGAGATGCTGAATTTTGAATTCAGGCAAAAACTTGCCGCCAACACCACCTTGTCCGAGTTTTATGACTGGGGCCGTGTGCGTGCATGGCACGACAACAGCGCTCCCGGCGCGCCTGCCAACAACACATCCACCCTTCAAGGTGTTGGCGTGAGCTTGGCCCACAGGTTTGATGCAGGCATCACCCTCAAAGGCACTTGGGCACGCAAACTGGGTGATGAGCCAGACACGGCAGCCATGCCTCGCGGTCACAGTGGCCAATACGACCGCAACCGCTTTTGGTTCTCCATGGAGTCGCGTTTCTAAGATTGGCCCAACATCGAGAGAGAATTGGGCATGACATTCAAGTTCACTTTTCTTGTGCTGACTTTGGCGCTGACATCCCAACCCCTCATGGCGGCTGAGCCTTGGCCCAGCTTTGACGAGGTGCGCAGCCGCTACCGTGAAACCAACGACATGGGCCGCGTGTCCTATTTGTACCGACGCTGCGCGGCCTTGCAGCTCAATGTCGCGGCGCTGTTGGCGCGAAGAAAACAAAGCGATATGGCTAAAAAGTATGAAAGCTTGGCCAACAACTACATGATCTTGTCCGAGCGCGTGGACATTCAAATCGACCGCAAGCAGGGCAACAAGAGCAGCAAAACCATGGAAACCGTCTCGTTGGCGGTCAAACACATGTCCGGCACCTACAGCCAGCGCATGAACGACAACCAACTCAAACGGGGGGCTTACTTCTCGGGCGATCCGGTTTTAGAAGCCGAGCTGGCCGAATGCGTTGATGTGGACCAATTTGTCAAAACTCTACAGAACTGATTGCCATGCCTATCCCCCACATCCACATTCAATGGGCGACTGCACTGTGCCTTTGTGCGGGTGGCATGGCTCAAGCCCAGACACCGCCCAACTACAAGCCGCCCGTCATGGATGCAGGTGCCTTGGCGCGTCAGGTGGATCAATCGGTCATGGATGGCGTTTCCCAGCGCAAACGCCTAGCCACCTCAGCACTGCCGCCGGCACTGATCATGACGGACGCCACCCGCGTCAGCGTGCAGCGATTTGAGTTCCATGGCAACAAGCTGCTCACCACAGAGCAGCTGCAACTCGTGGCAGCGCCATTTGCTCATCGGACCTTGACGCAGTCTGACTTGCAGCAACTCACCCATGCGGTGTCTGAGGCCTACCGCCAAATTGGCTGGCTGGTGCAGGCCTACATTCCGCGTCAGCCTCTGACCGAAGATGTGTTGATCCTGCAAGTCATCGAAAGCTTCCCCCCCAACAAGCCGTAGCGCTTATTTCCCACCATTAGATTTGTAGGCCCTCAGCGATCAAAAAGGGCTACAAAGCCTTTAAAACCGTCAATAAATCATCAAGGCACGGAACTTGCATTAAGACAACCCTTATGGTTGTTTTAGTACTCGTTTTGTGAAATTAACTCGGTCGCGAATCATTGCTGCGATTGCGTTCCTGTGCCTTTTGGCTGGGTCGTTGGAAATCTACGACCCTGTGTTGCCCAAAGACGCAGGCACTGTGCTGCGCGTGATTGAGGAGAAGACCGAGCTTCCCGTCACCGAGTGGGCTGAGGCTGTCACTGGCCAAACCTTTGCCAAACCCAAGCAACCACGCAGTTTGGTGGATGCGGCCATCGACAAAATGGTCGAGCAACAAGAGGTCGAAGAAGCCGCCAAAGCGCTGATTACCCTCAAAAATATCCAGTTCACGGGCGTCACCATCCTCGGTGACGTGGAGCTAAAAGGCATCGTCGAGCCCTTCGTTAACACCCCCATGACCTACGAGCAAATGCTCGAAATCGGCATGGTGGTTGAGTCTTACTACCGAAAAAACAACTACTTAGCCCGTGCCATCTTGCCGCCACAAGACCTGACTGACGGGGTTTTGACGGTTGATGTCATCGAATCTGTGTTCTCTAAGGTCGAAGTCGAGCAAGAGCTAGAAGAGCTGCCCAACACCCAAGCCCATGTCGAAGCCATCATCGAGGCTCAGCAGAAAACGGGCGAGCCTTTGAACAGCAAGTCGCTGGACCGCGCCTTGGCCTTGGCCAACGATTTACCCGGCATGAGCGCCCAAGGCTCCTTGCGTCAGGGACAGCAAGCTGGCGAGACAGAACTATTGCTTAAGTTGTATCAAGGTCGCACGCGTCAAACCGAGCTCAGCATCGACAACGCAGGTTCTCGCTCAACGGGCGCTCAGCGCCTGATGGCCACACTTACTTGGTTTAACCCCAACGACATCGCCGATTTGTTCAATATCGTGGCGGTTCACACCCAAGGCAGCGACTACGCGCGCTTGGCCTACAGCGTGCCTGTCGGAGTCGACGGTTGGCGCATTGGTGCCAACACTTCGGTCATGGGCTACGAAGTGGTCGTGGGCGAACCCGGCATGGTGGGTGCCTTGGGCCGTGCGGTCACGCAGGGCTTGGAATGGGTCTATCCGTTGCTGCGCAGTGACGAAGCCAGCGCCACGGTGACCTTGGCCGCTGATACCAAAGCATTTAAAAACACGTCTGCCCAGGGCTTGTTGATGTCAGATTACTCAGCCAAAGTCCTGTCGGCGCAAGTGGCGGGCTTCTACCGCGACCTGAATCCAGGTGGCGGTACAGGTACCTATTCAGTACAAGTCTCGCATGGCGACCTTAACCTGACCGGTTCGCTCAACGAGCAAACCGACAAAAACGGTGCTGGTACAGCTGGCAGCTTTAACAAGGTGAAGTTCAATGCAACGTGGCAAGAGGCCCTGACCACCAAAACCTCGGCCTTTGTGTCCTATACGGCACAAGTGGCTGATAAAAACCTCGACTCATCTGAAAAGATGCAGCTCGGCGGCATGAATGGCGTGCGTGCTTATCCAACGGGCGAGGGCTCTGGCTCCGATGCGCAGCTGGTCCAACTAGAGCTGAGGCACCGGCTGGAGTCAGGCGTGACTTTGACGGGCTTTTATGACTGGGGACAAGTGTGGCTCTATCGCTCACCGGACTTCCCCGGCGGGCCCGTGCCTGGTGGTCCGCTGAACAACCACAACACCTACAGAGGCTTTGGCGCCAGCATTGGCTACACCAACGACGACGGGGTGAACTTCCGCGCCACATGGGCGCGAAGGCAAGGGCACAACCCCAACCCCACACAAACCGGCAACGATCAAGACGGCACGCGAGACCGCAACCGTTATTGGCTGCAAGTCACCGTTCCTTTCTAACGCATGAAATCTTTGCGCCAGAAAAATCGTCACGGCCAACCCTCAAGAAGCCCGCCGCCATTCCGAATCGGAATGGCTATGCCACGCCATGGAGAAACACGCCCCTACGATTCAGACGAATTCACACGTCTGGGTGCAAGGCCGCCTGTGCTTCCTCGTGCCTCTATAGGTGTGTTGGCAAACCTTCTAGGCGTTGTCGGTCTGTTTTCGGTGCCTGTTTTGGCGCAAACCACAGGCACCGCACCAGTTTCCGTGGCGGCCACCCAGCTGCCCACCGGTGGACAGGTGAATGCGGGTCAAGCCACCATCAGCCAATCGGGCAGCACGCTCAACGTCAACCAAACCAGCCCACGCGCGGTGGTTGACTGGAACACGTTCAACGTGGGCAAAGACGCCACCGTCAACTTCCAGCAGCCCAACGCCCAGTCGGCCACGCTCAACCGCGTGAGCGACAGCCAGCCTAGCCAAATCTTGGGGCGCATCACCGCACCGGGCTCGGTGGTGTTGGTTAACCCCGAAGGTGTGTACTTTGGTAAGTCATCCAGTGTGGATGTGGGTGGATTGGTGGCCACCACGCACAACACCAGCAACAAAGACTTCATGGATGGGCAGCTCAAACTCACCCGCAATGGCGCCACGGGCAAGGTAGAAAACGAGGGCGAACTGCGCGCCACTTTGGGCGGCTACATCGCCTTGCTCGCACCGGAAGTGCGTAACAACGGCGTCATCGTGGCCAACTTAGGCGCCGTGGCTATGGCGGCAGGTGAAACCTTTGAGCTTAAATTTGACGGCGGCGGGGCCTTGAGCCGCATCATTGTGTCGGCCGCCAGCATCAACACCTTGGTGGAAAACAAAAACGCCATCCGCGCTCCTGGGGGCATGATTATTCTGTCGGCCCAAGCCGCCAGCCGCCTGCAAAGCGGCGTGGTCAACAACAGCGGCACCATCGAAGCCGCAGGCTTGGTGCGCCGCGCAGGCCGTATCTTGCTAGAAGCTAGCAGCAGCATCTTTAATAGTGGTGCCATCAAAGCCGATGCCACGGGCGGCATTAACGCAGGGCCCGCCGGCTCGGTCAGTCTGAGCGCACCCGATGTTCACAACAGCGGCACGTTATCGGCCACTAACTTAGCGGTAAATTCGATCGCCGAAAGTGGCAGCCTTGCCGCTGAAGCCGGCCGTATCAGCATTCAGGCCGACACCTTCACTCAAACCAGCACCGGTTTGTTGGATGTGTCTGCCATTGCCGCCCAAGCAGGCAATATTGACATTGCGGCCGCGCAGGCCATCGCTGTGAGCGGGCGCATTTTCGCCAACGGCGTGGTGACCGACCCAGCCCACATCGTGGCCAACGCCTTGGGCGGCAACATCCAACTGCAAACCACCAGCCGCGCAGACTTGACCACCGCCGTGCTAGATGCCTCGGGCGCGGGCGGGGCTGGGCGCATCCACATTCAGGCCGATGGCGTACCCACGCCTGCCGATAACCCAGCACAAGCGCCTGTCAAAGGCGCTGTGCTGCTGAGTACCAACACCGTGCTGCGCGCCAACAGCGCACGCGCCCAAGCTGGCCGCGTGGAGGTGGAGGGCAATGACATCACCCTAGACACCGGCAGCTTGATCGAAGCCAAAGGCTCAGCCGGAGGCGGCACCGTGCTGGTGGGCGGCGACTGGCAGGGCGGCGGCACGATGCGCCAAGCCACCACCGTGACCATGAGCGCTGACAGCACCATTGACGCCAGTGCCACGGACAACGGGGATGGCGGCAAGGTTGTGCTTTGGAGTGCGGTGGATAACGCCAGCTCGGTCACCACGGCTTACGGCACGATCAACGCCAAGGCGGGGGTTAATGGCGGCAACGGCGGGCGCATCGAGACATCAGGGCATTTGCTGCAAGTCGATGGCGCTTGGGTCAATGCCGGTGCGGTCAACGGGCAGGGCGGCGAATGGTTGCTAGATCCATACAACATCACCATTACAACGAGTGGGGACAACAACGTCAGCAACTCGAGTAACACCTACACATCTAATAACGGTTCTTCAAACATCAACGTCAGCACCATCACGAGCGCGTTGAACTCTGGCACCAGCGTCACCGTTCAAACTGGCTCTGGAGGTGGAGAGATTGGAGATCTTCAAGTCAACACAGCCATCACCAAAACCGGTGGTACTGATGCAACTCTCACACTGAAGGCACACAACAACGTGGTCGTGAGTGGTGCGATCACCAGCAGCAATAACAGGCTGCATGTCAATTTGGTGGCCGATACAGATAGAGACGGCGCAGGCGTGGTCATCATCAACAGCAACTTGACCACCAACGGCGGAAACATCGCCTTTGGTGACGGCAGCACGATCGTGTTTGGTGGTTCGACCACGCAAGTCGGCGGCGATGTGTATGTCACAGGCTCAAGCGGTGTTACTTGGAGCACGGGCGGCGGCAGCGTTAACGTTTATGGACAAACCCTGATCGGTAATGCGCAAGGTTTAACGGTCAACACTTCGGGTGGGGCAGTTACTTTCAGCGGATCCATCGACTCGGCAAACCAATACGCAAGTGTTTATGTATCTGCTGGCATTAACTGGACGAACGCCTTGGCGCAGGCAAAGTCTGGAACGGGAAGCAGCACAGGTGATACCTACTTGGCTACTGTTACATCACGTTTAGAAAATGCGATTGCAAGCCAAGCCGTGAACTACCAGTCATCTTGGCTCGGTGCTCGACGAGTTATCAACATTGGTACCAATGACCTGTGGCGCTGGGTTGCAGGTCCAGAAGCTTTCACAGACGGCGGAAATGGCCTCGCTTTCTCTAGCCAAAGTGCATCAGGCGGCGCATCTTCATACAACGGGTATTTCAACAACTGGAGCGGTGGAGAACCCAACAACTGGGCTGGTTATGCAGCACCGCTCAATACCGAGTCCGAATCTGTGATGCAGTTCACTGGCAATTTAGGCAAGTGGAATGACTTACCTGTCACTGGCTACAACCTAAATTACTACGTCAAAGAAACAAATGCCACGCCAAGTGCTCTCACGATCAATTCGGGGGCTGGTGCTGTCGCGCTCAATGGCGCGGTTGGCTCAAACAAAACACTTTCAACGCTGTCTATCAACAGCGGTAGTTTGACAGCAAGCGCCATCAATACAACCACTAGCCTAAGCATCACCAACAGCGCGGCCTCTTCCATCACCGGTGCGATCATGGGTGAGGGCTCATTGACCAAAGCGGGCGCTGGCACTTTGACCCTCAGTGGCACCAGTGACTACAGAGGCAGTACCACCCTGAACGCTGGTACCTTGAAGATCAGCTCCACAGGCAAGATTTACTTGACTGACATCACCACGAATTTATTTGTTAATTCTGGTGCTGTATTGGATGTTTACAGCGCAATCTGGGATGGCAGCTTAGGCAGATTGCGGTATGACAAGCCTAACTTGGTCATCAACGGCGGCACCATGCGCTACTCCGGTTTAACTGGCGGTGACTGGCGTTCATTCACAGTCGGCAGCTTAGGAGCTACCTTCGAAAGCGCAACTGTAGGAGTGACTTGGAACTTTACACAAGGTTCGGAAACCACGCCAATTTCAGGTGACCTCACGTTTACTGGTGCAGGCAACTTCTCGATGGGCCAGAACCTCACGGGTTCTGGCTATTCCATCACCAAGACTGGCTCTGGGACGTTGACCCTTAGCGGCAACAACACTTATACCGGCGCCACCAACGTGAACGGCGGCATCTTGTCGGTGTCTAGCTCAACAGGCTTAGGCAGCACAGCGGGCATAACTACCGTGGCAAGTGGCGCATCGCTGGAGTTCAGCAATAACGTCACAGTCCCAGAAGCCATCACGGTTTCAGGGACTGGCGCCTCGACAACTGGCGGATTACGTAATTTGTCAGGTGTAAACGCGCTCACAGGCTTGGTCAATCTCACGGGCGCTACTGAAATTCAGTCAGACGCGGGCTCACTGACCTTGATGCGTAGTTCAGGTGATGCCATCACTGGTAACTACAACCTCACGTTTGATGGGGCTGGCACAACGATGGTTGGGGGGCTCGGCATTGGCACAGGCTCTGTCACCAAGCAGGGCGCTGGCGCCTTAAATATGTTGGTTGCCAACGCTTATACCGGTGGTACTAACTTGAATGCAGGCTCACTGGGAATTTACGACAACACGGCCCTAGGCACAGGAACATTAACTGCGGCAGGAAGCACTTCGTTGGTGTTTGGGCGTAATGCCACCAGTTTTGCAAACAACATCACGCTCAATGGCAGTGTGACCTTTTTGCTTGATTCTTCGGTTGACTACCTCGTCGTCGCAGGCGGTGGTGGCGGCGGCGGCGGCGGCTGGGGTGGTGGCGGCGGTGCCGGTGGTTTTGTCTCGGGCACCACACAGATCACCTCTGGCACTTTCGCTGTCACCGTTGGCGCGGGCGGCACTGGAAACGGTGCTGGCACATCTGGAAACAACGGTGGTGACAGTACTTTAGGAAGCTTTACAGCAGTTGGCGGCGGCGGCGGCGGCGGCTATGGTTGGAGCAACGCTTATGTCGCTAGCGGACGATCAGGTGGTTCTGGCGGTGGCGCGGCTGAGGATGATCAAGTCACGACTGGTGGCGCAGGAACGGCAGGCCAAGGTTACAGCGGTGGTGGCAGCGCTACGAACGGGGTTCAAGCCGGTGCCGGTGGCGGTGGTGCTGGAGGCGCTGGTGGCAGTGTGCCTTCTTCAAGCAACAGCACAGACAGGCAGCCCGGAAGCGGTGGTGCGGGTAAAACCTCGACCATCACAGGCACTTCACTGACCTATGCAGGTGGCGGTGGTGGTGGAACTTCAACGCCGGGAGCGGGCCGCAGTTGTGGCTCAGGTGGTGCAGGGGGCGGGGGTGCTGGCGCGTGTAACGGCGTCGATCCTGTTGCAGGTACAGCCAATACCGGTGGCGGTGGTGGCGGTGGTCAAAACAACGGCGCAAGCGGTGGCTCGGGTGTCGTCATGGTACGTTACCTGGGTGGCACGGCCGGCTCAGGCGGCTCCATCACCGCGGGCTCAAACATGGCGACGGGCTACACACTTCATACTTTCAGCTCTGGCAGCGGCTCATTCACGCTCAATCCATTAAACGTTGCGCTCAACGGTAAGATCAGTGGCCCGGGCTCCATCGTGTCCAATGGCCCAGACGGCACATTTACCTTCAATGGGGCCAATGATTACACCGGCGCGACCTCGGTCACCGGTGGCCTAGTTAAAACCAATAACCTCAGTGCCTTAGGTAATAACTCAGCCGTGAGCCTCAGCAACACGGCAGGTGTTCAGCTCCAATTGCTCAGCAACTTGGCCATTGGCTCATTGGCGTCTGGTGGTACAACAGGCGGCAGTACGGCCATTGGTACTTATAGCCTCACCACAGGTGGAGACAACACATCCACCAGCTATGCAGGCACGATTTCCGGGTCAGGCCAGCTTATTAAAGCGGGTACAGGTACATGGACTGTTTCAGGCGCTAACACCTTCACTGGCAGTACAACCATCAATGCGGGTACGTTGAAACTTGGCGGTCTCAGCGCGCTAGGGGCTTCCACCGCAACCGCGAGCGTTTCCTCTGGCGGCAGCTTGGACCTCAATGGCTTGGCTGTCAGTACCGCTTATGGCTTAACACTCTACGGCAATGGCGCCGCGTCCTTGGGCGCACTGACCAACTCATCCGCCACTGCAGCTAGTTATGCGGGGGCTATCACCTTGGGTTCGGATGCCGCAGTGGGTGGCTCAAACGGCAACATCAGCTTGAGCAGTGCGATTGGCGGCGGTTATGGCTTAACCAAGCTGGGCACCAACACCCTGACCTTGACAGGCACAAGCACCTACACCGGCAACACAGCTATCAATGCGGGCATTCTGTCTATCTCTTCCGATGCCAATTTGGGGGCAACCTCAGGCAATTTGGTTTTTGGGGGCGGTAACCTCACAGTCACAGGCTCAACAGCCTTTAGCAGCGCCCGCACTTTGTCTGTCAACGCGGCAACCACCGTTACCAACAACAACACGGCAGGCACCACGTTCTCGGGCGTGCTCAATGGCAGCGGCAATTTGGCGATTACCAACGCCTCGAATGCCTTGGCCACAGGCTATTTCAGCTCGGCCACTCCAACCGTCATTGCCAGCAATACGACGCTTGCACAGTTACTGACTTCAGGACTGACAGGTAGTTTGGGTGGAAGTTCGCTCACAGGTTCACCCGTTGCCGCGTCCATGTACATCGTCAGTTACACAGCGGGCGCAAGTCCCAGCGCTGTTGTGCAGTTTCAAACGATTGACGGCGTAGGCGGCTACACCAAATACGTCACAGCCTTGCTGACGCAGTCTGGGGCCAACGTCACCCTGCAAATGCAAAACGCAGGCTACTACACCACCAACGTGTTGGGCCAAAGTTTGGGCGCATCGCTGGCAGGCTATAACGCTCAAACACTCAATACCACCAGCGTTTCAAGCACGGGTTACGGCCTTGCAGCCATCTCAAACTACAACTCAATAACTCTGGGTGGGGCTGCAGGTAACTATTCAGGCAACATCACCATTAACAGTGGTGTGCTGAGAGCGGGTAGTTCAACAGCGTATGGAACAGGCAGCATCACGGTCACAAACACCAGCTACAGCTTGTTTGACTTGGCTGGCAAAACTGTTTCGAATAATTTGAACTTGAATTCAAGTTACGCGCCGCTCACGGCCTACAACAGTATCAATTTAGGCACCATCGCATTGACTGACTCCGTGGGCAGTGGTGTTGCAAGTGGCACGGTCACTCTGCAAAGCAATTCGTTGTTGGCCGGGCCCTTTGACTACAGCATCACAGGCAATATTGCTGGCGGCTTTGCCTTGCAAAAAGCAAGCGGCAACAAGGTCACGCTGTCGAGCACGGGTGGCACCTATTCAGGCGGTACGCAAATTTTGGCGGGTGTGCTGAGTGCCGGCGCGGTGGTCACAGGTACAAGTTCATCTGGGCCATTTGGCACAGGCTCGATCAATGTGCGACCAGCTGCAGCATTAGATTTGAATGGCTCCACGATTACCAACGCCCTCACACTCAATGGTGCAGGGTGGGGTGGTCATGGTGCGTTGATCAACACCAACGCTTCAGCCGCAACAGAATCGGGGGCCATCACCATTGCCGCCGATTCAGCCTTTGGCGGCACAGGCGCCATGACCACCAGTGGTGTGATTTCGGCCAGTACGTACACCGTGAGCTTTGTCAACGGTGCGGACGTCACAGCGCAAAACACAGGCAACACGATATCCAGCGTGACGATCACCAACAGTGACGTCAAGCTCAAAACCGCATCTGCCTTGACCGTGAACGCCAGTAGCTTGACCGGTAGCTCGACGCTTCAGACAGTCGCTGCCGACAAAGACATCACTGTGTCTGGCGCCATCACCAACAACACCAATGCCAACACGCTGACCCTCATGGCGGCGCGGGATATCAACATCAACGCCAACATTTCGGGCTCTGCTGGTAAGTCAATTAATACTTATTTCTATGCCAATACCGACAACAATGGCTCTGGTGGGTATGTCCAGACCTCGGCCATCAGCACCTACGGCGGTCATGTGGTCATTGGTGGAGGGACAAACGACAACACTGCAGGTTGCGCCGCTACTTTTAGTTGTATTGCAGGCTACGCAAACGGGAACACGACCGCCACAGCAGGGAGCGCCGTAAGCACGGGCGCCTACATCACGTCAACTGGCTCCATCAGTGCAGCGGGGGGCAACATCGGCATCTACGGTCTCGGTAAAACCACCTCAAGTGCAGATGGCGATGGCATTCGGGTGTTTGGTACAAGTGGTGCCAGCGTGCTGTCCACAAGCGGAACTGGGACGATCACCTTGAATGGCATTGCCACAGGTGGGTGGAACGGTATTCGCATCAATAACGCAGGTATTTCTGCTGGAACTGGCCTCATTTCTATGAATGGCACCAGCAACTCAACAAGCTCCTACGGCGGCGTTCGTATTGAGGACGCCACCAACATCACATCCTCCGGTGCGCTGACCATCAACGGCACAGGTGGATCGTCGGGCTATGGGGTCTGGATGTACGGTACCGCCGGTACCGGCAACATCATCGTTGCGGGTGCTATCAACATCAACGGTCAAAACGCGAGCCGTAACCAAGGCGTGTATCTGGACAACAACAGGCTCATCCAGAGTACCGCCGGCAATATCACCCTGACCGGTGTAGGCACCCAAGGTATCTACGCGTACACCAGCTTGGTTGCAGGTAACAGCACGACAGCCCCTACCTCTGGGGGCTCCATCACGGTCAACGCGACGGGCAATACAGGCAAGGGCATTGATTTCAGCACGGGCAGTATGGTCGCGTATGGCCCCATTTCGGTCACGGCCACTGGCACTGCTGACCATGCCTTCTATGTGCACGGTACTGGGGTCAAGCTCCAATCCGCTTCCGACATCACCATCAGCGCCACCCAAGGCAATTGGGGGCTGACTATGTACGACAACTCGTTGATCCAGTCGACGGGGGGGAATATCTCGATCACCTCCAACGGGTCAGCTGGCGGCATGTACTTCAACACCACAGGCGGCATTGTGGCCAGTAACAACACAGCCAGCCCAACATCCGCCACTCCGACATCTGGTGGGGGACTTACGCTGAATGCAACAGGGGCCGGTGACAAGGGTGCCTATGTGGTGACAGGTTCTCTCATTTCTTACGGGCCGATGTCATTGACAACCCGAAGCACGGCAGCAGCCGAAGGCTTGTATGTAGCAGGCTCTGGTGTCTTTAGGTCAGTGGGTGCAATGACCATCGATGCTTCAACCAGTGGTGCTGCAACTGGTTTTGTGTTGGAAAACAGTCGCGTCATGCAATCTACGGCCGGCAACATTTCTGTCACCGGTGTAGGTAATGTAGGTGCGTATATGAATGGCAGCATCGTTGCCAGCAACGACACGACCAACCCCACCACAGCCACGCCAACCACGGGCGGCACGCTGACGATCAATGCAACGGGACGTTCCACTTACGGCTTGCAGGTGGGCGCGGGTTCATTGGTTTCAAACGGTGCGATGTCACTGACAGGTACGGGCGTTGCAGAAGCTCTATACATCTACGGATCGGGTGGCATCAAATCAAACGGCGACATCACCCTCAGTGGCACAGCCACGCATGCCACCTCGTATTGGGGTATTTATTTAAACAATGGTCGAACCATTCAGTCCGTTGGCGGCAATATCGTCATGAATGCCAGTGGCGCAGGTGGTATCTACATGAATGGCGGAGCCATTGTGGCGGGTAACGACACCACGACACCCACCAGCGGTGGCACGATCACCATCAATTCAAGTGCCCGTGGCCCAGACATCGGGGCGGCAGGCTTGAGGATTGATACCGACAGCACCAAAATCATTGGCTATGGTGATATCTCTATTTATGCCAACGGCGCACCTTCGGGACTTAACACTTCCGGAGCGGGGCACGGTGTGATTCTTTATGGCAGTTACCAAACAATTCGAAGTTACAACGGCAAACTAGACATCACGGGCTATGCCAACCACAGCGATGGTAGCGACGCGAATTGGGCCAATATTTCTGGAGGTATTACCCTCTGGAATGGTTCTAATGTGTTGAAGTCCAAGGGGGATTTGACCCTCAAGGGCGTCTCGATGCAGGGCATTGGCATTTATCTGACGGTTGCTACCGCAGCTGGTGGTAGCGTCACTTCAGACAACGGCAACATCACGATCAATGGATTGAATAACTCGGGTTATGGATCAACCTATGTGCGCATGCCAATTACTGCCACGAATGGTTCCGTCTACATTTCGGGTGCTGGTAGTTCCACTTACGGTACGGGTGGCATTGCACAAGATGGTTGGTACGGCTCGGTAAGCGCTAAGTACGACATCAACATGATTGGCTATTCGACAGCGATGAATGGCATATACCTGAACGTTGGTTCGGTCACTTCAAGCAACGGCAGTATTTATTTTTCAGGCTATACCTCTAGCACCAACACAGGGCACTACGGCATCTATTCCAATGCCATCAATGCTTCTGCTGTCAACGGTTCTATTGTTTTCCAAGGCGCAAAAATCAATTCAGCGGGAACAGGTAGTGGTTACCTAGTCAATGCTGCAGGTACTGTGGATGGCTCTAACAATCCTGCGCCCTTATTTGCGGTGGCAGACCCTGCCAATATGGCTTATGCAGCCACCTATGGTTTGTACTGGACGGGCAATGTCACAGCAAACACGACCAGCGGCAACATTCAAATCAACGCTAAGGGCACGAATATCACGGGTTCGATGACGGCGTATGGACTTTCATTGCTGGGCAACAACCAAAACTACACGCTCAATAACGCAAGCAATAACTTCTTGTCCTCGTTGTCGGCCAACATCGGCACGGGGTCGCTGACGTTTGTCAACACCAATCCCATCAACATTGGCAGCTTCAACGGTACAACGGGCGTCACGGCAGCCAGTGTGTCCTTGACTTCACCTGGCCTGACGGGCTCTGCCAACATCACGACCACCAGCGCGAGTACAGTCGCAATTACAAATTCGGCCAACACTTACGAGTACAGCGGTGTCATGACTGGCCCTATCTCTGTCACCAAGTCGGGGGCAGGTACCGAGATCTTCTCGGGTGACAACACGTACACAGGCACAACCACCATCTCAGCGGGTACGCTGCAGATGGGCAACGGTGGCACCACCGGTAATTTGGGGCCAGCTTCGTCAAACATCACCAACAACGGCAGCCTCATCATCAACCGCAGCAATGCGTACGCATATTCCGGCGTGATGAGCGGATCGGGCTCGTTGATCAAAAACGGCAGCGGTACGCTGACCCTTTCTGGCGCTAACACGTACACGGGCATCACAACGGTCAACGGAGGAACGCTCGCTTTTACTTCAACAGGCCAGATTTACAACGGACCAAATCTTGCCTCTACGTTGACCGTGAACGCGGGAACCACGTTAGACATTCAAAGTTGGGATTGGGGGAGCAGCATTTCTCACCTCACGTATGAAAACTCCAACTTTGTGATCAACGGTGGAACGATCAGAGTATCAGGCCCAAGTAGCAGCAGTGCAGCCGGAACCAACAATAGTTCACGCTCGTTCACGATTGGGGCTGGCGGTGCGACCTTTGAAAATGCCACTGCAGGAACCATTTGGACGATTGACAGAGATACTCGTACAACTGCGGGTTATCAAGTCAACATGGCGGGCAATGTCACGTTTACTGGCCCGGGTAACTTCATATTCAACCAATACCTGACAGGAGCAGGCAACACGGTGACCATGAATGGCACTGGGTCGTTGACGCTGGGCGGGGCAAATTCGTACACGGGTGCAACGACGGCTGTTTCAGGCGCGACTTTGATCGCAGGAAGCACCACGGCCTTCGGCACCAGCGCCATCACACTGCCAGCTGGTTCAGTAATTAACGTCAACGGCTACAGCCTTGCCAACAATGTGACGCTGGGTGGTTTGGGTGTGAGCAGCAGTGGTGCCTTGTTCAACGGTTCAGCCTCTTCAGGTGGAATTACCGGAAGCCTCACACTGTCTGGTGACACCACCATGAAATCCAAAAATGGTGGCGGCTTGACACTCGGTGCGATCAATGGCGCTTACACCGTGACGGTCGATACAGATGGCACAGCCTCAGACGGGGCCTTCACTCAAAGTGGTGCAGTTGGAGCAACCACACCCGTGTCTGTTTACACCATCACATCTGGCACTGGTAATGTCACCCTTAACGGAGCGGTGACATCAACGGGAGCCATGAGTGTCACGGGCGGAGCTCTTGCTGTTAATGCCAATCTCACAACCTCAACATCTGGATCAGGTGTGTCGCTGTATGCAGTCTCCAGCATCAGCCTCGCTGCATCTAAAAAGATTCAAACAGCTGCCGGTGACATCTTGCTCAAGGCCAGTACGGCGGGTTCTACCAATGGTGGTATTTCGTTAGGCTCTGGCAGTTCGTTGCTTTCCACGGGAGGGAATATCACCCTAGGCGGCGGCTACACGGGTACTCAGGGCGCGTTTTATGCAGCAACATCCAACGCGCCTGGTGTGTTGTTGACCTCTGCAACCCTGACGGCCGCTGGCGGCAACATCAAAATTTACGGCGCCAACACGGCAAGCTATGACGATGGTGTCCGTGTAGCAAGCAGCGCCATCACCACCACTGGGGCAGGCACCATTGGCATCTATGGTGATTCTTATGGTGGCTCGAATGGAACAACGCACTACAACGGCGTGACGTTTAGCTTGGGCGGTACAACGGTTCAAACTGCCAATGGCGCCGTTGAAGTGGTGGGTGTGCTGACGAATGCAAATAATGCAAACGCAGCGGGTGTGTCGTTCTACAACGGCACAGCAACAAGTGGTTCCATTCAGATTCTTTCAACCGCTGGAGATATCCTGATCAGCGGTAACGAAACTTCTACCTTGGCCACAACAACAGGTCTTAACCATTGGGGCCAAGGTGATGTCTATATCGGATCGCCTTCAAGCGCGGCTTGGACATCAACAGGCGGCATCACCCTTAGGTTCTCTGATATCTGGCCCAGTGGTTTGAAAACGATTAACCTGAAAACAAGTGGCGGCGTCACGTTTGAGCCCTTTGGTGATAACTTTTCGTCTGCTCTGTCTTTTCCTTCCAGCAATGTGTTGGTTAATTCCGCCGCCACAAGTTTGACGATTGGCAAAGACATTGGTAATACAGCGCATACAGATTCGGTCACGATTGCGGCTAACACCAGTGTGAATGGCCCCATCAAAGTTTATGCAGGCAATATCAATTTAGGGGCTGGTCTTACCAGTTCTGGTCTGAGCAGTGGCATTTCTTTGTATGCCACAAACAACATCAACACCACAGCCACGGGTCTGACGGTGCAAACAGCGGGTGGCAATATTTTGTTGAACTCAAACGTCACTGGCGCAGGTGGTTCGATTGACTTAGACCGTCTCACGGTACTGAGCAACGGTGGCAATATCACTTTGGGTGGTGGTTTGAACGGCACTGACTACGCTGTAGGTACGGCGACATCAACGATGCCAACGTATGTCAATCAATCCAAGTACAAAGGTGTTTTCCTGCAGGGCGTGACACTGAATGCAGGTGGCGTTGGTTTGGGTGGAAATATTTCGATCAAAGGCAAGGGCTGGCAGGGGGGTAACCCAAACAACGCATCAGCCGACTATTTTTCCATTGGTGTTGATGTGGTGGGTTACAGCGCAGCTACAACCTTGACAACCAACGGCAATGGCACGATCACTGTTGATGGCGTAGGCGGTACTAACTATGACAGCGACACACATTCGGTCGGTATCAATTTCTATAACGACGCGGTCGCCGGTGTCCCTGGCCACAACATCAGCACAGTGAATGGCTCCCTCAATATTTCAGGCACTTCTGGCACGGGCACATCAAGGCTGAAGGCAGGTATCAATATTGACTATGGGTCGTTTAATATTTTTTCTACGACTGGTGACGTCAACATCACAGGCAATGCAACCAGCCCAGCGCAAGGCGTGTTGAACAATGGCGGAACGATGAACTTTGGCACCAACGGTGTCACAACCACTTCGGGCACTGTGACCTTTAGCGCAGATAGTTTGTCGTTTGCTTCGGGTACCACCAACGTCAGAGGCACCGGTAGTCTGGTGTTAAAGCCCTCGACCACAGGCGTCAGCATAGGGGTGGGCAGTGGCACAGGAACTTTGTCTCTGCCTTCGAGTTGGTTTACTGGGACATCTGTATTTAAAAACGGTTTCAGTTCGATTTTGATAGGCGCAGCTGATGCAGGAAACATCACTGTGGGTGGGGCGAATAGCTTTGTAGATAGCACCACGTTGCTCACAGGCGGCAACATCACCATCAACACTGGCGCATCCATAACTAACAGCCAAGCTGGTGGTTACATGGCTTTGGCAGCATCAGGTAATTTTGTGAACAACGCAGGTGCTAGTGCAATCAGCACCACCGATAGTGGATCGACAGACCGTTGGATCGTTTACAGCAACACGCCTACCAGTAACACCTTTGGAAGCTTGAACAGTGCTAACACGCCCACTTGGGGCAAGACGATTGCCACGCTTGCACCTTCTGGTGTTGATCCAGGTAATCGTTATGTGTTTGCCTCCAACCCGAATGTGGTGGTGACTACCACCTCAGCCAATAAAACATATGGCAGTACGCTAGACCCATCCAATTTAATCAGCATCGGCGGTGGTGCGAGCAGTGTTTATATAGATTTCACGCTGAACGATGTCTTCAGCGCATTACCCTCGGTCACCTCATCAGGCACAGCCAATACCGCCACTGTTGGCACCTATGTGGTGAACGCAGCAGGCGGAATGGTCAACAGTGGCTACACCGTGAGCTACAACAACGTGGGCCTGATCACAGTTCAACCGAAGACCATCACAATGGCTGGTTCGGTCACAACCTCCAAGGTTTATGACGGTTCAACCACTGCAGTCGTCACCGACAGTAGCTTGACGGGTGTTGAAACATGGGACAACGGCAATGTTGTGTTAATCAACAGCACTGGCACCTACAGCAGTAAAAACGTTGGCACATCAATTCCTGTGACGTTCAACGGTAGCTTGTCAGGCTCTGCTGCTGGTAACTACAGCTTCACTGCGCCTACAGGTTTGACAGGCAGCATCACGGTTCGCGATTCTGTCACTTGGGTGGGCGGAGCAAGCGGTGAGTGGTTTAACTCTGCCAACTGGGCTATCACGGGTACACCGAGTGCGACAGGCGCAGTACCCGATAAGAGCAACGTGAACAATGTGATGGTCCCACAGGGCACCACCATCAGCTTTGACCAAAACACACGCAGTGGTTTGGCTGAGTCAGGCGCTGTCACGTTGAACAACATCACCTATTCAGGCACAGCATCTGCCGGTGGTTTGAATATGAAGAACGGTTCACTCACGGTGAACACGGCCGCCACTTTGGGCGCGCTCGAAGGAGCAAGCGGAACAATGCTCAACATTGGCGGCACGTTGTCGACTGACATCGACACAGGCGTGAGCAAAACTTTCGCGGGCGTCTTGGGTGGCGAGGGTGCCTTCACCAAAGCAGGCGCAGGCAGCCTGGTATTGACAGGTACTAACACCTACACAGGGGCAACTACAGTTAGCGCTGGCACTTTGCAATTGGGTAATGGTGGTACCACAGGCTCACTGACGACATCGGGCATCACCAACAATGGCACGCTCATTTACAACCTTGGCGTAGACAGCACGGTGGCTTATGACATCAGCGGCTCGGGCAGCGTGACAGTGCAGGGCGTTCAAAAGGAGCTTTGGACCGCAGCGCCCACAGCTTATTTGAGTACAACCGCGCAGACCATTGCCTACAACACGACGGTGGCTGAGGTTTTGGCGCGTCTGTCCGGTAGTCGTGAGGCTGGCATCAACATTTTGGGTGGCAATACTGCCGAGGCCGGCGTGTACTTTAAGCGTTACAACCCCACTGACAACACGGGCACGTTTCAAGTTCAGTTTTTCTATAACGGTGGAGGATCTTCCACCTATACCAAGTTGGTGTTTGTGAAGTTGACGCAGTTGGGTAACAACGTTCAAGCCCAAGCCTATGCAGGCAACTCTTCTTACGCCACATATCAGTCAGCATACAAATCAGGCACTCTTGCAACGCTCGGTCAAGATTACTCAACAGGCACATTGAATGGAAGCTTGGGGCTGGCTACTAATAGCACTGCGAATGGTTATGGTGTCGATCGCTTCTACACCAGCGCGAGTACAACGTTTACAGGAAATAACACTTACACGGGCGGCACGACCATCAACAACGCAGTGACCAACGCGCGTGATGTGTACGGCAGCGCCACCGTCACCATCAGCTATGACCAAACTGCAGTGGGCACAGTTCAAATTGGCTCGCCAATGAGCAGCGGTTCGCTGGGGACTGGAAACATTGCTAACGCTGGGGCTGTGCTGATCAGTACGGCCAACCCCCTTGTTTTACCAAACAACATCAGTGGTGCAGGTCTCGTTATTCAAAACGGCACAGGCGAAACACAGCTTGCCGGTGCCTTGACTCACACAGGCGGCACGCAAGTGATCGCGGGTACGCTGCAAGTAGGTAATGGTGCAACGTCGGGCAGTGTGAGTGGTGACATCGTCAACAACACCACGGTCAAATACAACCGCACCGACGATCAAACCAGTACCTCTGTGATTTCAGGCACAGGCGCGTTGACGAAAGCCGGCAGCAATACCCTCACGCTCACAAGTGCACAAACCTATTCAGGTGCTACGGCAATTTCTGCAGGGCAACTGATTTTCCAAAACAACACACGTCCAGTCAGCGCCACTTTCACAGGTGCTGGCAAATTGGGCATCGCGCCAACGCTCAACGGTGCATTTACCTCCGCTTTGAGCACCAATACCTATAGCTTTGCCAGCACACTGACCGGTTTGAGCTTGGGTGCAACCAGCGATACCTCTGCTTTGACTGTTAACTCTAATTTGATCATTGCAGGCCCTGTGTCGTTGTTCGGTGCAGGCGTGAGCATCAATAGCAATATCGATACGCGCACGGGTGCAGCGGCAGGTGATGTGTTGGTCAAGTCCTCGGGCGATATTTCTTTGGCCACCACAAAATCCATCCAAACGACGGGCGGGGATGTGGTGCTGTGGGCCAACAGCGATAACCAAAGCACCAACGGCAGCATCATGCTGTATGGCGGTTCATCCATCACCACAAGCGGTGGACACCTGTGGATGGCCGGTGGTGCAACCTCAGCAACGTCGTGGCACGGTTTGACGGTGGGTGATGGTTATGCCGTGTCAGGCACGGCCATCACTGGCACAGGTGGCGGCAACTTTGACAAGGTTGGGGTCTTTATGGAAGAGGCCTCGCTCTTAACAAGCGGTGGCGACATTTACATCCGTGGCAAGACCAGCACCTTCCGCGGGTTCTTGACAACGGGCACTGTGAATGTGAATTCGGGCTCGGGCAAAATTTACATCGAAGGCTTGGTGGTGGGTGATGGCGGTGCTGCAGGCACAGGTTGGCATCACAGCGCGAGCACCGCGTATCGCAACGGCAACTTCACGCTCACTTCATCGAACGCAGACAGTGATGCGATTGTGTGGTTGTCAGATGCCACACAAAGCTTAGGAACTGGCTTGCCTGCGAACGGTGCGGGTGAGGGCGCTGGTATGGCAGGCACCACCTCTTTGGTGGCCACAAACGGAGGCGGTATTAGCTTCACTTCGCTAGGTTCTAACACCGCAGCGGGAGTTTATGGTGTCCGATTGGGTTACCAAACCACACAAGGTGGCGTGCTGAACTTGTTGGCCAACAGTGGCGCCATCACGCTCGACACTGGCATACGCAGCGTGGGCATTGTGAACAACTTGGGGTCATTAACCTTGGGTGCCAAGGCAGGTACAACTGTGACCACATCAAGCAGCAACATCACCGTGATTTCGGATGATGTGAGTGCCTCGGGCACGATGGCTTTCAACACATCCGGTGCACTGGCGATTCGCCCGACCACCGGGCATTCATTCATCAACACATTCAACACGGCTTATTTGACGTACCAAGGCGGTGTGTCTGGTTTGACGATTGGTGAGAACGGCAGTACTGGCAACACAGGCGGTGTGACGGTAGGCAGCGCCACTACGATTGCTGGCCCGATCAAGATTTACGGTGGCACAGTAGCCATCAACGCACCACTCACCGCCAGCAACAGCACCGTCACCCTCAAAGGCACCTCTATCACTGATGGCGCATCGGGTTACATCACCGCTGATCAACTGGATGTGTTGGGCGGCGCCGTGACCTTAGACAACACCAGCAACAGCGTGAACAAAATTGCCGCCAGCGGTGTGAGCACGCTCACGTATGTGAACGCAGGTGCTTTGACGATTGACACCATCAGCGCCACCGGTATCAGTGCCACAGGCGATGTGCGTGTAGAAACTTTGACAGGTGATTTGACCGTGGCCCAAAACGTGGCCACTACCAGCGCCACAGCCACGGCCATGTTGCTCAATGCAGGCAAGAGCGCTGCCACAGGCACTACCACCGGTGGCAACGTGTTGATCACGGGTCCTCCCACCATCACTGTGGGTACCGGCGGCACCATTCGTTTGATGACGGGTAGTGTGTCGGGTAGCACAGGTTTGACCAGCCTGGTGGGCTCTGGCACAGGCCGATTCCGTTACAACTCAGACGAAACCACCACCAACTACACCGTGGCATTGAGCCCCAATGTGGTGAATGCCATTTACCGTGAACAGCCCACAGCCACGACCAACATCGACAGCTTCACCGTGACGTATGGCTACGAGCACACCACAACGCTAAACAATTTCAAACCAGATGGCACCACACCACTGTCTACTTTACGTACCGCACTCAACGGTGACGAATTAGTCACAGGCTTGGGCGTGATCATCGAGGGCGCAACGTATTCCACTGGCAACAAGCTTGCGTATCGCGCCACGCCTTACACACTGACTGACGGCTTTACGAAGCTCGGCTACACCACGAACCAAACTGGCGGCAGCTTGTTGACCGTGGCTAAGAAAGACTTAAGCTTCTCTGGCTTGGTCATCAGCAGCAAAACTTATGACGGCAACACCAACGCCAATCTGAGCATCGGCGGTGCATCATTGCCCGACAAGATCGCTGGCGACTTGGTGTCAGTGTCATCCGTCACTGGCTCGTTCGATACACGCCATGTGGGTACGGGTAAAACGGTGACGATCACCGCAGCCTCACTCACAGGCACAGACGTCGGCAACTACACCGTCAACTTGAATGGGCAGGGCGGCACAGCCAATATCAATCAGTTGGCTTCTGCTACCTTCGTGGGTGCCTCGGGTGGTAACTGGTCGAATGCCGCCAACTGGGCCGTGACCGGAACCACCACACCCACAGGTGTGTTGCCCGATGCCAGCAACGTGGCGTTGGCCATCATTCCAAGTGGCTCCACCGTGGTGGCAAGTCCAGCACTGGGCTACACAGGTAAGACGCAAATTGCAGGTACGTTGCAAGTGGCGGCTGATAGCTACCTTGGTGCTGCACCTGGCGCTGCCGTGGCAGATCTGATCACGCTCAATGGCGGCACATTGCAAGCCACCGACAGCTTCACCTTCAACACCAACCGTGGCATCACCTTGGGTGCCAGCGGTGGCACGTTCAGTGTGGATGCATCGAAGAGCGTGGCTTATGCGGGCATCATCGCGGGCACGGGTGGCTTGACCAAGTCGGGCTCGGGTACCTTGACGTTGACGGGTGCCAATACCAACTACTCGGGTGTCACAACGGTATCCACTGGTAATTTGATTGTGGGTGGTGCTGCCAATCCATTAGGCACAGGCAGTGTGTCTGTGGCCAGCCGCTTGAGCTTTGACACGACAGCTGCTGCAACATACGCCAACGCCTTCAGCGTCACGGGCAGCGGTATTTTTGAAAACATCGGTAGCAACGCCATCACCACAACCGGTGGTATCAACACCAATTTGTCGACCAGCGTGGTGGTCGATGGTGGCACCGCAGGTTTGACCATCGCCAACGTGATGACGCCAACAGGTACAGGTGCGAGCTACTACATCAAAGGCAATCTGACTTTCACCGGTCACAACATGAACAGCTTGGTGATTCGTGCGGCAGGTGTTTCCACAGCCAACTTCACACTCACCAATGGCGTGAGTTCATTCACCCCTTGGTTCATCGGCAGTGACACCGCAGGCAACGCCATGAACATTGACGTGGCTTCTGGTGTAACCGTGAGCGAAAACTCAAGCCAGGGCGCAGCCAGCCTGTATTACAAAAACATTTCTGGCGCAGGCACTTTGAGCATGGGCGGTGCCAATGCCACTGTGGGCTATGTGCTGGGCGATGTGACGATTGCCAATTTGAACGCCAGCGGTAGCAAGCAAATCAGCATTGGCAATGGCGGTACAGCAGGTCGATTGCTCTCAGGCAATGTACAAGCCAACGGCGGCTTACTGCTCAACTCCACCACAGACTACACCTTCACAGGCGTTCAAAGCGTAGGCACGCTGACCAAGCAACAAACCAACACGGTCAAGCTCACCGGTGCTAATACATCTACCAGCGCCATCACTGTGAGCGCCGGTATCTTGCAAGTGGGTGATGCAGGCACGACGGGTTCGATCACTGGTAATGCATCTGTAGCCTCTGGTGCTGGCTTGGTGTTTAGCCGCTCCGACGCAGCCTCTTACGTGGGCAACATCAGCGGTGCAGGCACTGTGACTAAGTTGGGTACCAACGTGCTCACGCTCACTGGCACCCAAACCTACACAGGCGCCACAGCTACAGGTGCTGCAGGTGGTGGCTTGGTGTTCACCAACAACACCTTGCCCGTGACGCCCGGTGCATTCACCGGCAATGGCACGGTGACGATTCAGCCAGTGGCTGCAGGTAGCTTTGGCAGCACTTTGTTGACCAATGCGTACAGCTTTGACAGCTCACTCACAGGCTTGACCCTGGGTCGTGAGGGCAACACATCGACCATCACTGTTAATTCAGCTCAGAGCATTGCTGGCCCGATCACCATCTACGGCGGCACGATCAACTTGAATGCAGACATCACCAGCACCGCCGTCAACGCGGCAATGTTGTTCAAGTCGGCCGGTGACATTGCGCAAGCAGTGAACGTGGATGTGTTGACCAATGGCGGTAGCACTGTGTATTGGGCCAACAGCGATGGTGGCAACAGCGCAGGTATGGTGTTGCTCGATACGGGCGCGACTATCACCACCCAAGGTGGCCATGTGTGGATGGGTGGAAGTGCTACACCTAACGGTCAAACCACATGGCGTGGTTTGACGGTGGGTGATGGCTACGCAGCCAGCGGTACATCGGTGGCGTTTGCGGGCAACTCGCCTTGGCAGGGCGGTATTGTGCTCAAGCGCAGCCAAATTTCTTCTGACGGCGGTGACGTGTCGTTGTACGGCTACGGCAGCACAGGCGGCTCGGGCTTCGTGAATTTTGACAACACCACGATTAACTCGGGTACAGGTCAGATTTTGATCAACGCCAAGTCGGTGGGCATCGTCGCTTTCTTGCCTGGCTTGCACCCAGCTACATTGCCCAATGCGGTATTCGAGTTGCGCTCTGCCAATACCGGTGTGGATGCGATTCGTGTGATCACCGATGCAGTGGCCACCAATGACCCAGGTGCTGTGATTGAAGGCAACTTCCAAATGAATGCCACGAACGGTGGCGGTGTGACCTTGTCTGGTCGCGCCAAAGTGGGTGTGGCTGGTCTGCAAGTGGGTAGCCAATGGGGCACGGGCGTGATGGATGCCTTGTCTACAGCTGGCAATGTCACTTTGGATGCGGGCACCAACAGCATCAGTTTCCAAAGCTCGGGTAGTGCGATTTACTTGGGTTCTAAAGCGGGCAGCGCTGTGACATCAGCCACGGGCAACATTGTGTTGAGTGCCGACAGCTTGTCGCTGGCCAGTGCGTTGACCTACGCCAACACCAGCGGCAGCTTGACGATTGCACCCACCTCTGCCAGCTTCACCAGCGCGGTCAACAGCACGGGTTGGGTGTTGGGTACGGGCTTGAGCGCGTTGACTGTAGGTACGCCCACCAACACAGCCAACATCACATGGGCGTCGAGCAACACGGTCAATGGCCCTATCAAAATTTACGGCGGCAACATCACGCTTAACAGCGCCATCGGCACAACCAACGCGTTGACCGGTGATGTGTTGCTGCGCGGTGCGGACATCAACAGCGCCTACAACATCAGCTTGGCCGCAGGTCGCACACTGACGCTGGATCACAGCGGAAGCAGCAGCATTTTGTCGGGCATCATTTCTGGCGTTGATGCCAACTTGGTGAAGCAGGGCGCAGGCGCGATGTATTTGCGTGGCGTGAATACCTACAGCGGCCTGACCACTGTGTCTGGCGGCTTCTTGGAGCTTGACCAATCAGGTTCTATCGTGACCGATGTGGTGAACAACGCAGGCTTTGGCTTCAACCAAACAGCTGACTACACCTTTGCCAAGACCATCAGTGGCACGGGCTACTTGGTCAAGTACGCACCCAACACGCTCACACTCACAGCAGCAAACACCTACACGGGTGTGACCAACTTGCAAGGCGGCACGCTGTCAGTGTCCAGCTTGGCCAATGGTGGCGTGGCCAGCAACATCGGTCAGTCCAGCAACGCAGCGGCAAACTTGGTCATCAACAACGCCACGCTTAAGTACACCGGCGCAGCGACTAGCACCGACCGTTTGTTCACCTTGGGCGACAGTGGTGCCACGGTGGATGCATCGGGCACAGGTGCATTGGTGTTCACCAACACTGGTGCTTTGGCCTACAGCGGCACGGCTGGCCGTTTGTTGACCTTGACTGGCACCAACACAAACGACAACACCATGACCCCCGTGTTGGCCAACAACGCAGGCATCAGCAGCTTCACCAAAGCGGGCACAGGTAAGTGGGTGATGAAGGGCGCGAACACCTACACAGGTGTCACCACCATCTCCGCCGGTACCTTAAATGTGGGTGATGGCACGGATGCTTTGGCCTCGCTGGGTACCAACACCATCAGCATTGGCACAGGCACTGTGCTGAACTTCAACCACAACGCTGCTGTGACCGTGGCTAACGCCATCAATGGCGCGGGTCAACTCAACAAGCTCGGCGGCAACACACTCAGCTTCACTGGTGTGAACAGCTACACCGGTGCCACTGGCACGGGCACTGCGGGCGGTGTGGTGTTCACCAACAACACAGCACCTACCACCGTGGGCTTCACAGGCTCAGGCGCAGTGACGATTGAGCCAAGCACCACGTTTGCAGCAAACGGCATCAGCAACTACACATTTGCCAACACCATCTCTGGTTTCACATGGGGCAAGTCGTCCAACGTGGCTGACTTGACCGTTGCCAGCCCGTTCAGCATTGCAGGCCCCATCAGCTTGTACGGTGGCAACATCAATCTGAATGCCAACGTCAGCAGCAGCTTGGCCAACGCGGCGCTGTTGTTCAAAGCCTCTGGCAACGTCACACAAGCCAGCAACGTGGCTGTGGGAAGCAATGGTGGCGACATCACTTTGTGGGCCAACAGCGATGGCGACACCACCAACTACGGTGGCATCTTGTTGAACTCTGGATCGAGCATCAGCAGCCAAAACGGCAACATCACTTTGGGTGGTGGCACTTCGTTGGCCACAGGTTATGCCACCAACAAAACGACCAACATCGCCAACACGGGTGACAACGCAGCCAACTATTCGGGTGGTGTGGCCTTGTTCAATGCTGCCATCAACGCTGGCACAGGCGCTGTGACCGTGCGCGGTGAATCTGTTGGCTCTGCCGATGACTACGCCATGGGCATCATGTTGCGCGGCGATGCCGGTGCATCGTCTATCAATGGTGGTGCCATCAGCTTGGTCGGCATCTCAAACAACGCAGGCAATGCGGGCGGCAATGGATCGTCTAACCGTGGCATTTCGCTGACCAGCAGCAGCATCACGGGCTCTGGCGCTGTGAGTTTGAACGGTACAGGCTCAGCAGGTGTGGGTGGCTCGGCTTGGAACAACAGTGGCATTTATTTGAATGACGCAACAGTCACCTCGACCGCTGGCAGCGTGAGCTTGAACGGCACAGGGCGTGGCATTAATGCTGGTGCCCACGGCGTGGGCATGACACAAACTTCCAGCTTGTCTGCGGCCACGCTGTTGAGCGTGACAGGTACAACGTCACAGGCGGCTTCGTCAGCCTTGAATATGGGCGCCCAAAGCACACTCACTGCAAGTGGCGCGATGCAAATCAGCGGCAACGCCCCCATCGTGTTGGGCAACCTCAACAGCACCGGTGCTTTGAGTATCAGCACCACCAGTGGCAACGTGACGCAAACAGCGGGCACCACCGTGTCTGCAGCAAACACAACGGAGCTGACCGTGGCGAACGCCAATGTGACCTTGGATAACGCAGGCAACAACATGGTGGGCCTCATCAGCGTGTCCAACGCCGCCAACCTGACCTTGCGCAGCACTGCGTTGACTATGGACTCGGTGACCAGCAGCGGTACACAGGTGTACAACAGCCCCGTGGTGTTGCCAGCTGACACCGCTTTCGACGGCACACAAGTGACGTTCAACCAAGCCGTCACGGGCACAGGTTCATTGACGGTCAACGGCGTGGCGGTGCTCAATGGCGCCACCATCACGACCACCGATGCCCAAAGCTACAACGGTGCTGTGACCCTTGGCGTGAACACCGTGTTGAGCAGCACAGCCGCAGGTGACATAAGCTTTGCCAACACGCTCAATGGTGCGAAGACCTTGCTGGTTAACACATCGGGCGCAACCGTGTTCAACGGTGCCGTGGGTGATACCACAGCCTTGACCAGCCTCACCACAGACGTGGGCGGCACGGTGGCCCTCAACGGCGGCGTGGTCAACACCACCGGCGCACAAATTTACGGCGAAGCAGCCACCTTGGGTGCAGCCACTGCGTTGACCAGCACAGGCGCTGGTGTCATCACGTTTGGCAACACCTTGAACGGCGCACAAACCTTAGCCATCAACACCTCAGGCATCACCACCTTCACAGGTGCCGTGGGTAACAGCACTGCGCTCACCAGCTTGACCACAGATGCGGGAACGGCTGGCAGCGTGGCGATTAACGGCGGCGTGGTCAACACCACCGGCGCACAAATTTACGGCGAAGCAGCCACCTTGGGTGCAGCCACTGCGATGACCAGCACAGGCGCTGGTGCCATCACGTTTGGCAACACCTTGAACGGTGCACAAACTTTGGCGGTCAACACCTCAGGCATCACCACCTTCACAGGTGCCGTGGGTAACAGCACTGCGCTTACCAGCTTGATCACAGACGCGGGAACGGCTGGCAGCGTGGCGATTAACGGCGGCGTGGTCAACACCACCGGCGCACAAATTTACGGCGAAGCAGCCACCTTGGGTGCAGCCACTGCGTTGACCAG
>JACCDN010204428.1_pt1 | contig 43448 bp, 38 predicted proteins | sample 7441691 | NCBI WGS metagenome assembly JACCDN01 (sample SAMN15323439, study PRJNA562643) | freshwater metagenome | isolation source: river surface water | place: USA:Blue River Watershed | collected 2017-08-16 | reverse complement strand
GTCTTAGCATAGAAATGTCCGAAGAGGACGCGATAGCACTAAATGGACTATTCACGATTACCGGAAACATTGAGCGTATGAGTGACCATGCGACGAATATCGCTGGGTATGCTTCTCTTCTAGAAGAAAAGGGGTACAAGCTCTCTGATAAAGCATGCGACGAGATAAAGGAAATGATTCAGGTAATGAATAAAGCTACTAGTTACTTCATAGAGAAGGACAACAAGGATCTCAGCATCAGAACGGCACAAGCAGAGCAGAAAATCGATGACATGACTGTCCAATATAGAAGCAATCAATTAGAGCGTATGAGAACAGGTGTTTGCTCTGGTGAAGCATGTGTTATATATTCAGAGATGCTTACTGACTTTGAACGCCTTGGCGACCATCTATTTAATATTGCTCGAGCTGCAAACGCAAACGAAATTAACTCGCTGCTTCCTGCTGAAGTACAGAAGATTTAAGAAGTCAGTTAAGTAAATCGATTAAGGAAGTAACAAGTATATGGATGAGAGAATTAACGTTGTTCTTTTCGAGCCCGAAATACCACAAAATGCTGGAAACATAATGCGCACATGCGTCGCGACAAACTGTGCGCTTCACATGATTAAGCCGTTTGGATTTGATATTGAGAGCGCCAAGTTTAAGAGGGCGACGACGAATCACATAACGTGGGCGGACTACAAAGTGTATGACAGCTTTGAGAATTTTCGAGCGCAGAATGAGAAGCAAGGCGATTTTTTCTTTATGACCAGATATGGTAAGAAGTCTCACTCAGGAATTAACTTTGCCGCAGTAGCGCCAGAACGCAAGATTTTTCTCGTTTTCGGAAAGGAAAGCACAGGTGTTCCGTATGAGATCCTTTTGTCTTACCTTGACAGCTGTTTCAGAATTCCAATGGCTGAGAATTGCCGTAGCCTTAACCTGTCCAACGCTGCGGCGATAGCTATATACGAATGCATGCGTCAATTAAACTATCCAGACCTATCCCTCGTCGAAGTTCAAAAGGGTGAAGATTTCTTAGAGTCCTACGATGAGGCCTTGAAGTTTAAGAATTAAGCCATCTAGGCCTTCGTTAATCTCCTTAAAAGTGAGCTCGAAATCCCCAGAGTAATAAGGGTCCGCGATGTTATGCGGATTTGAAGTGAAGTCGAGCAAGCGATAAACCTTGTGCTTAGGGTCATCGCCGAAAACGCGAAGCATCGAGTTGACGTGACAATCTTCCATTCCAATAATGTAGTCAAAATTGTCGTAATCGGACTTCGTAATGCGTCTAGCGCAATGTCTCTCGTAAGGTATCCCGTGCTTATTTAAGCATGTCCTCGAGCCGTAGTGCATGTCGTGCCCAGACTCCTCGTTGCTTGTTGCCGCGGACTCGATATAGAAATCCTGAGCATTTGGCAGGACGCTGACCTTGTTCTTCATTATGAACTCCGCCATAGGCGAACGGCATATATTTCCTAAGCACACGAAAAGTATCTTTACCACTATGTATATCCTCACTAAGTCAATTTCTCAAAAAGCCAGTCGCATCTGGCTGCCCTGGGTCTAGTTAGCTGATGCCAAAACAAACCAAGAAGTATTATACACATAGCGTTTGAATATTCATATTGATTTGTGTACTTCAAGCATAGGCATATTGATTATTACGTTGAAAACATTACTGGAAACTTAGAGTAGTCCCAATAATGGGAGTTATCATGTGTTAAAATATTTTATGTAATGCAATTTGACTTGATTCACAACAAAAAAGACCTTCTCGAAAGAAGGTCTGTTAAATGCTAAGTTGCACACACTGTGCAGTCACAAAGTGACGATTTGGTTAAAACTTTATTTGAACTCGCAGTGCAAATGAAAAGGATCATCAAACTACGTTGCCGCATTCCTCCAACCTCGCCCGTTTGAGAGCAGTGTAAAAGAAAAGGATCATCAAACAAGCAGGTCACGACACAGAGTAAGAGTACAGTTTGAGAGCAGTGAAAAGTATAGGAGGTAAACAGATGTTTATAATTCTTTGCATTTTGATTTTTCCATTCGTGCTTATAGCAGAGCTATTGAAACAGAATAAATAATTGTAGCCCCGGTGTTTGAGAGCAGTGTAAAAGAAAAGGATCATCAAACAAGCAGGTCACGACACAGAGTAAGAGTACAGTTTGAGAGCAGTGTAAAAGAAAAGGATCATCAAACTATTGTCAACGGATCTGTCTGTGCCCTCAGTTTGAGAGCAGTGTAAAAGAAAAGGATCATCAAACCTGGAAATAATACCCACTGGATATTATTTGAGTGTAGCGCATAAATAAGTAGCATCAGTTCTACCAACGTCTTTTCTGGCAGTATGTTATGATTATCAATAGAAATCCACCCATTCAATTTACTATGGGAGCAACCCAAATCATAAAAAATTCAAGGCCCTCTGTTGCATTGTTTTTCCTGTATTCAAAGCAACATAGCTAACAAGTTGCCAGTCACTGTTCTACGCAAAAATAATTATTGAGACATGAAGAGAAGGCAGTTTCTTGGTAGGAAATCATGTGGGTCTTTGACATTTTTCAAAAATCATAGTCTTTCAATTGGAAAAATAAAAAATAAGCCAAGAAGTCGTTAAAAATGCAAATAAATGAATTGATATCGACCAATAAAGCAAGTAAAATATAAAGACTATGAGGTGGGGCAGAGATGAAGAAAGTATTAGTAATTGGTTGTACTGGTATAGCCAAGTTAATAATTCCAGCATTGTGTAAAGATAAATCTTATGTGTCAGAGATTTGTATTGCTGATACTGATAAGAAGATGTGCGACGAGTTCAAGACGATTCTCTCCGCTAGTCCAGTGCGCGTTGTAACTGCTGGTGTTGATATCACGAACGAAGAGCGCACAATGTTGATGGTTAAGATTTTTGGACCTGAGTTGATCATCAACCTAATGCCTGCACAGTATAGTTGTGTTTTGATGGAGTTGGCCTTGAAGACGAAGGCTTCTTATATTGATTCAACTTTGTTTTTCGAGACAAAGAATGCTTCGAGTGTGGAGGATATGCTTCTATCCAAGCAGTTCTCGTATTTCACTCGTTTTCGCGGGGAGAAATTACCAGCGCTTGTCGGATGTTCATTCAATCCGGCTGCGATAACTTCGCTTATTAGATTTGCTATGTCGAATACCTATGATTCGATTAGTTCGGTGGATATTTTTGATATGAATTCCGGTAAGGGAACTGCTGCTGGAATTATGGATTCTTCTTTCGAGATGGAGCTTTTGACGGAGCCTGCAAAGTATTTGGAAAATGGCAAGATTGAGACATATCAGCCATTGAAGGGCAAGACGGTTAGACAGATTCCTGGCTTTGGAAAGAGAACAATGTATGTCCTTAGCAATCCAATTATTACGGACTTTATTAAGGAGATTCCCGAGGTTGAGAATGTTCGTTGGTTCTCAACGTTTAAGAAGGAATACCTTGGAATTATTAAGGTGCTTGAGAAGGTCGGTATGCTAAGCAGGACACCTGTAGATGTTGGAGGTGTGAAGATTTCTCCGTTTGATTATCTTAATAAGGTAATGCCTAAGGAAGAGAGCAAGGCAACGGGCAAGGGTTCTTCAGGAATAGGTATTGTTATTACCGGAATCATTAAAGGTAAAGAGCAAACCAACATGTTTTATGCGAGTGTTGACAATTCGATGGTTCTAGAGAAGTATGGATTTGGATCGACTGAGTATCTTGATGCAGTTACAATGTTGGCCGGAACTATTCTTATGTGTACAGACAAGTGGGATAAGGCAGGTGTTTATTCGCCTAACGCTTATGACCCATCACTACTCATGGATATTATGAAGGATCAAGGAATCGAATTCGCAGTGTCTAAGGTTGCTCCTGTTAGTATGGTTGTTGAGGAAGAGGAGCCAGAGGACATTGAGGATTAATTATGGCAAAGTGAGTGTATTATTTGGTTTTCGACAGGAGTGGGACTAACGGTCTCCTCTTTTATGTCTATAAATATTGATTATACGAAAACGTTTTGCGTATAATAGTTCAGGTTTATTTGGAGGGAGAAAAGAGATGGGCGAATATTTACTCGAGACAAATAATTTGGTCAAAGCATATTCCAAAGATTTGGCTCTCAATGGCGTCAGCATTCACATTGAAAAAGGTGCAATTTATGGACTTATTGGACGTAATGGTGCTGGAAAGACTACATTGATGAGAATCATTTGCGGGCTTGCTAGACCTACAGAAGGTACGGTTAATCCTATTGGTTTTGCAAACAACAAAGACTTCTATAAGAATATTAGTGCCGTTATTGAGAGTCCGGCGCTATATCCATATTTGAATGCATACGACAACTTGAAGTTAAAGTGCTTGGCATATGGAATTGATAGACCAGGATACATTGAGGAGAAGCTTAAGATTGTTGGCCTTAATGGCGTTAAGAAGAAGGTTTCTCAATATTCGCTAGGTATGAAGCAAAGGCTGGCTATTGCACTTGCTTTGGTTGGTGACCCAGAATTCTTGCTATTGGATGAGCCAATTAATGGACTTGATCCGCAGGCAATAGTAGAGGTCCGTAATCTTTTCGAGAGGCTCAATAAAGAGAATGGAATTACTATTCTTATATCGAGTCATATTCTTGAGGAGCTTGCAAAGGTAGCAACACAGTTTGCAATTATCGACAAGGGTCAAATTCTCGAGGAGCTCACTAGAGAAGAGCTTCTAACTAAGGGAACAAATGAAGTTATTGTAGGATGCAGTGATGTGGATTTGGCAGAGAGTGCACTTAAGTCTTCTGGTTTTACGTCTATTCGTAAAGAGGGCAAGGAATCCATAGTAATAGGTGATAGTAATGCCGATGTTGCTTCGATTAATAAGATATTGATTGAGAAGAGCATTTCCATTAACTCTATTGGAACGAAGTCTGAGGGTATTGAAGACTATTATCTCAGACTTACAAGCAGGAAAGTGTAAGGGGGAGAAAGGAAATGTATTTTAACTTTTTACGAATGGAATTGTTCCGCTTACTTAAGAGAAAGAGCACCTTTATTATTTTGGGAGTGCTTCTTGCGTTAACTATTTTTACGAATTGGTTCTATTGCTCAGTAAATATTGGGATGACTGTTCAGACAGGTGACGCTATCGAAGAGTATGATCAGGCCTTTGAAGCTGGATATGATGCGGGAACGCAGATGGTTGACCCAGAGGAAGATTATCAAATGTTTGGCAGAGGCCTTGGAATGTATGGTAACGCTTCTGTTTCAGAGCTATATAATTATAATTCTAGCTCAGGAAATGTGATTCTTCTTCTAGCAATTTGGGTAGCTCTGTTTATAGGTGATATTTATTTATCCTCTTCGCAGAAGGTATACTTGAACTCTAACGCTAATAAGGGGGCTTGGATTGGAGCTAAGTATACTGTTGTAGCGTTGTACACTACGGCTATGAATCTTCTTCTATGGCCTATGGTTTTACTTTCAAGTGCTTTGTTCTGTGGTGACGTTAAGCTCTCATTCGATTTCAACTTTTTTGTATACTTCCTAGTGATAAACTTCTTATGTATTGCATTTAGTGTGATTATTGCAGCTCTCAATGACATTACAAGAAAGAGAGTTCCAGGACTAGTTATTGGAATAATTCTAAGTCAAGGTATTGTTAGCTTGCTATTCGCAGTGTTGGATATACTTGCCAGGGTTATAAAGTTGGATTTGGGTGAGTTCCAGATTGCTAGTTTAAGTATTGCTAACAGGCTTGCTGTATTTAATCTTTCAACGCCTAGTAAAGATTTTTGTTGGGGTGTTACAGTTGGAGCGATATATATAGCTATTAGCTTGTTCTTCGTAGTACTTACGGCAAAGAAGAAAGATGTTGTTTGAGTAGTTTTAATTCGAATTTTGAATTATTACTACGCTTGGGCGGGAAAAATAGCGTATTAATTAAGAGGTGGAAGAGTATCTATCGCCTCTTGTTTTACGTTCAAAAACGAGAAGAAATCCAAGGTGAAATGTGCAATCAAATAAACTACATTCTAAAAAAAGTATAGTCAAAAAAATACTACTTTTTACAATATTTACAGCGAATTAATAAGTGATACCATAGGAAGGTTGCCAAAATTTGATATTTGGTGTTATTATCAGAAACGTAAGGTGATTATGCTGTGGAGGAATCTATGGAAGAAGTTTGCAACGATGAATTCGTTTATCCTGTAGAAAGATCAGAGCTAGATAGGCTTTGTCTTATGATGGTGCGAGAGTATTCTTGTGATACAGTATATTTTAAGGATAAGAATTCTCATTTTCTATGGAACAGTAAGCAACATGCCGCTCAAGTAGGTGTTGAGAGTGCCGAAGATATGCTTGGCAAGTGTGACTTTGATTTTTTCCCTGAGACATTTGCTCAAGCGGCAAGGAATATCGAGATTGAGATAATGAGAACCGGAATGCCTAGACTTAATATTGCTGAAGAGTTAGAAAGACCTTCTGGCAAGGCTTATTTTTTGGCATCGAAGTACCCTTTCTACAACGAGAAGAACGAGATAATTGGCACTTGGGGGATTTCGCATAATATTACTGATCAGAAGAGTTTGGAGAAAGAATTAGAGAAGTCTAATCAGAAGCTCCAGAGACTTGCTAGAGTTGATGATTTAACTGGGCTATATAACAGAAGATATTTCTACGAGACATTAGACAGAATGATTAGCATATATGAAGCGAGGAAGGACGATAATCTTACCTTTGCTATACTTGCTATTGATATTGATGGAATGAAGTATATTAATGATCAATATGGTCATCCCAATGGTGATGATGTCCTAAGAATGGTTGCCTCTTCATTGATTTGCAATACGAAGAAAGCTGACTCTTCTTTCCGTGTCGGTGGAGACGAATTCATGATTCTTGTTCCGGATTGCGATAAGAAGAGTGCGATTATTCTAGCAAACAAATTAGCTTGTGCTATTGCCGATACCAGGGTGCCTATGGGGGATAAGTTCGAGAAGATTACAATCTCGCTAGGACTATCCGTATATGAGAAGGGTATGGATGTATCTGAGTTGATTTCTTCTGCCGATCGAAAGTTATACAAGTCAAAGAGAAATGGTAAGAACCAAGTATCCTTCTAATAGACAATCTAAAAGACAATCAAATAGAGATACTTAAACGCCCGTAATAAGGCGTTTTTGATTATATGAGCAAATAACAGAATCGCCTAAACGTGGAGACGAGTAGGCGATTTGTTGTGGCACTATATAGGAGGTAGAGCTGAAGAAATTATGCAGCTCTTTGTTGACTAGTTGGCTTAGAGTAAGAAACAGAAGGCTTACGACGCACTGTGAATATTGGCTTACGAACAGGCTTCCTTACATGTCTAGGATTTATAGAAGACCCATAGGAATATGATGTTGATGAATATGTCTTAGGCGCAGAAGATGCAACTACGCTTGGAGATGCTCTATAAACGGCACGTTGCCTAGCTTCTTCCTTCTCGTCTTGAATAGTAATAGATATGGCCTTAAATGAGATAAGAGCTATGAGCAATAGAAAAGTCATTTCAACTGGTGACATATTATATACCTCGCATATTCTTGAACGTTTGTTCGTTTATGTTTGTAATATAACACATCATTTGCGACAATAATAGTACAGAAACGCTTTTTTCGAGAAAAAGAACAAAAATTCTATTTTTACTTCAAACCGGAGGCCCCAATACGGTTTGCACCAGCGTCAATCATCTCTTGAGCAAGCTCGAAAGAACGAATTCCACCGGCAGCCTTAATCTGAACGTCTGGTCCAATGTTAGCTTTCATTAACTTAACGTCTTCGATAGTAGCTCCAGCTGTACCAAAACCCGTACTTGTTTTGATGAAGTCGGCCTTTGCTTCAGTAACTATTCTACAAAGCGTGACTTTCTCCTCCTCGGTTAAGAAGCAGGTCTCAATAATTACCTTAAGAATTGCACCCTTCTCGTGAACGGCATTTGACAATGCAGCAATCTCCTTACTAACATAATCAAATCTCTTACTCTTAATGTGAGTCAGATTCACTACCATGTCTATCTCGCTAGCTCCGTTGTCACAAGCTTCTTTTGCCTCGAAAACTTTAGTAGCACAAGTACTGTATCCATTTGGAAAACCAATTACTGTACAAATCGCAAGGCGACCACTAGCTATGTCTGAGGCGTGAGATACGAATGAAGGTTGTACGCATACGCTTGCTGCATTTGAGGCTATGGCATTATTTACTAAGGCTTCAATGTCTTCGTAGGTTGCATCAACCTTAAGATTAGTCATGTCAACATAGGAAAGAAGATTACTTGAATCATACTTGTGAGAAAGAGTTGGGGGATTGAATCTGTTCTCAATTACTCTGGACATAAGTGAGTTCTGAATAATCGTAGAAATATTGTTGAAGCCGGTTAATTCACCTAAATTAGAAGGGAGCTCATATCCTTTACCATAAATCATTAGGGGTACTGTCTCTCTGGAGTGGTCGGTTGACTCTGTTGAAGGGTCGCAACCGTGATCGGCTGTAACAATTAGAAGGTCATCCGGTAATAACTTATCTAGGACTTTGCCAAGAGCGCTGTCAAATGTAGAAATTGCTTTTGCATATCCATCTATGTCATTACGATGTCCATATACCATATCAAAATCGACTAGATTAACGAAGCAAAGACCATTGAAATCCTGGTCCATAGTTGCAAGAAGAGTCTCTATTCCTTCGTCATTGCTACTTGTGTGGAAAGCGTCGGTAATGCCTCTCGAGGCGAAAATATCCTTAATCTTGCCTATCGATATTACACGATACGAGTAATGCTTCATAACATCAAGAAGAGTCGCGCTAGGTGCTTCAAGTGAGAAGTCGTGACGGTTAGAAGTTCTAGTAAACGAGCCTAATACTCCAACAAAAGGTCTAGCGATGATTCTTCCTACAGCATACTTTCCGGTCATGATTTCTCTAGCTTTCTTACATATTGAATAGAGCTCATCGACTGGAATTATGTCCTCGTGTGCAGCTATTTGCATGACACTATCTGCAGATGTGTAGACAATAAGTGCACCTGTATCAAGGTGTTCCTGACCATAGTCTTCGATAACCTTTGTTCCGCTATAGGGTTTGTTGCATAGAATTCTACGCCCCGTAGCGTTTGATAGCTTCTCGAGCACTTCTTGAGGAAAGCCATTAGGGAAGGTTGGCATAGGATCTGTAGAAATAATACCTGACATTTCCCAATGACCTATAGTTGTATCCTTGCCATTTGATAATTCGCAAAGTCTTGCATAAGCGCCAATTGGTCTTGAAAGATCGGGGAATTTGGAGATGTAGTCGAGAATTCTTTGGTCCTGATGGCCAACTATATTGAAAAGCCCCATCTTGGCTAGATTATTAAGCGGAGTATTTGTCTTTGATAATACAGAGGCAAGAGTATTGCTTCCTTCATCACCAAAAGCCTTCTCGTCAGGTGCAAATCCTAAACCAAAGCTGTCCAAAACTACTAGAAAAACTCTCTTTACCATACAATGCCTCCAAATACCTTAAGTAGTATCTTTGTGATAACATAATATAACAAAATGCCATTAAAAGTGGGCAATAAGAACTGTAAATTGCATAATCGATTAGAATTTTGACTCGCTACTTTGTTCAAAGTGCAAGAAGAGCAATCAGTATAAATATGCCTATAAATGTAATATAATTACGCACGGAGCGCATGCGTGAATCAAGAATGGAGAGCTCATTTCTGGGGGATTAATCGAGAAATGCAAAAATTTTCGAAGGAAGAACAGATAATTTCGTTTACTAAGAGTAAGAGAAGAGTCATTACAACATGTGTTGTATTGGCGATTTTGCTTACTTTCCTTATAGTATGCATTCCATATTTTCAGACTACAAGAATATCAACTTGTATGGGCAATAGAATTGATAGAATCGGTGTACTAACAAGAGAGCCTTTGGTTCAGCGTTTTGTGCCGACTGGCCGTAACTTGGAGTATGTAGAGCTTCACTATTCTAATTGCGATGCCAATGAAGGTACTATTCATTTCTCCATCGAGGATAAGAAGGGAAATGTACTCTTCAGCCAAGATGACGAGATAGCAAACCTCGAAGGCGATCCTTACATAAGATATGAAGTTAACTTAAAGGTAAAGGCGAATGGGACTTACTACATAAGGGTCTTCGTTGATGGCGTTATTGCGCCGCTCGCTCCTAAACTTTGGCTATCGAATAACGTTAGCGATGAGATTCGCGATGTAATTTATTATGGACAAGATCCAAATGTTAGAATGCAAGCTAATGTAGAGCTGGGATACTCAGTATTCCACTATGCTTCGTTTGCGATAGCTTTTGTAAGCATACTGTTTTCAGGTTTATCGGCGCTTATTGTTCTACATTTATCTGAGAATAAGAGAAGAATCCTTGGTATGGGAGTCTTACTAATAATGCCTGTAGTTATGTGCATTCTCGCTGAGACCTTGAACAACAATTCGATATTAAACAAGAGCATGTATGTATGGATGATTAATTACTTATTGTATTTCCTTATTTATTGTTTCTTCTATGCTCTTACTAATAAGCTTAGATTTACGGTTATTTTCTCAAATGCCTTAATTTTGATTCTTGCAATTATTAATTTCTATAAGCTTCAGTTTAGAGGAGAACCATTTACGTTTGCTGATGTTGTTTCGTTTGGAACAGCGATGAATGTTGCTTCGGAATATAAAATCGGATTGTCTTATTTAGTGATTACGACGGGAAGCGTGTTTGTTTTAATTACATCTATAGTTTCTAGAATTAGATATAGCGTTCACCACAAGAGGACCAGATTAATTATAGGTGCGCTAAGTGTTGCCCTTGGAGTATTCATGGTATCAGCTCTATTTGATACGGACAGATACTCCGCTTCAGCAGATTCTATTATGAAGAGACTGGGTATCGTTAACAATGTTTGGAATCAGCCCAAGAACTATTCTGACAATGGCATGATGGTAGCTTTAACTATGAATGCACAATATCTGACGGTCGAACAGCCTGAGGTGTATTCATTGGAAGATGTGGACAACGTAATCAGTGACGTCGATGCAAATTATGGAATGAGTATGCTTACGGGACGCGAGCTCTCTGACTACTATCGCAATCGTCAAGATAGCCAGCAAGAGATGCCTAATATTATCGTAATTATGAATGAGTCTTATTCGGATTTCTCGCAATTTGAGAATGTTGAACTTAGTCAGCCTTTGTCGCCTTTCATGGATTCTTTAGATGAGAATACGATATCAGGTGATCTTCATGTGTCTACTTTCGGAGGCGGTACAGCTAATTCTGAGTTTGAGTTCTTGACAGGAAACTCAATGATTGGTGTTCCTTCTGGAAGTATTCCATATCAGCAATACATCAATGGAGACACTGGCTCAATGGCTAGAATCTTGTCCAATCTTGGATATAATACCATTGCACTTCATCCATACCTTGCAAGTGGATGGAATAGGCCGCTTGTATACGATTATATGGAGTTTGACCAATTCTTGTCGGATACTGATTTCACTGACCCTGAGTACATTCGATCATATATTAGTGATTCTTGCTCCTTCGCGAAAATAATCGAACTTTACGAGCAGAATGAGACAGAGGGCAATGGTAATCCTTTGTTCCTATTTAATGTTACTATGCAAAACCATGGTTCCTACAGTAAGACCTACGTTAATTTTGAGCCTGATGTTGAATATGTTCCGGATCCCGGCGCATTCCCTGAGGCAGAGCAATATTTTTCTGTAGCAAGAAACACAGATATCGCTATGCAAGAGCTAATCGAGTATTTCTCAAATGTAGATGAGCCAACGATTATTGTATTTTTCGGAGATCATTTGCCAAGCTTTAACGACGGCTTCTACGAGATGCTTATGGGCGTAGAAGATACTTCCAATCTAAATTCTGAGCAAATGGGCGATTTATATACAACAGACTACCTAATTTGGGCGAACTATGGAATTCAAACTCCAGAGATTCCTAATATTTCTCTTAACTATTTGTCGACGCTTGTTATGCAAGTAGCTGGACTACCAATGACTGACTATCAGATGTTTTTGTCCCAGCTTCATGCATCATTCCCAGTTATCTCAACTATGGGCGTGTATGATATTAATGGAAATTACCTCGGTGGAACAAATCTGCTTACTGAGACGGATTTGTGGAATTACTATTCATTGCTAATATACAATGAGGTATTCGAGGACAATGATAGACGTGCGTATGTTTTCGATTATCCACACTACATGGCACTTCAAATCAAAGAAGAGATGGAGAATGAAGCAGCAAGCGGTTCTTCAATAGATGCTCTCCCAGCAGAAGAGACAACAGGCAGGGAAGAGGAGATTGTCGAGACAACGACAGAGGATTAAATGACGATAATCGAAGAGACGACTTTTGAGGAGATGAATCTTTCTCCCGAAATCATGAATTCACTTAAGAAGATGGGTGTTACTCGCCCGACAACAATTCAACAGCAAGCAATTCCTCTACTAATGGACAACATGTGCTTGATAGCAAAGGCTCCTACCGGAACAGGCAAGACGTTTGCTTTTTCGATTCCAATTCTTGAATACCTGAATTTAGATGCGAAGTTTGTGCAAGCTTTGATTCTCTGTCCAACTCGTGAACTGGCACTTCAAATTACAACTGAGATTAAGGGTCTGGGGCACTTGATACCTAAACTTGGAGTTTGCACTATAATTGGTGGCCAAAGCATGAGGGTGCAGCAAGAGAAGTTAGCCAAAAAGCCGCAAATTGTAGTCGCTACTCCTGGTCGACTTCTTGACCTAGCGTCGCGCAATATGATTGACATTTCTTCAATTTATACCCTCGTTCTCGATGAGGCCGACGAGATGCTAAAGATGGGCTTCATCCGAGACATTCGCCGCATAATTGCACTTACTCCAGAGGATAAGCAAATGGCTTTGTTCTCAGCAACTATGCCACGAGAAATTCAGGACATTACTTGGACCTTTATGCAGGGCGCAGCTGAGATTGACATTATGCCTAAGGCTAAGGACCATCCGAATATCGACGAGTATTGTTTGGATGTGCCTGATAAGGATAAAGCGAGCGCGATTTGTGAGATTATCAAGAAGGAGAACCTGAAGCGAATTATCGTTTTTTGCAACACAAAAATGCAGACTGAAATTGTCGAGCGAAAGTTCAGGTCAGAGGGACTTTCCTGCAAGCTATTGCATGGGGATATCGGACAAGGTTCTAGAAATCGCGTTATGGATGCTTTTCGAAAAGCAGACTTCAACATTCTGATAGCTACTGATGTGGTTGCTCGAGGAATCGATGTTGACGACATCGACGCGGTATTTAACTACGACATTCCTAATGATAACGAGATATATTTGCACAGAATTGGAAGAACAGCGCGTGCGGGTAAGTCAGGCAAGGCTTTTAGTCTTCTTGCTTACAAGGACAAGCCTCGTTTTGAGGAGATCAAGCGCTATACAGCATGTAATCCAACTCCATACGAACTATAATTGACATGAATTGAACAAAAACATATAGAATCTGCAATAAAATAGCATTTTTTCGCGATACAATCTTAATACAAAAGGGAGGTCGCGATTATGAAGCAACTAGTACTTGATTGGGATAAATACGCAAGCAAAGCAATAGAAGCAGCAGGCGAAGGTATCGTTCTACTTAAGAATGAAGACCGTACTTTGCCTTTTACAGATAAGACTAAGGTCGCTCTTTTTGGGCGCATGCAGAATAACTACTACAAGAGCGGAACTGGCTCTGGTGGAATGGTTAATGTTAAGCACGTTGTCACAATTCTCGAGGCGCTAGGCGATTGCGAGCTAGTAGAACTTAACGACGAACTCAAGACCATATATGCTGATTGGGAAGTTGACCATCCTTACGATCCAGGAATTGGCTGGGGACAGGAGAAGTGGTCTCAGCCAGAAATGGAGCTTGATGACGAGCTTGTAAGTAAGATGGCTTCCCAGAATGATGTCGCTATTATTGTCATTGGAAGAACAGCTGGAGAGGATAGAGATAATCTAGCCGATAAGGGTGCTTTCTTCTTGTCAGATATTGAAGAGGACATGCTTGAAAAAGTTTGCAAGGCATTTGATAAGACCATTGTTCTTCTTAATATCGGAAACATTATGGATATGTCTTTTATTAGCAAGTACAATCCTTCGAGCGTTATGTATGTTTTACAGGCGGGAATGTATGGCGCGATAGCTGTTGCCGACGCAATTTCTGGTAAGGTTAATCCTTCCGGTTCTCTTACTGAAACTATCGCTTATGAGATTTCTGATTATCCTGCTGACCCATATTTTGGCAAAGAGGATATTCTTAAGGATAAGTATGTTGAGGATGTTTTCCTAGGCTACCGATACTTTTCTACCTTTGCTCCTGAGAAAGTAATGTACCCATTTGGCTTTGGTTTGTCATATACGACTTTCTCAATTCTTCCAGAGAGCTTCGACGGCGATGAGAACGGAATTAGCGCTGTTGTTAAGATAACGAATACCGGTGACAGAGCTGGAAAGAAAGCAGTTTTGCTGTTTGTGAGCGCGCCTTCCGGTGTTATTACAAAGCCTAAGCTATCTCTTTGTGGCTTTGAGAAGACTGAACTTCTATACCCGGGACAGAGTCAAATTATTCAAATTAAGTGCCTTCCTGAGTTTTTTGCATCCTTTGATGATAACAACAAGCTTGGTCTAGGAAACGGCTGGGTTCTCGAGTCTGGTAAATATCAATTCTTGTTCGGCTTTGACGCTTCAGACGTGAGTCTTGCTGGTGAGTTTAATCTTTCTTCAAGCAAGATGATTGAGCAGTTGAATCCTGCATTAGCTCCTGTAGAGTCATTCGAGAGAATGATCGCGGTGCCTAGTGAAGATGGCTCCTTTGAGATTGGCTTCGAGTCTGTTCCTGTTCGAAAAGTTGAGAACATCGACAGCCGCCTCGACTTCGTTGATCCTGAAATCAAGCAAACGGGTGATGTTGGAATCAAACTAGCCGATGTAAAGCTTAAGAAGAATACACTTGACGAATTCATCGCTCAAATCGACGACGAAGAGTTATGTTTAATCATTCGCGGCGAAGGAATGAACAGCTCCAAGGTTACAACTGGAACAGCTTCAGCTTTCGGTGGCGTCAACAAGAAGCTTATTGAGATGGGCGTTCCAGCAATTTGCTGTGATGACGGCCCTTCTGGAATGCGCCTTGATAGTGGAAAGAAGACATTTTCGCTTCCAAATACAGCATGCCTAGCTTGTACTTTCAACAAAGAATTGAATACAGAGCTTTACACTATGTTCGGCATGGAGATGCTCTTGAATCAGGTTGATAATATTCTCGCGCCTGGTTTGAATATTAGAAGACATCCATTGAACGGGCGTAACTTCGAGTACTTCTCAGAGGATCCTTTTGTAACTGGAGTACTAGCAAGTGCGCAGCTCAAGGGACTTCAAGCAGTTGGCGTTTCTGGAACCGCTAAGCACTACTGTGTTAACAATCGTGAGACTCAAAGAAGACGTATGAATAGCGTTGTATCCGAGAGAGCGCTTCGTGAGATTTATTTACGCGGCTTCGAGATAGCAGTTAAGTATGGCAAGCTTACATCCATTATGACCGGATACAACATCGTAAATGGTGTTTACGCTTCCGCAAATTATGAGATGAATACAGTAGTTCTGAGACAGCAATGGGGATACACTGGAATAGTCATGTCCGATTGGTGGGCTGACATTGTTCCTCAAGAGGCCGGAGGTACTACGGGTTTCGAGCACTCAATAATGGCAAGATCACAAAACGATCTCTATATGGTTTGCCCTTCTTGCGAAAGAGAAAGCCTCTCTATTTCTGATTGCTTCGACATGCTTAAGTCCAATCGCGATGATATGATTACCAGAGCCGAGCTTCAGCGTTGCGCGAAGAACATATTGAAATTTGTGCTAGACACACCTGCTATGGATCGCATGATTGGTAATGGCGCTAAGGTGACTTCCCTTAAATGCCCTTACTTCGACGATACTGTTCCTGCTAAGGCGGATATGTACTATGAGATGAATGGTGATTTCTCATTTGAAGTGAATGGGGAAGATACAGCTCGCGGTAAGGATACTACTTTCGGAATTATCAACAACAAGCCTGGCAAATATGAAATCATTTATACAGCATCTAGCGAATTGAATCCTTTGGCACAAATCCCAATGACTATTTTCTATATAGGTGTTCCAGTTGGAGTAATCACCTGGAATGGCACCGAGGGCAAGGACGACTCGAAGTCTATGATAGGAAACTTCAATCCAAAGAATAGTGTTATACGTATTCATTTCGGAGGCAATGGCGTGAAGCTCAAGAAGATTAGCTTCAAGTACCTTGGCGAGCTTGAGCCAGGTGCGTCGTTTATTCATAGCTGACATCTTAGGCTACTTTTTGGATTCGCGAAAAGAACGCTTATGTGAAATGGACAATAATTAATGATACAATGTAACAAGCTGCCAATTACGGCAGCTTGATTTCTTGTCGCTTGAAGAAGGATAATAATAATATATGCGAAGAGACTATTTTACTTGTGTATTTCTATCATATATTTGTGTGGCACTCTTATATGTGTGCTTCGTTCCTTTGTATTTTACATATAATGGTGTCGTTTTGCGTGAGTTCTCGGTTTTTGAGAAGGCAATGAGCATAATTTATACGTTATTAGTTCTTTTCGCTTTGCCTATTATTGCAGCTATCAAGAAGAAGTTCTGGATGATGCTGGGTTCTGCTTTCTATGGTCTTCTAGCTTATCTTCCTTTATGGTTCATGCCATCTTTACTAGTCTCGATGTCAGGTTCGAAGGCGAATATCGGTGCTGTAATCGTTGGCTATTTCTGGGAGGCTGTCTATGGAATGGTGAACGCTCCGTTTGCAGCTTTGTCAGGTTTGCTTGGATCCAACACAGCAAAAGGAATGTCTCTCATGATTATGCCTTTTTCCATTGCAACTTATGCAATAGTTAAGTTATTTAGATTCTATCGAGATGCATATAATGATCAAATGCTTAGCACCTCGGCCGTTGTGGATTCAACAGTTTCTGGAGGCGATTCAGACTCTAGGCAAGTTCGAGAAGTTCGTGTTCCAGAAGCGCTTGGAACCGTAATTCTTGCACCAACTACATCACCAACTGTTGCACCAACTGTTGCACCAGCTACATCGCCAACCGCATCGTCAACTACATCGCCAGCTATTGAGACGGATTCCATTCCAATAGCGTCTGAGCCAGTAGAGCAGACTGCTATTCCATCAAATGAAGTGAACTCTGATACGATTGTCTTGGATGCACCCGTTAAGCCTGCATCTCCAATAGACGATGATGGAGTAATTCACCTTTAAGGCGCCTATTAAGTACATTTATAGTTTTTGAGACCACTCTTTACTTTGATAATCAAGGAATTTGTTGCATTGTTCTATTCTTGCTTGTAGAATAAGACAAATAAGAGCTTTTTGGAGATGAGAGAATGGCAAACAACAGATCGTTTTGGCACAGTTTGATGAGCAAGAGTGATGACAAGAAGGTCGTCACGAGCACGAAGGATCCCATGGAAGAAGGTCTTGAGAGTCTCTCTTGGTTTGAAGGGCAAAGGCTTGCTGTTAAGAAAAGGATTATTAAGACAAGAGAAACCTTTGGCGAGGAGATTGGAAATTCCATTACGCATGGAGTCATGGCTTTGTTCCTTCTCGGTATGCTTCCGTACACAGCTGTAAGAGCTTATATTCACGCGCCGGAAGGCTTTAAGGTCCTTGACACCGTTGGAATTTCAATATTTGTGATTTGCATGTTTCTTATGTTCCTAGCGTCGACAATTTACCACTCGATGAAACACGATACTCCACAGAAGCGTGTAATGAATAAAATCGACCACATTATGATTTATTTTGCCATAGCAGGCACATATTTTCCGATTTGCATTAGCGTAATTGGTGGCGGCCTAGGTCTTGGAATCCTTATTGCTGAGTGGGCACTTGCCATCGCTGGCACGATCATCAAGTCCTTGATGTTTTCTAAAACAAAACTCAGCTATGCCATCACCTGCATCCTCTTCTTAGCTATGGGCTGGCTGATAGTATTCTCCTTTGGTAAGTTTTATGCTACAAGCCCAGTTGCTTTTTGGTTAGTTCTTGCTGGCGGCATTTGCTACACGTTGAGCTTGATTTTCTTTAGTAGCAAGTATAAATTTGCTCACATGATATTCCACTTCTGTGTGGATTTCGGAGCGATTTGCCACTTCATTGGATTAGTTTACTTCTTACGTTAATCGTTTTTTATGTGATTCAGTTAGATTAGACATTTATTCGGCAAAATGCCTTTCCTTTTCGAGATACAAAAATCCCTCCTTACTAATTTCCAGTAAAGAGGGATTTGTTTTGTATGATTCTAGTATGTCTTATTAGCCTCCGAAAAGACCAAGAAGAACACCAGCTGCTACGGCAGAACCGATAACTCCTGCAACGTTAGGGCCCATGGCATGCATGAGAAGGAAGTTACTAGGATTAGCTTTCTGACCTTCAATGTTAGATACACGAGCAGCCATTGGAACAGCTGAAACTCCAGCGGAACCAATAAGAGGATTAATTTTGCCCTTAGTAACGACACACATTAGTTGTCCAAGTAGAAGGCCTCCAATAGTTGAGAAGATGAATGCTAGAAGTCCAAGGCCAATGATGTAAATCGTCTTAATGTTAAGGAATGTAGCGCCAACTGCTGTAGCACCAACAGTCGTTCCTAGGAAGATTGTTACTATATTACACAAAGCATTCTGAGATGTATCACTTAGTCTTTCAGTTACGCCGGACTCTCTAAATAGGTTTCCAAGCATAAACATTCCAATTAATGCACCTACGGAAGGAAGAAGAAGTGTGCAAATTACTGTAACAATTACAGGAAAACAGATTCTCTCAATCTTAGATACCTCACGAACTTGTTCCATCTTAATTTTACGTTGCTTCTTCGTTGTAAGAAGCTTCATAAAAGGAGGCTGAATGAATGGAATCAAAGCCATGTAAGAATAAGCAGCGATTGCGATAGCAGGAAGCAAGTGTGGAGCAAGATGCGTAGTCAGGAAGATTGCAGTTGGACCATCAGCTCCACCAATAATCGCGATAGAAGCTGCCTCACTACTAGTGAAACCGAGAACGGAAGCAATGATGAATGCGAAAGAAATTCCGAATTGAGCACCTGCACCCATAAATAAACTTGAAGGTCTAGCAATAAGTGGACCGAAATCAGTCATAGCACCAACTGCCATAAATATCAAGCAAGGAAAAATTCCAAGCTTTACACCTAGATAAATAAAATCTAGGATTCCAACAGCTAAGTTTGCGTCAGAGCCGCCCAGCAAATCCCAATGAACATGTCCGCCAGCAAATATCTCTGGATGATACAGGTCAGCTATAGGAAGATTGCTTAATAGCATGCCGAAAGCAATAGGTAATAGAAGGAGCGGTTCGAATTTCTTTCCGATTGCAAGATATATTAATAAGAAGGAAAGACAAATCATTACAAGATTACGCCAATCCATATTGGCTAGTCCGGAGGACTCCCATAAATTCAATAATGCGTCAATAAACACTTTTTGCCTCCTTATTATGAGATGACAACTAGAGCGTCACCAGTGTTAACAGTGGCTCCCTTTGTTGTAAGAATTTGTGCAACAGTACCGTCACATGGTGCATAAATCTCGTTTTCCATCTTCATAGCTTCGAGGATAACAAGTAAAGTACCCTCCTTGACCTTATCACCAACAGCAACCTTAACTGATAGGATTGTTCCTGGCATAGGTGCATCAATGCGAGAACCAGAAGCAATAGCATCAGCAGGTGTAGCTGGAGCGGCAACGGAAGCAGCCGGAGCAGTTTGAGGAGCGGCAACTACAGGTGGAGCTTGAGTAGCTACAGGAGTAGTCCTTATAAGGTTCGCTTTGCCCTTCTCTACCTCAACTTCATATTGCTTGTCATTGATAGTAACTGTGTATATCATAGGTAGTATCTCCTTATTTCTTCTCTACTAGAGTGATTGATTTGAAGACGAGTTCCGATAAAGGAATTTTGGTCTCGTCACTTAATATAGCCATAATCATTGCAGCCGTTTTCTCGTCGCAATTCTTTAGCTTAAGAGACCCTGAAGAAAAATTATCTTCGGAAGTTTTATTTGCATGTTCTGTGCTTGCTTCCTTCTTATCTATTGTCGCTATACTAGTCTTCTTAGCCACTTTTTTTGCGTCACTAGCCTTAAGTTGCTTCTCAAATATATTAATAAGTTTAGAAAAGAAGACGATGCAGAAATAAATGAGAATCAGAATAGCGAAAACGACAGCAATTGTAAATCCGGCTACGGCCAAAGCCTCTGGTAGAGAGCTTACCTTATCGCCAGCTGCGTTTAGCATAAAAACAACGTTGTTCATCATAACTAGAATCAGTCCTCCTTCTTTACAATAGTGTAGTGGACAGTATTAGATTCCTTCTCATCACGGTAATCAAAGTACTTCTCAGCATAAGTTGGGAATGCGATATAAGAAAGAACATCCTCATCGCTTCTAGCTCTTGCCCCAATCTCGGCCTTTGCTTTCTCAAAAGCCGGCTCAAGAGTATCCGCAAAACGGCATGTAATTACTGAATCGTCACCAACAACTTTCTTGACGAGGTCAGAGTCAACTTCACCAGGAGCCATTCCGTACTCACCACGCAAGTACGCCTTAACTTCCTTAGAAATGTTCTTATATCTCTCACCAGCTAGAACGTTAGCTGTTGCTTGAACGCCTACCATTTGACTGATTGGAGTAACTAGTGGAGGATAACCCAAATCCTTACGAACGTTAGGAACTTCAGAAAGAACTGCGTCAAGTTTGTCGAAAGCGTTCTGAGCCTTAAGTTGAGCTACCAAGTTAGAAAGCATTCCGCCCGGAACTTGGTACACTAGAGCATCAGTATTCGTTCCAAGAACATATGGATCTAGAGCTCCGCTATCAAGAAATTCCTTCTTGACTGGAGCGAAAAAGTCGTTTATCTCTTTAAGCTTTGCAGAATCAAGCGTATTGGTATATCCAAGTTGCTCTAGTGCGTACTTCATTGTCTCAGTAGCAGGCTGTGCCGTACCGCCGGAGAAGTTAGAAATTGCGGTATCGATGCCATCGCATCCAGCCTCAACCGCCTTCATATATGTCATAGGACCAAGGCCTGTTGTAGCATGTGTGTGTAGGAATACCGGAATCGTAACAGAAGACTTGAGAGCCTTAATTAGGTCATATGCTTCAGTAGGGCCCATTATGCCGGCCATATCTTTAACACAAATGGACTTAACTCCCATATCTTCTAGTTCTTTACCCATCAAAGCGTACTTATCAAGTGTATGAACAGGGCTAGTTGTATAGCAAATACAACCTTGCGCATGCTTGCCGCACTTCAAAGTCTCGTCAACAGCAACCTGAATATTACGGAAATCATTAAGAGCATCGAAAATCCTAAAGATGTCCATTCCATTCTCAGCCGACTTTCTAATAAACATTCGAACTACATCGTCTGGATAGTGCTTATATCCAAGAATGTTCTGACCACGAATAAGCATCTGTAGAGGAGTCTTCTTTACCTTTGCTTTAATCTTACGAAGCCTCTCCCATGGATCCTCATTTAAATAACGTAGGCAAGAGTCAAAAGTTGCTCCACCCCAACACTCGAGAGAGTAATATCCGGCGTTATCAAGCGTCTCAAGTATCCCCTCAAAATCTGAGAACGGCAAACGTGTTGCGATCAAAGATTGATTGGCATCACGTAGTACAGTCTCTGTAAAGTTCACCTTCATTTAGTCACGCTCCTTATAAATAAAATAATAAATAAAACAATTACCTCGAATTATATAAAAGTTAATCGTGAATGTGAATAGACAAATTGACTTAAAAACGGAAAATAGCGCACTATTTTTCCTCTGGACAACAAATTTGCATTTCAATCAAAATATCCTTAGCTTTACCCGTCTCAAGAACAGGGTTTATCGCTTCATCTTGGAGATATACCATCATAGGAAGAGAAGGTAAAGTATCGGTGCTTTTTGTGAGTAATACGAAGCAATGCTCATCGTTACGCTTGCTTTTTCCCTTGGTATAATCCGATAGGTCGGAAGCGATGATTGAGCAAAATGCTGAGAAGGTCTCAACACTATTATTTGAATTATCCATCTGCTTAAGCACGTCTAGACTGGAATAGCATAACTTCTTTGCATCGATTATTGTCATCTGAGTTAATGGCGATGCAAGCTCTGGTTGAGTATAGAAGAAATCAACTATCGGATAAAAGGAACCTTCGGTACAATCAAGAGTAATGGATTCCTTTTGCCTAACTATGTAAAGTAATGAAGATTCATTAATTATATTCTTATTCAAATCTTCTCTCAAATCTTCGATCAGATCGACATAGTCTATGGTTGGAAAATGATTGCTGCTCATATTGCACCTCTTTCTTTGAACTATCTAGAATTCACCATATTCTAGCTCTAAGAAGGCTAGTGAGCAAAGAAAATTTCAAAACTCAGGTATACATTTATTTACAACAAAAACAACTGGTGCTATACTTAATGCTCGCAGGCGGAGAACTGCTCATTTTTTGTGCGCTCTTTTTCAAGGGCCAAATATGTGAGTAGCGTTTGCAATAATTAAGAAAGGAGATGTATTGATGCCAACGTTCAATCAATTAGTAAAGTCCGGCAGACATTCCAAAACTTACAAGTCTGCTTCACCGGCATTGCAGTTTGGAATGAATACTCTTTTGAAGAAAGAAACAGAAAGTTTCTCCCCTCAAAAGCGTGGAGTATGCACAGTCGTAAAGACAACTACTCCTAAGAAGCCTAACTCAGCTTTGCGTAAGGTTGCTCGTGTTCGTTTAACTAACGGCTACGAAGTAACTGCTTACATTCCGGGAATCGGACACAACTTGCAGGAGCACTCCGTTGTCCTTATCAGAGGCGGACGTGTTAAAGACCTTCCTGGTGTACGTTACCACATCGTTAGAGGTACTCTTGATACTGCTGGTGTAGCCAACAGAATGCAGAGCCGTTCTAAGTATGGTGCTAAGAAGCCGAAGGCTGCGAAGGTTAAGAAGTAATTCTTCTCGCAAAGATTGGACAAATTAAGTGATCAGTACATTGTTCATAGATATACCATTCGTATCAGTCTATGGGGCATGCTACTTGAGAGCGCGACACGGTCCAAAGAACAACTGAAACGTGAGTACCTATGGTTTCAGAATACTGTGAATCATAAAGGAGGGAAGTAAAGTGCCAAGAAAGGGCAATATCCCAGTAAGACAAGTGTTACCCGATCCACTATACAAGGATGTTAAGGTATCTAAGCTTATTAACAACATCATGTTAGATGGCAAGAAGGGTGTAGCACAGAAAATTTGCTACGACGCATTTGATATTATCAAAGAGCGTACAGGTAGCGAGCCTTTAGATGTATTCTATAAGGCTCTTGAGAATGTAATGCCTGCTCTAGAGTGTAAGGCTAGACGTGTTGGTGGTGCTAACTATCAAGTACCTATCGAAGTACGTCCAGCAAGACGTCAGACTTTAGGTCTACGTTGGATTACTGCATATGCTAGATCAAGAAGTGAGCGCACCATGAAGGAGCGTTTGGCTGCAGAGTTAATCGATGCATCCAAGGAAACTGGCGGAGCATTCAAAAAGAAGGAAGACATGCACAAGATGGCTGATGCTAACAGAGCATTTGCACATTACAGATGGTAATTACGCGAAAAGGAGCACATTAAGATGCAAAGAGAGTATCCACTCGACAAAACAAGAAATATCGGCATCATGGCTCATATCGACGCGGGTAAAACAACAACGACCGAGAGAATTCTTTTCTATTCCGGTATTAACCGTAAGATAGGAGAGGTTCATGATGGTGCCGCTACGATGGACTGGATGGAGCAAGAGCAGGAAAGAGGTATTACAATTACTTCTGCTGCAACAACAGCTCCATGGAGAAATCACCGTATCAACATCATAGACACACCAGGTCACGTTGACTTCACCGTTGAGGTAGAGCGTTCCCTTCGTGTACTTGACGGTGCTGTTACTGTCATGTCTGCTAGAGGTGGTGTTGAGCCACAGACTGAAACGGTTTGGAGACAAGCTGAGCATTACGGCGTACCTCGTATGGTATACGTAAACAAGATGGATATCATGGGCGCGGATTTCTTCCACGTAATTGACATGATTGAGTCACGTTTGAAGAGTAACGCTGTTGCAATTCAGTATCCAATTGGTAAAGAAGAATCATTCCAAGGTATTATTGACCTAATGACTCTTCGTGCCGAGGTTTATACAAGCGATGACGGAAGAGATTATGAGGATCGTGAAGTTCCTGAAGATATGCTTGAACTCGTCAAAGCTAAGAGAGAAGAAATGGTAGAGAAGATCGCTGAGACTGACGATGAACTCACAATGAAGTTCCTCGACGGCGAAGAGATCACAATCGATGAGCTTAAGGCAGCACTTCGTAAGGCAACATGTGCTTGTAAAATCATTCCTGTTATCTGCGGAACATCCCTAAGAAATAAGGGTGTACAGATGATGCTTGATGCAATTGTTGACTACATGCCATCTCCTCTTGACATTAAGGCTATCGAAGGTGTTAATCCTGATACCGAAGAGACTGAAGCACGTCCTGCATCCGATGAGGGTCCATTCGCTGCTTTGGCTTTCAAGATTATGACTGACCCTTTTGTAGGAAAGTTATGCTTCTTTAGAGTTTATTCAGGCGTCCTGCTTGCAGGATCCTATGTAACAAACTCTACAAAGAACAAGAAGGAGCGTATTGGTCGTATTCTTCAAATGCACGCCAACGAACGTAAGGAAATCTCCGAGGTATTCTCTGGTGATATCGCTGCTGCTGTTGGACTTAAGGACACAACTACAGGTGACACACTTTGTGACGATAAGGCTCCAATTATTCTTGAGTCTATGGATTTCCCAGAGCCTGTTATCGAGGTAGCTATTGAGCCTAAGAGTCGTGCTTCACAAGAGAAGATGATCATTGCTCTTCAGAAGCTTGCTGAAGAAGATCCTACATTCCGTACTTATACTAACCAAGAAACAGGACAAACAATTATTGCAGGTATGGGTGAGCTTCACCTTGATATCATTGTTGACCGTTTGTTCCGTGAGTTTAAGGTTGAGGCTAACGTAGGTGCACCACAAGTTTCCTATAAGGAGACAATCCGTAAGGCTGTTGAAGCTGAGGGACGTTTTGTTCGTCAGTCCGGTGGTCACGGACAGTATGGTCACTGCTGGCTAAGACTTGAGCCACAAGAGCCTGGTAAGGGATATGAGTTCGTCAACGCAACTGTTGGTGGTTCAATTCCTAAGGAGTTCATTGCTCCTGTAGATGCAGGTATTCAAGAGGCTATGCAGGCTGGTATACTTGGCGGATTCCCTGTAGTTGACATAAAGGTAACTGTATTTGATGGTTCCTTCCATGATGTCGATTCATCTGAAATGGCATTTAAGATTGCAGGTTCTATGGGATTCAAGGCTGGTATGACAAAGGCAGATCCATGTTTGCTTGAGCCTATCATGAAGGTAGACGTTGAGGTACCTGATGAGTATATGGGTGATGTTATTGGTGGTTTGAACTCACGTCGTGGTATAATCAAGACTATTGAGCCAGATAACGGAACACAGAAGATTCATTCAGAAGTTCCACTAGCTGACATGTTTGGCTATGCAACTTCACTTCGTTCTTCTACACAGGGCCGTGGTACATTCGTAATGCAGATCAGCCACTTTGCTGAGACGCCAAAGAGTGTAATGGAAGCAGTCCTAAAGAAATAATCAATATAGTTTTTCAAATAGAAACTACTTTGACTAACAACAAAAAGCAACATAAGCCTTTCTCGAGAAGCTTGAACGGGTATCTACCCTTGAAAGAAAGAGAGAAATCCCGTAAAATAGTCTTTATCGCGAGAGAGGCGGAAAACAAACAATTAACTTCTTAAGGAGGAAAATTTACAATGGCTAAGGAAAAATTTGTACGTAGTAAGCCACACGTAAACATCGGAACTATCGGCCACGTTGATCACGGCAAGACTACTCTTACCGCTGCTATCACAAAGGTATTGGCATTTAAGGGCGGCGCTAAATTTGAAGATTATAGTGCTATTGACAGTGCACCAGAGGAAAGAGCTCGTGGTATCACAATTAACACAGCACACGTTGAGTATCAGACAGAAACACGTCACTATGCTCACGTAGACTGCCCTGGCCATGCTGACTATATCAAGAACATGATTACAGGTGCTGCTCAGATGGACGGTGCTATCCTTGTTGTTTCCGCTTCTGATGGTCCTATGCCTCAGACACGTGAGCACATTCTTCTCGCTCGTCAGGTTGGTGTTCCTTATATCGTAGTATTTATGAATAAGTGCGATCAGGTTGATGATGAAGAGCTTCTTGAGCTCGTTGATATGGATATTCGTGATCTATTGAACCAGTATGAATTCCCTGGTGATGATACACCAATCATTCGTGGTTCTGCTCTTGCAGCACTTGAGTGCGCATCTACAGATGTTACTGATCCTGCATATGCGCCAATTCTTGAGCTTATGGCAGCAGTTGATTCATTCATCGCTACACCTGAGCGTCCAACAGATAGACCATTCCTAATGCCTATCGAGGATGCAGTTACAATCACAGGCCGTGGTACTGTTGTTACAGGTCGTCTAGAACGTGGAACAATTAAGATTGGTGACGCTGCTGAGATCGTTGGTCTTGCTGAAGAATCAAGAAGCACAACAATTACTTCTATTGAGATGTTCCGTAAGACAATGGAATTCGCTGAGGCTGGAGAGAACATCGGTGCTCTTCTCCGTGGTATCGAGCGTAAGGATGTTGAGCGTGGACAGGTTCTTTCTAAGCCAGGATCAATCACACCTCATACAAAGTTCACAGGCCAAGTTTACGTTTTGACAGCTGATGAGGGTGGACGTCATAAGCCATTCTTCAACGGTTACCGTCCACAGTTCTATTTCAGAACAACAGACGTTACAGGTATTGCAAATCTTCCTGAGGGAACAGAAATGTGTATGCCTGGTGACCACGTAACAATCACTGTTGAGCTTATTACTCCTATCGCTATGGAGCAGGGACTTAAGTTCGCTATCCGTGAGGGTGGTCATACAGTTGGTGCTGGTACAGTATCTACAATCATTGAGTAATCTTTAACTGAAGATATAACTTGATAACTAGGGGCTTTTCGATTTTTTCGAGAAGCCCTTTTTTCTGCTCGAAAAGCCTTGTAGCCTTGCTTTTTTGTGAATAAAAGTATATCCTTAACGGGCAAATGTCACAATGTCACAATGCCACATTAAAGGAGTGAAGCCAAGTCAATGGAGACTTATTACGGCGGCTCGAGAGTAGCCCTTAATTTTGCAAAGAGAATAGTAGTAAAAGTTGGTACTTCTACGATTACTTATGAGAATGGTAGAATCAACCTTGGAAATATAGATAGACTTTGTCGTGCTTTGGCTGACTTGCAGAATAGCGGTAAAGAAGTATTACTTGTTACTTCTGGTGCTATTGGTGTTGGAGTAGGCGTGCTTAATCTCGAAGAGAGACCTACTACGATGCGTGACAAGCAAGCAATTGCAGCTGTAGGCCAATGCGAACTTATGAATGCATATAGCAGAAGCTTTGCGGAGTACTCTTATGTGTGCGGACAGATTTTGCTTACCAAAGACGGCTTAACTGATAAGTTAACCAGAGTAAATGTTACGAATACAATCGAGGCACTAATTGAGAAGAGGATAATCCCTGTTATTAACGAGAATGACTCGGTATCAACAGCTGAGATTCTTCATAATGGAACTTTTGGCGATAATGATACGTTGTCAGCTCATGTTGCTTGTCTTATCAACGCTGATCTACTGATAATACTTTCGGATATTGACGGACTATACGATGATGATCCAAAGTTAAACGACAAAGCTAAGCGTATTTCTTACGTAGAGCAGGTTACCGACGAAATGGAGGAGATAGCCAAGGGAGCTGGCTCCAAACTAGGAACGGGCGGTATGCATACGAAGATTAGTGCCATGCAAATGGTTATGGCCAAGGGCATTAATGGCGTAATTGCAGAAGGTTCAAGCCCTCAAGTCCTCGAGAGAATTCTTGACCAAGAGGATGTTGGAACATTTTTCGCGGCAACAAACTAATAAGTATTGCATGCAATACTCTTTTAAATAGACTTACTTGAGGAACCAACTTACTACTTCGGAATTCTTCTGGGTAGGTTCACTGTCGCTAGAATCCGAAGCATATCCAAGAGCACAACATCCGCGAATCACATCAGTCTTAGGTATATCTAGTTTTTCCATTAATGGCGCAAACTTTCTATTAGTTGATAAATCTGAAAGTTGGTTGATCCACACGGATGCAATACCAAGACTATTTGCTGCGATAAACATATTCTCAATGGCACATGCACAATCAGCAATTCCAAATTTAGCATCAGCGGCAGTTGAGGTGATAATAAGAGTATCTGCGTTGTAGAAGCAATACTCTGGACCGCGTCCTTGAATTTCTTGAACGGCAGTATAGAGTGAATAAAGAATTTCTTTGTCCTGCACAACAGTGAAATGCCAAGGCTGAATATTCATGCCTGACGGAGCTGCATATGCGCAACGCACAATTGCTTCAAGATCCTCGAGCTCCACAGAGCGGGACTTGTCAAAAGAGCGAGTGCTTTTTCGAGAGAGAATGTCATAAATAGTCTGATTAATCATAGAAGTGACCTCCAATAACTAGACTCCGCCAGTAGTTTCTTCAGGAGGCGGGGTAGGTGTAGGAATATGAACAGGGCAAACTACGCCTTCAGGGGGAAGCAAAGGGCTACCGGCTACGAAGTAATCTTCATAGGTAGAGTTAGCTGCGCGGCATTCGTCGGTTGCGAAGTATCCAGAAGTGCATACCTCAGCGGAGATAATGTCGTCAGGACGAGGGAAACCAATAGAATCATTATCGCCATGAATTCGGCTCATTACATAGTACCAAATACGAATAGCATTGCTTCTATCGCATGAAGGAATAACTGTTTGACGAAGCCTGTTATCGTATCCATACCAGACAGCGGCGCAATAATAAGGAGTATAACCGCAGAACCACTTATCAAGGTTATCATCAGTAGTACCAGTCTTGCCGGCAGTCTCTATCACTTGACCAGCACTATTGGTAATTAGAGATGCGTTTCCTGAAGCTGTACCGCTTGTGATTACGTCCATAAGCATGCTACTCATAAGGAAGGTTGTCTCAGTTGAGAAAACGCGATGACTAGATGGAGTACTCTGTAATACTACATTACCATCATTGTCGAGTACCTTAGTGTAAGCATATGGTTCAGTATATATTCCGCCAGAAGCAAGAGTTGAATATGCTCCGCACATCTCAAGTGGGGTCATACCTGTTGTAAAGGCGCCAATAGCTTGAGCAGGGTAAGCACCCTCGCTAGTTCTGTCAATTCCTTCTTGAGCGAGGAACCAAAGAGCTGTATCTCCGCCAACATCATTCCAAACCATAACGGCAATCGTATTTTTCGAGTGAGTTACAGCTTGTCTTATTGTTATTGCTCCTGCATACGACCTATCTGCATTCAAAGGCCAAACAGCTTCAGGATTCGTCGGGTCGAGGTGACTTTCTTGGTCAATATAAAGCATCGAAGGACAAATCAATTGCAATTCGAGCGCCGGTGCATAAGCTATAAGCGGCTTGATAGAAGAGCCAGGCGATCGGTAGGCGTCGACTGCTCTATTAAGCCCCAGATTCATAACCTTTTGACCATAGCCGCCTTGCATGGCGGCTATCGCCCCTGTTTGGACATTAATTACCACCATTCCTCCAGTCGGTTTCTCTGGATAATCTACCAGAAGCGACGGGTCACATTGGAACAAATCTTGATTCATGAATGCTTCGTCCACAACGGCCTGCACATCTGGCTCCAGGGTCGTAAAAATCTGGTAACCACGATTGTAAACTATGGTTGTAGCAAGCGAAAAAGAGATATTACGTTGTACCATTAGGTCGTTAATGACCTCAGATACAGCATACTCTGAGAAATAGGAGTTAATATCCGTTGAACGTGTAGCGTTGCTGGACTTGAAAACTAACTCTTGGTTAAGAGCTGCTTGGTATTCTTCTTCAGTTATGTAGCCAAGCTCGTACATCTTGCCAAGTACGATTCTCATTCGGCGAAGCGCGTTACGACGACCTGACTCTCGCATAGGATTGTAATACGATGGGCTCTTTGGAAGGCCTGCTAGAAAAGCACTCTCTGCCAAAGTGAGTTCCCTGGCGTCTTTGCCAAAGTAGTTCTGAGCTGCAGCTTGAATACCAACAAAATTGTTTCCCATAGGGGCAAGGTTAATATAAAGCTCCAAGATTTCGTCCTTACTTAAGTCTTGCTCCAAAGCCATAGCTGAGAACCATTCCTGTACTTTTCGAGATGTAGAATGCTCATCTTGGCCTGTAATCAACTTGACAGTTTGCTGAGTAATGGTTGAACCGCCGTAAGTTGCTGTTCCGCCATTGGCTAGAGCAGAAAGAATAGCACTTCCGATTCTTTGAACGTCAATGCCAGAATGCTCGTAGAAACGTTCGTCCTCGATGCTGATAATCGCCTCATCAATGTAAGTCGATCTAACGGAACTATATGAAACATAGACACGGTCAACATTTTCAGTTCCGGTGAGCTTAGAAATTACGGTTCCATTTATGTCGTAAACGAAGGAAGTCTGCGTCTCCTCGGTCTGAGTTAAATCTGAGATTGAAAGAGTCTGAGTTGTGGAGACATATCCAAGTAACATACCTGCACCAAAACCACCAATAACGAAGCAAATGCAAAGAACGATTACTACTACTACCTTCAAAATATCACTTGTCACCGACATAATCTCATGAAAGACACTTCTGTTGAATCCACATCTTGTAGGTTTACCCTTGATAGTGGAGCGAAGCTCATCAGCTAGCGCCGTCTTCTCAGGCGAAACTTGCGTTGAGGTTCTGGGTTGGCTATTTGTAGAATGTCCGCTGCGGTAACGGTATCCATTGTTATCCATCAATTAATCTCCTTTAAAATAGAGTCCATCAGATAATTTTATCACGATTTACGTGTTAGAATTAATTATCATTCATTTTGGAGAGAAATAATGAAGAATCCTGAGGTAAAAATTACATCGCTTGAGAATAGCGGGCGCGGGGTTGGAGTACTTCCTTCAGGTAAGACGATGTTTGTTGAAGGTGCACTTCCAGGAGAAGTATGTTCTGTTGAAGTCATAAGCGAGAAGGCACGATTTGCCGAAGCTAGGGCGGTTCAAATCCTAGTTCCCAGTGTGGATCGAACGATTTCTCTTGAAGAGTATTACTCGCAAAGCGCCGGATGTGATTTGTGCCACATGAGTTACGAGTTGACAATTCAATTTAAGCAAAAAAAGGTTCGCGATTGTCTGACGAGAATCGGGCGCTTCGACAGCGTATGGATTGATGATGTTCTGAGACCAATTGTCGAGTCGACGAATGTGACGAAGTATCGTAATCACATGCAATATTTCATTTCGGATCTGAAGGTAGGGCTGGTTAGAAGAGGTAGCAACGACCTTGCAAGTAGTTCCCGAATTCAGCTGGAATATGACGAGATAGAGACTATCAGAAGTCAGTTTGAGTCTGTGCTTATGAAATATCCGACAAGACTTTTCTCCGGAGCTAATATTAGGGGCTCGAAAAGATCAAAGCAATTTCTCATCGAGTTAGTTTCTGAGGACACACGCGACCACGAGCTGATAATTCGCGATAGCAAGGCGTACTTAAGCGCGACTTTTCTAGTAGGTGCGATAAACGACGCGCTTGCGAGTTTTGCTGGTTCAGTTCTTGCAGGAGCAGTGCTTCAGATATGTAATAACAAGGCTCAGAAGAGGACTCGCGGTGGTAAACGCGTGGTGCTCCATGGCGAGGATTTCTACCAAGAGAAACTGTTTGACAGAAGCTTTATGGTAAAAGCTGGAGCTTTTTTTCAGGTGAACGTTGAAACCGCAGAGAGCCTGTACTCTGTGGCAAAGGAGAGCACATCTAATTGCAGGACGGTCTTTGATTTATTTTGTGGAACAGGAACCATCGGTCTTAGCTTAGTTAATCCAAGTCAAATGCTTTATGGTATCGACTCTGTCCCCGAGGCTATAGCTTCTGCCAAGATGAATGCAGAGTCCTCAGGGATTACGAATTGCAAATTTGTTTGTAAGGCTGTCGAAAAGGTCGACCTAAGTGACTTGCCTTCTCCCGATGTTATTATCGTTGATCCCCCTCGAAAAGGAATGGACCTCGGCTTTGTTCGCAGACTTGTTGAGCTGGCCCCACCGAGAATTGTATACATCTCTTGTGATCCCGCCACCATGGCCCGCGACTTGATAGAACTAAGCAAGGCTTATAAGATAGAAAGTGTTACGCCGGTTGATATGTTTCCGTGGACGAATCATTGCGAGTCAGTAGTATTAATGTCTCGAGCCTAGTTGTGACTATTGGCTATTATAAGAACGGTAAATAAGAATTTGCCGAAGGCATGAGAAGAATAAAGAAATTTTTCGATGCAATTAGAAAGAGAGAATAAGTGAGACATTTTGATAGTAAGAATCAATTAAAAGCGGATAATAAGGAACTCGCCCTGCATGTTAAGCGTTTCTCAGAGCTGACGACTGAGGAACTATATGAGTTGCTAAAGATGCGCCAGGATGTGTTTGTGTTGGAGCAGCAGTGTCTATATGCGGATATCGACGGTATGGATAAGGCTGCTATCCATATTTGGCTAGAGGATGAAAGCGGGCCAGTAGCGTACCTTCGGCTTTTGGATCGAGGTGTGGAGTCCGAATATGTTTCTATAGGTAGAGTCCTGACTCGGATAAGGGGTATCGGATTGGGACACCAAATTTTGCAGAAAGGAATTCAAATTGCTGTGGAGGAGTACCAGGCAGATGTTATCTATCTGGAGGCACAAGCATATATCAAAGAGATGTATGAATCCCATGGCTTTAGGCCGGTTTCAGAAGAGTTTGATCTGGACGGCATTCCACATGTAAAAATGATTAAAACCCTATAAATACAGTTCCGTCGAAAATTTCACTCTTACGTACTTCTGTGGTCATGTTTTCGTTTACCAATGATATCAATCGTGATGTCTCGGAGCATGTGTAGACGGTGGCGTTGATGTCAAATGATGAAAAATAATTGATTCCTTAGATAAGATTGATAAAATAGCTGTGAAATTGGCTAACAATCATTAGCAAAATATACTCATATGATAATTAGCAGCGAAGCTGAGAGGGAAATGGATTCAAGTATTTTGGCATATTGAATCAGATAATGAGGTGGAAATTATGTTTGAGTTTAAAATAAATTTAAGTCATGACGATTATATACTATTCAATAATTATTCTTTTCTAAATAGCCCTTCTGGCAAAAGATTATTGATGATTAACAAGATGATGATTCCAATTTTTTGTTTTTTATGCGTTGTCGTATTGATTGCTTTTAACCTTGACGTCCTTTTAATATTGATTGAGGCAATAGTATTGACGATTCTGTCTATACTGTGGATTTTCTTTGATAAGAAAATCTTTCTTAGAATATTGGATAAAAACCTAAGAAAAACGGAGAAGGAAGGTAGGCTCTCATTTGAAGGCGAGGCAGTACTAATATTGAGCAAGGAAGAAGCGCAGAATGCACCTACTCCAGTTACTACGTATGCACTGTTTTTCGAGGGGGAATATGTAACGAACGAGCAGATGAGTGATAAGAAATTCCTTAAACTCGCCGGAAAGTGATGTTTGGTTAACTCGGAAGTTAACGCGACTATGGTACTATTTGTAGGAGAGATAAGTTGAATTTGTCTGGGAGATAATGATGAAGAAGTCAGAGAAATACCATATGAATGTAATGGTGGAGATATTGTAACAACCGGGCGTTATTGTCGATATAAGATGTGATAGGTCCTGTTCTGTTAAAGGAGAAGCATTATGAGTAAAGAGAAAAGAGATCTTTCCCCGGCGGAACTAAAACGCAAGGCGGATTTTGAACTTGTGTGCAACAAAATGGAACAAGATGGATATTTGAGAAGTGACCTGACAATTGGAATTGTTCGGGCAAATGTTCTGGCGGTTGTCTTGATGCTGCCCTTTGTTGTGCTTACATCCCTTCTGTATTTCTCAGTCAATTCTTTAGCTATTGATGATGGGATGTCTAATTTAGTGATCAGCTATTTTCTCTTTATTGTTGGTATGATTTTACTCTTTGTAGCTCATGAGGCTATCCATGGTCTTATTTGGAGCATATTTGCCGAAAATCACTTTAAATCAATCTCCTTTGGTGTCATTTGGAAATATTTAACGCCATACTGCAGCTGTTCCAGCCCTCTGCGCAAGGGTCAGTATATTTTGGGTTCTGCCATGCCTACACTAATTTTGGGCTTTGGCTTAGTGGGGCTTGCTATTGCAATTGGAAACCTCTGGTTATTCTTACTGGCAGAGATAATGATTATTGGTGGAGGCGGAGATTTTCTGATTATCTGCAAAATGCTCATGTATAAATCGAAGGCAAAGGACATTGTATATTATGATCACCCATATGAGCTTGGTTTAGTTGTTTTCGAGAGATAGTATAGAACTAAAAACAGGTAGATATATTTTCGATAAGTAGAATTAGAAGCAGGGGGCAAGGCATACCTAGGAACGTTGTACAGAAGTGTTCATTTTTATGTAATGAAGCTATTGGACGAGAAACTGAGGATGCAAACAGTTTACGGGGTTCGCTACGACGGAGGGGAAGATGAAATCAAAAACAACAAAAATCACTATGGCAATTGCTTTGTGGGGATGCTTATTAAACTCAATGATTGAACTCTTTTTCGCATTTTTACCGCTGAATGTGTTGGAAGAAGGATTGCAATTTTTCAACAGAGATATTGTGATGTCAGTTCGCGTTACGGATTATGTATCGCTTGCAATTACTTTTGTGGAACTGGGATTAGTTTTATGGGCGGCGATAGCAGTCTTTGGGAGGACAAGCAGGAAGTCAGCCGGTATCTTCTGTACGATTTCCGTTATTTTTGTGGGAATTCTATATGTTATAAAAGTGTTTGAGGCAATTGAGTTTCGTCGGGGTCTTGGTGATATTAGTGCGGAATCTAGAGTGGCATATTCGGTGATTGCCAACATTAAAGACATAACCACGTATATTCCGGACTTTTTGACATATCTGTTTTTGCCAATTACCTGCGGAACTCTGATTTCCAAGGAATCCTTACCCGAAGCGGTGGAGAAACGCACAAAAACTCTGGCAATTTCTGTGGCTGTAGTAAGTATAATTCGGCTTGTTTGGCACCTGCTGGTTTTCTTTGTTATCCAACCTATAGCAACGGTGTCTGGATATCGTCCCATGACGCAAGCTGGATTTGTTGTTAACGGGCTAAGCACAGTATTATGTACAGTTCTGGCAGTTGCTTTCCTTTTTGCCTATGCACGTACGAAGAAAATTTCGGAACGTAAGAAGGGCAGAAATCTCTGGTGTGGGATGATAGTCGGTTGTGTATTGGTTTATGTTTTGTTTAATGCTCTCAATAGGGTTGCGACTAATTATGTATTTACTATGCAGGATGTTCCCTATATTGTGAAGTATTCTGGCCTGTCCTCATTGGACTCCCTGCCAGGAAGTATTATTTTGCTTGCTGTTTTCATTCTGATAGGTATTACATTCGGAACTTTATGCCGGGGGGAAGAAAAAGACCCTGACCCTATTCCAAATCAGGTTAATTAAAACCAAGACGAAGAGAACTACCAGGGCGTGAGATAATTCGAAAGTTTTCGAACGAGAAAGAAATATTGAAGGGCGCATTCAGTGCACATCGCGCTGACTGCTATCTGCCTTGGGGGCGTCGTCGCGATTTACGAGAAACGGAAAAATCATGTTTGATACTTTGTGCTTGAGCGAAAACATGAAAGCAAATGGGCGATACTTTTCAGCATCGCCCATAACATTTGGTCAAAAATGAATTACATCAATTATTTTATCGAAATCCGAGAGTCATACTAACAATCTGATTATTCTCTATTACAACTGGCTCCAGGATTCCATATGAAAGAGTCCATGTTGAGTAATTAGGATAATTAATAGCAGTATTACTATCACTGGTGAAATACTCATAATAGTATGTATTACTAAAATTATTATCGCCATCAGAATTAGGTAATTGCGTATAGTCGTAACCCTCCACAACACCGTGAAGCATATACTGGAAGTGGTCACAAATCACACAATCAGGTGCCACATCAATAATCATAATGCGACTATTAATTGTGACTATCATGTCGTTAACTGTGGTGAGAATGTAACTAGCATCATCTTGTCCCCTATTTTGCTCCCTAAAACTGTATTGGGACTCAGACATAGTACTTAAATTTAGCTCAAAACCGTCATTAACACTAATTTGATCTCCCTCTTGCAAAGCATTGTACTCATCAGGGCTGATGATGACAGGATCACCTAAAGTAACGAGCATTTGGGTACCGTCGAGAGAGAAAGCAATAATACTTCCATAATATAGGCCATCCTCGATGGAAGAAATCAATTCTACGCACTCGAATCCAAATGCCGATTGGCCAGGACCAAATAATACAGGGAACTGTATAATAGTATCGTAAGTATAGAAAGTATCGTCTCTGTTAGTGTCTCCAACAAGAGTAACTTCTCCGTTAGCAACAGTGTACTCCTCCGCCACAGACTGATCTGAGCTGGTGATTAGTAAAGACCAATTTGTCTCAGTATCAATAGAATAATTATCAATGAAACAGTACATACTATCTACATGGTTGGCATTATACTCATCGATGAATTCCATATAAAGCATATATACTTCTTCTTCCGATAGCTCCGCACTATCTGATTCTTGAGTCTCCACAGTACTCTCAGATTCTTCAGATACTTCGGTTGTCTCAGTTTCTTCAGTAATCTCTGTCTCGCTTGTATCGCTGTCTTTGTTTTCCTTCTCCGCTTTACAACCAGCAATGGCAAAGCCAGCGAGGCTGAAGGCGAGAACAAGAGCAGCAACTTTTGTTAATTTCTTCACTATTTCTATCCTCCTATTCAATAGCTAACTAGAATTCATGTTGATCGATGCACTTTTTCTGGTGGGTCAATCAACATGTCTATCAATAATAACACTCTTCTTAAAAATGACATAATTTCGAGACAAAGTATTTATACTTTGAAGATATCAGTTCAAATATTGTTGTGGGAATAGGGAGACCTCTAACCAGTTAAGCTTCAGGCGAGATGTTTTGCTATCGAAAAACATAGATTGCTACATAAGTCTAGAATTAAAAGTATAACTGCAGAATTCAAAATACAAAGCAAAGACTTTGCTATTGACAACAAAAGGAAAAGCGTCATAATATCGTTATGACTAAAACATCAGAATTAGTCATAACGTATACATAAATAGGAGGCCATTCGTATATGCCCAAATTTTCGGACAGAGAAAAAGAACGAATATATGACAAACTACGCGAAGAAGGCGAGCAGCTTTTCGTGCAGCACGGGTTACGAAAGGTTACTGTTGATGAGCTTTCCCGGGCAACCGGTATAGCCAAAGGCACTTTCTATCACTTTTATGAGAGCAAAGAGCATCTGTTCATGGACATCAGCGTGAAGATTCAGTTCAAGCTCTGGGAGCGGATGAATGTCGTCCTGGAAGAGAGCAAGGGTATGCCTCCGAAGGAACTTACCAGGAAGATTTTTATGACCATGGCAACATTTTCTGCGGAGTACCCGTTGGTCAATATGATGGATCAGGACACGATTGAGCAATTGATGCGCAAGCTTCCGCCGGATATTGTCGAGAAGCACGTTCAGGAAGATAGCGACTTTCTTCAGAAAATTGAAGAATATGGCGTCCGGTTTAAGATTGATCGAAATCTGGCGGCAAAGGTTCTTGAGCACGTTTATATGAGTAGCATCAACATGAATTTCGAGACGCCGGAGACCCGGACGGAAATATTAATGCTGCTACTAAACGGAGCTATTGATCAGATTGTGGAGGACTAAGCAATGATTACGGTAGACAATGTTTTTCTAAAGTATCCGGCAGCTAAAGAAGACACCATAAACGGTATTTCTTTTTCGGTTCGTGAAGGTGAAATATTTGGATTTCTCGGGCCATCGGGTGCCGGTAAAAGCACCCTACAAAAGATCCTCACGGGCGTCCTTCGCGGATATCGCGGAAGCGTATCGGTACTAGGCACAGAAGTGAAGCACCGCGACAATACTTTCTACGAGAATATCGGAGTCGATTTTGAATTTCCAAATTTCTATGGAAAATGCTCGGCGATCGAGAACCTCAACTTCTTCTCTTCGCTTTATAACCGCAAGCCGCTACCAGCTATGGAACTACTTGAGAAAGTCGGTCTGAAAGAGGATGCCGAAAAAAGAGTATCCGACTATTCCAAGGGCATGAAGATGCGCCTCGGATTTGTCCGCGCCCTGCTTCATAATCCTAAACTGTTATTTTTGGATGAGCCGACGAGCGGACTGGATCCCTCTAGCGCCAGAACTATGAAAAACATGATTCTTGAAGAGAAGCAAAAAGGCAAGACCATTATTCTTACCACACACAATATGCACGACGCCGAAGAACTTTGTGACCGTGTCGCGTTTGTGGTGGAAGGAAAAGTGAAGGCAATGGATACACCGGAAGCTTTCAGAATGCAGACCGTTGATACAAAGGTGCTTTTCGCTTATAAGGACGGTGATGATATAAGTGAGCGCACCACGCCGCTTCGCGACCTTAATGCCGACAGCGTCTTTCAAAAAGTTCTTAAAGAGGGAACGCTGCAAAGCATTCATACCAAGGAACAGACGCTTGAAGATGTATTTATCTCGTTGACGGGCAGGTGTTTGACATGAGACTTTTGGCTGCCATCAAAAACGATATCCGCTTTCAAATACGATACGGATTCTATTTCTTGTATGCTTTTCTGACGCTACTATATTCCCTGGTACTGATTTTCGTACCTGAAAAGTATCGCGAAATCGTCTCATTCATTGTGATCGCGTCCGATCCGGCTATGGTGGGATTCTTTTTCATCGGCGCAATCTGGCTACTCGAAAAAAGTGAAGGGGTTCAGAAATTCTTTGTCATCTCACCTCTCAAGTCGCTGGAATATATTATCTCCAAAGCCGTTTCACTGGCGGTAATCTCGACAATCTCAGCGCTTGTGCTGCTCATCGTCGCTGGAAAAGACCCGGTCTCGTATCTACTCATAGTGCCGGGCATTTTCGCAGGATCGGGGATATTTACCATCATCGGTCTTCTGGCGTCGACCTATGCCAAAACCGTTAATCAGTACCTTATCATCAGCGTTCCGGCAGAAATGTTCATCACTCTGCCGATCGCACTCTACGCATTCAAGCTGAAGATTCCCGGTCTGGAGATTTTTCCAGGAACACTGCTTTGGAAGTTAATCAGCGAGCGCATCAGTGCAGAAACACCGCTTGTACTCTTAGGCATAATTGCTTGGATTCTCGTTGCGGTAGGGATTGCCATAATTCGCATTCCCCGCGCTCTATCTGAAGAAGGAGGAGTAAACATATGAGAAAAGCTTGGATCCTACTGAAAATGGGTCTTCGGCAACTGTTCACCGATGGCATGCTGGTCATGCTTATGGTGGCGCCTCTTCTAATCGGATTGGTATTCCGGTTTGGCATACCTGCATTGAACACCCTGCTAACCGAAAAACTAGATTTCTCCCTGCTACCATGGTATCCGCTATTTGATGCTTTTATGATTATGCTGACCCCTTGTATGATCGGAATGGCGGGCGCTTTTCTAATCCTTGACGAATGTGATGAAGGAACAGCTTTATACTATCGAATTACGCCAACAGAGGGACCATTCTATCTTATGACGCGTATAGGAATTCCGATGGTTTGGGGCGCGGTTACCTCTGTCGCAACTGTCCTGATTTTCGGAATCTCCGGAATGCCCTTGCTTCAAATTCTAGCCGGATCATTCTTGTCCGCACTTGCAGGAACTTTCGTAGCAATGATGGTAGTTTCTCTTGCAGGAAATAAAGTTGAGGGGCTTGCCCTGTCCAAGCTCTCTGGCATAATATTTGCCGGATTGTTTGTCGCTTGGTTTGCGCCGGCACCCTACAAATATGCGTCGGCCTTTTTGCCCAGTTTCTGGCTCGGTGAAGTGATTAAGAGTGAAGTGAACCTGCTCTCGTTGGTCATAGGAACGGTTGTCTGTGTAATCTGGATCGCGGGCTTCTCGGGAAGGTTCATGAGGAAAATACGATAAAGCTGAATACGTCAGATGTGAAGAAAGACACTTATGTAGAACGACGAACTATTCATAGCAGCTCAAACATCATAATTCAATAGTACTTCGAATTAAAAAACTTCTGCTTTACTTACGAGGAAGAACATGCTATATTGTACTTACCAACCAGTTGGTAGGCTAGGACTCAAAGCAATCATCCTCAAAAACCATAGCAAAGGAGTGCTCACATGCGACAAGGTACTGATACAAAAGAAAAGATCCTTCAGACCGCGTTGGTCGCTTTCTCTCGTTATGGCTACGAGGGAGCACGCATGGAGAAGATAGCTTCAGAGATTGGGATTAACAAGGCGTCCATGTACTTCCACTTTTCGAGCAAGGAGGAAATCTTCCGTGTTCTTTTCGATCGTATTATAGAAAAGTACGAGAAGAGCCTGGCCATAATGCTTGAGAATGACGAGGGGGCAACGGTACGCGAGCGCCTGATTCATTTTTACCGCGAGTATCTGATATATCACTGGCAGAATCCTGAGATGGACTTCTGGAATCTAGTGTATTACTTGCAACCGGAATCGATGAAGACGGAGATTCTTGATGCGACAGCTAAGAGCAAGAGTGTCTTGATTGCATGGCTTTCCGATATTCTAACGGAAGGTGTCCTGACAGGAGAACTTCAGAAACTACCAATCGAGGGAATGGCAATGTCTTTCTACTATTTGCTGACGTGCATCAGTATGTCAACGGAGATTATGGACAAGGAGAAATACATCTCGAGCATGGATGACTGTTTTGCCATTTTCTGGAATGGTATTCGGGCTGATAAGTAGCTTCTACGGGAAACAGATGGCAGGCGCCTCTGGTACTTGCCGAAAGAGTATATTTTTTTGGTCTATAACCTACCAAACGGTCGGTTAACAATTAGAAATCAACAGGAGGACTTAATTATGGAGAAGAGAATTTTGGGAAGATCCGGTCTTGAAGTTAGCCCAATGGGTATCGGCTGCTGGGCAATTGGTGGGCAATTCTTTCTGGATGGAAAAGCCGATGGTTATGGCAATACCGATGATACTGAGTCGATCAAGGCCGTGCAGACTGCACTTGATCTCGGCATCAACTTCATTGACACAGCCGATTGTTATGGGATAGGACATAGTGAAGAACTGATTGGCACTGCCCTTAAAGGCCGTCGCGAAAATGTAATCCTTGCAACTAAATTCGGCTTCGTAGGTAATGAGGCGACAAAAACTATTCCGGGAGTTTGCTATGATCCCGCTTATATAGAACGTGCTCTCGACGCTTCTTTGAGAAGGCTCCAGACAGACTACATCGACCTGTACCAATTTCATGTCGGAGATGTAGGTGTTTCTGACGCCGATGCCGTCATCGCGACTCTCGAGCGTCTCGTAGCTAAGGGCAAAATTCGATTTTTCGGCTGGAGCACGACATCCCTTCCTGCGGCGCGCTTTATGGCTCCCCACTCAGGTTGCACGGCTATCCAGCACGAGTACAACATTCTTCAGGAATCTGATGAGATGCTGCAATTTTGCGAGCAGCAAAACCTCGCAAGTATTAATAGAAGTCCGCTTGCCATGGGTTTCTTAAGTGGTAAATTCAACCGCGATACCAGAATCTCAAAAGACGACGTACGCGGCGCCGGACATTCTTGGACAGAGAATATTTTCAAAGACGGCCGTCCGAATGAAGATGTCTTGCAAAAGCTAGACGCAGTTCGTGAGATTTTGACCTCTGGTGGACGAACACTCGCTCAGGGTTCAATCGCTTGGATCTGGGGTAAGAGTTCTTCGACGATTCCAATTCCAGGATTTAAGAACATTGAACAGATTGAGCAGAACGCAAAAGCTATGGAATACGGACCTTTGTCAGAAGCTCAGATGACGGAGATTGATAAGCTGTTGGGACGAAATTGAATCGCAATCAGCATAAAGAGACTGCAAAAACACAAAACTATGATAGAAATCCAATATTCTACCAATTTAAATACTTATCAATATTTTCTTGTCCTTTTGCTTGTACTTTCTGATAGATATCAGATAATATTATTGTAATAAGAGTAACTTTAATCTTCCTGCCTAAGTTCAGAGAAGAACACGAAAGGATTTAAGAATATGAATATAATCAAGAGTAATGCTTGGGCATTCTTACTTTGGTCTACACTAGCTGGAACGATATCGTTTCTTTTTAGTTCCCTTCTGATAGATGCGATGATGTCGAAGTATGATTTAATGATTGTTGAGTTAGTTCTTTCCGGGGGGATAGGTGCCCTTTTGTTCGGAATTCTTCTCTTGAATAAGCATATGATTAAAAAAATAATGCTTGCTGGATTTCTCGCGGTACCTATTGGATTTTTTGGTGCTTTCGGTTTGGCGGGAGCGATGGATTTGCTTCTCTCCCTGCTTGGTGTTAATGCAGAGAGTCTGAACACAGCTGGCATTGGAAATAATATTGGAATAATCGTCATGGGGATGGTTTGTGGCGCGATTTTTGGGGCAGTCTTATATGGTCGCAAGGCTATTTTCTTGTTCACAGTAGTATCTGGAGCGGTATCTTTTCCGTTTGGATTATTAGTCAGCCTATTTAATATGAATTACCAATTAAGAACCAAGATTGCGATTACTTTAAGTTTTCTAGGACCAATCGATCTAAATTATCTCACAATCATAACGTCCTTTGGAGTTGGAATAGGATTGAGTATCGGCTTGTATAATATGCTGAAGAATAGAGATTATTATGCAGAAGAAAATAAATTTTGACTATTGAATCCATGATGAAAGGCGGGGAAACTATGAAAATTCAATTAATTTCTAAATCAGTTTCGGGTAAAGTTGCTGCGATTCTATCACTTGTTTTCATTGCTTTAATGGGAGTAAAATTGTCCCCTTTAGGAGAGGTAATTAATCTTCCTTTGCCTACGCCTTTTATAGCAGTGATAGGTGTTGTTGGATTTGTGTTTGGAATCATATCATTTTCGAAAAATAAAGACAGATCGGTAATGACACTTCTTTCAATGCTAGTTGGTCTGCTGATTATTATTTGGACTTTGGCTGAAGT
>JACCDN010020411.1_pt1 | contig 43616 bp, 36 predicted proteins | sample 7441691 | NCBI WGS metagenome assembly JACCDN01 (sample SAMN15323439, study PRJNA562643) | freshwater metagenome | isolation source: river surface water | place: USA:Blue River Watershed | collected 2017-08-16 | reverse complement strand
GTTAAAAGTTGCTGGCTTCTTTTTTATTTTGATAGAGTTTATCGGCATGGAGACACTTCCTATTCATGGGAGTCTCATACTCTCCTACAGTTTTCTTAAAATTGAAACTTACGCAGCGGCTCTAATATGTCATATTATTCTAAAAAGGTGCATTTGTACTTATTGCGCTTTTTCCACCCTCAAAAACGAACCGTTCCTAACCACATAATGGCCAACGAGGACGGGGAATAAAGTCCAGGCCATCCTGTTGCCCTAACCTCAATTTTTCGATGCCAGCCCAGGCGATCATGGCCGCATTATCCGTACAGAGTTCCAAAGGCGGCGCCGTAAAGATGAATCCATGGGCATCACACAAGGTGGACAAGCGCGACCGCAATGTCATATTGGCCGCAACGCCGCCCGCAACGACAAAATGCCGTACGGGTCCTTGAAGCATATGAAAAGCTTTTTGGGCGCGCTCTTCCAGGCAATCAGCAACCGCTTCCTGAAAACTGGCGGCTAAATCAGCTTTATCCCGGGATGATAACGGCGTGTGTTTTTCCGCCACCAGGCGCACAGCCGTTTTTAACCCTGAAAAAGAAAAATCGCAACCGGGACGCCCTTTTAATGGACGGGGCAAGTCAAACCGTTTGCCATTTCCGGATTGGGCAAGATTTTCAAGGGCAGGGCCTCCCGGGTAATCTAAGCCAAAAATACGGGCGACTTTATCAAAAGCTTCGCCAACGGCATCATCAATTGTTGAACCAAGCAACCGATACTGTCCCACGCCCGTCACTTCTAAAAATTGGCAATGCCCCCCTGAGATCAGAAGCAATAGGTAAGGAAAAGGCAACTTATGAGTCAAACGGCCTGTCAGGGCGTGCCCCTCCAGGTGGTTAACGGCGATAAAAGGAAGGTTTTTGGCGGCGGCAATCGCTTTAGCTGTCATAACGCCCACAAGGACGCCACCGATTAAACCCGGGCCTCCCGTGACAGCAATACCATCCAGGTCATCCAGCGTTACTTTTGCGTCCCGAAGGGCTTGCTCAATAATGGGTTGAAGGGAGTCTAAATGAGCGCGGGCGGCCTTTTCAGGAACCACGCCCCCATAAGGCTGGTGCTCATGAATTTGAGATACCAGAACATTGGACAAAATCGCCCTGTCATCCCGAACAATGGCCGCGGCCGTTTCATCGCAACTGGTTTCAATGCCCAAAATGACCATGGCCCGTACTTTCAGAATTAATCCTTAGCAGCGCGTTCAGCCCGTTTCCGGTCATTCGGGCACAACACGGCTTTGCGCAACCGGATGCTCTTAGGGGTGACTTCGACCCGTTCATCATCTTGAATATAAGCAATCGCCTGTTCCAGCGTCATGAGTTTTGGCGGGGTGAGGCGAATGGCTTCATCCTTACCCGAAGCCCGAACATTGGTGAGCTGTTTTCCTTTTAGCGGGTTGACTTCCAGGTCATTATCACGGCTATTTTCCCCAATGATCATGCCTTGATAAACTTGGGTTCCGGGATCTAAAAATAAGGTGCCCCGTTCTTCCAGGTTGTTGAGGGAATAAGCGACGGCTTCCCCGTTTCCATTGGAGATTAACACCCCATTGCGGCGGCCTTCGATAGGGCCCCGGAACAGCCCATAAGCATGGAAAACGCGGCTCATAATACCGGTGCCGCGTGTTTCCGTCAGAAATTGTCCATGGTATCCGATCAATCCCCGGGAAGGCGTCAAAAAGATAATGCGGGTTTTGCCACCACCGGATGGGCGCATATCCTGCATTTCAGATTTGCGCGCATTCATACTCTCGACCACCGTACCAACAAATTCATCATCCACATCAATTTGAATTTCCTCGATCGGTTCCAGGCGGTTTCCTCCTTCGTCCGTTTGAAAAAGGACGCGGGGGCGGCTAATGGATAATTCAAACCCTTCCCGGCGCATGGTTTCGATAATAACGCCGAGTTGTAATTCGCCCCGTCCCGCAACTTCAAAAGCATCCTTGTCCGCGGTTTCAATGACCCGAATCGCAACGTTGCCTTCGGCTTCCCGCGTCAACCGGTCCCGTAACATACGGGAGGTTAGCTTTGATCCTTCCCGCCCCGCAAGGGGGGAGTCATTAATGGAAAAAGTCATGGCCAAAGTTGGCGGGTCAATGGGTTGGCCAGGTAAGGCTTCCATAATTTCCGGAGCGGCGACCGTTTCAGCGACCGTAGCTTTTTCAAGGCCGGCCAGGGCGATGATGTCGCCTGCTTCAGCCTGGTCAATGGCGATCCGCTCTAACCCCCGGAAGGCCAGGAGTTTATTGATGCGTCCTGTTTCAACAATTTGTCCATCCCGGTTAAGCACCCGCACGGGCATATTAATTTTTGCGGTTCCTGAATGAATCCGGCCTGTGAGGACGCGCCCAAGGTAAGGGTCGTATTCGCGGGTGGTAATCAGCATCGAGAAAGGCGCATTCTCTATGGTTTTTGGGGCGTGAACGTGGCTGACGATTAAATCAAACAGAGGGGCAATATCGACACGGTCTTCAGACAAATCCCGTACCGTCCAGCCGCCCCGGCCGGAAGCGTATGCAATGGGAAAATCAAGCTGGTCATCGTTTGCATCCAGGGCCATGAACAAGTCAAAAATTTCCTCCAGAACTTCCTTTGGACGGGCATCGTGGCGATCAATTTTGTTAATGACCACAATGGGGCGCAAGCCTAATTTCAACGCTTTGCTTAAGACGAACTTTGTTTGGGGCATTGGCCCTTCCGCTGCATCCACAAGAACGACAACGCCGTCAACCATAGAAAGGATGCGCTCCACCTCTCCCCCAAAGTCGGCGTGTCCAGGGGTATCGACGATATTAATGCGCACCTCATTCCAGATAAGGGAGGTGCACTTCGCCAAAATCGTTATGCCGCGTTCCCGTTCCAGGTCATTAGAGTCCATAGCCCGTTCCGCCACGTTTTGATTGCTTCGAAACGTACCGCTTTGTTTCAGCATCGTATCGACAAGGGTTGTTTTCCCATGGTCAACGTGGGCGATAATGGCTATATTGCGAATTTGGGTCATGTGAATAAAAATCCTAAAATAAAAAAACTTCTCTGTTTATATATGGTTAACATTACGGCTTAATACAACCTTTTTATCCGGGATTAAAATGCCGGATAGTCCTTCTGCGCTCACTCATGACGGGTATATGCCGACTACCCCGCGAGGTAGACAAATAAGAAACTGACCCTCAATTAAATGCTCAGAAACCCCTCTGACCCGCTTGTAGGGTGAAGAAAGGGTATACAAAATAAAATGGTTGCTGTACTCGGTAATCAGGTTCACTTTTTACGGTTCAGGCTGGAGCCTTTTGATCCGCTTGCGTTTTTTTTCCTTATCAGGCGCGCTTGTGGTAAAGTCTGCGGCGCTTAACTTATAATTTAAACGTAACATAATGGCGCTTGAATCAGGTTTAACGCTTACATTGACATTATAACCCTGGCCGATCCTCGTCGTACCAACCAGGTTATGCGTATATTCTTTATAATGGCGGTAATTATACTCCATTCCAAAGGAGAAACGCTCACTTAAGGGGAATTCCGCCCCAATCCCGATAATTAAACCTACAATATTAGCAGAGGACGACCCTTGAGCGGACGACGCGCCTCCCGCCAGAAGCACATTACTGGACGAGCTTGCTTTCCAGTGAGACAGACTCGGCCCCGCCTTGATATACCCTAAAGCCGCTCCTTTAAATAAATAGCCGATCTTGGCTGTAAAGTCAAAAGAGCGTTTAAACTGAATCGTCGTTGATAAGTCATTTACTTGACCAGGCGCCCCGCCACCAGGATTTATCAAGGCAACAGCCTGACCGTTTTTCTTTCCCTTACATGTTATAAAATTAAAGCTGGCTTCGGCGCCCATCATCACGTCTGAGTGGCCTACCACAGTTTGCCAGTCAATGGTACATCCCCCAATTGCGCCGCGGCCTGAAGAAGATGACGTATCAGCCGTATTTTGCGGAAGCGCCAGTGGCTGCGTATTTGTGGCGGTAAAATCAATAAGCCCGTAGCCTCCTTGAATGCCAGCCCGTATCCCTTCACATGCCGTATCTGCCATAACGCTGGCCTGACAAAAAATGGCGCTTAAAAGGCCGAGCGCCCATTTTATTTTTTGCATTCGTTCTTCCTAATCATTTATTTGAACTTCTTTCTTTTTTTCTGTAATAATTAACTCAAATTTACTAATAATTATTGTTATGCGGCTTTTTTAATAAAGCAAGACCCTTTTTAAGGGGGAATTTCGCTCCATGGTTGTGAATTTCCCTAGGAATATCCCTCATTTTGCCGTATAAACAATAGCAACGTCAAAAACCTGTTTTGGAAGGGTTATTCTATGGCCAGTTATCAATACATCTATGTTATGAAAGACCTCTCTAAAATTTACGCGGGTGGCCGGGAAGTTTTGAAAGGGGTTTGGCTATCTTTTTTTCCGGGCGCCAAGATTGGGGTTATCGGACCGAATGGCGCGGGGAAATCTACGCTTCTCAAGATTATGGCGCAACTTGATAAGGAGTATAATGGGGAGGCGTGGTCTGCGGAAGGAACAACGGTTGGTTACCTGCCACAAGAACCGGAGCTTGATCCGGCCTTGAGCGTCGCTGAAAATGTTATGGCCGGATTGACGTCAACGAAAGCCCTGCTCGAGCGTTTTGATGCGATTAATGCGCGTTTCGGAGAACCTCTTTCTGATGAGGAGATGAACAAGCTCATTGCGGAGCAGGCGGAATGCCAGGAGAAAATTGATGCCCTGGACGCTTGGGATTTGCCCCGCCAAATCGAGATTGCCATGGACGCTTTGCGCTGTCCCCCTGGTGATGCGGATGTAACAATGTTATCAGGCGGGGAGCGGCGCCGGGTGGCTTTATGCAGCCTGCTCATGCAAAAGCCGGATTTGTTATTACTAGATGAGCCAACAAACCATTTGGATGCGGAGTCTGTGGCATGGCTGGAACGTTTTTTGCAAAACTATGCGGGGACGGTTGTCCTTATTACCCACGACCGCTATTTCCTGGATAATGTTGTGGGTTGGATTTTAGAATTGGACCGCGGGCAAGCCATTCCGTATGAAGGAAATTATTCCCATTGGCTGGAACAAAAACAAAAGCGGCTAAAGGTGGAACAACGCCAGGAAAGCGGGCGTCAAAAACAGCTCGCACGGGAGCTGGAGTGGATCCGTCAATCCCCAAAAGCGCGTCAAAGCAAGAGCAAAGCGCGTATCCAAGCCTATGAAACCTTGCTCAACCAAACCCATGACCATGGGACGGGGGATGGAGCCATTGTGATTCCAGCAGGGCCGCGTTTGGGAGATAATGTGATTGAAGTCAGGGGGCTGTCGAAGGGATACGGGGAGCGCATGCTGATTGATTCCCTGGATTTCCGCCTTCCCCCTGGTGGCATTGTCGGCGTTGTTGGTCCCAATGGCGCTGGAAAAACAACCTTGTTCCGCATGCTGACAGGCCATGACCAGCCTGATACAGGGATGCTCAAAGTCGGAGAGACGGTAGTCATGGGATATGTAGACCAATCGCGGGACGCTTTAAATCCCGTCAAAACTGTCTGGGAGGAAATTTCCGGCGGGAATGATGAGATTTTACTGGGGAAACGCGCTATTCCCAGCCGGGCATATTGCGCTTTGTTTAATTTTAAAGGGGCCGACCAGCAAAAAAGGGTTAGCCAATTGTCAGGCGGGGAACGGAACCGGGTTCACCTCGCGAAAGTCTTAAAGTCAGGAGCCAATGTATTGTTACTGGATGAGCCGACCAATGACCTGGATGTGGAAACATTGCGGTCTTTGGAAGAAGGCTTATTAGAATTTGCCGGATGCGCCATTGTGATTAGCCACGATCGCTGGTTTCTCGATCGCATCGCCACCCACATCCTGGCTTTTGAAGGGGAAAGTCAGGTTGTTTGGTTTGAAGGAAACTACCAATCTTATGAAGAGGACCGCACGCGCCGATTTGGAAGGCTTGCGGAACAACCCCACCGGATAAAGTATAAGCCTCTTGTTCGTTAGTTCCCTTAGTCCCTTCAAGAAAGCGCTTCGTACAGGGTGAATGAAACTTGACATTAAACATTAGAGATGAATCGTGAGCATAGCACTTGATACAGTTGACTTGCAGATTTTAAAGGACTTGCAATTAGATGGCCGGATCACCAATGTGAAATTGGCCGAAAATGCAGGCATTTCCGCGCCACCGTGTTTGCGTCGCGTTCGAGCGCTTGAAGAATCAGGCGTCATTGAGGGCTATCATGCAGCCCTTAATTCAAAAGCCTTAGGATTTGAAGTCATAATCTTTGCCCAGGTTGGGCTTTCCAGCCAAAGCCATGCTGATCTTCGGGCTTTTGAAGCAAAAGTTCTTGAATGGCCTCTTGTCCGGGAGTGCCACATGATTGCAGGTGAGGCAGACTTTTTTCTCAAAATCGTTGCACGTAACTGGGATGAATATCAACAGTTCCACTCCTTATCGCTGACCACTCTACCCACCGTCGCAAGCGTCAAATCAAAACTTGTTATCCGCACCGCAAAGCAGCAACCCGGCGTTCCTGTTGATTTGGTTAGTGTGGCAGCTTAGGAGTCTAGAAAAATTAAATTACCATTTCTTCTTCGATTTTTGAGCCATCTGCGACGTGATTTTTGCGCTTCCGATACGCGCGTAGGTTAAGCTATGCTTGCGTTTCGGTTCTCAAAATCACTTGCGCCTGACTCAAAAATTTCTTGAATAAATGTAAAGTTTATTATTTCTAGACCCCTTAAAAAAGCAAGCATGGGATTATATGGTCACTCAGGGAGTGGGAATGGGGATAAGGTTCCTTGCCAACTTTTTGGATCAAGGTAAAGGTTGTTATGACAAGGTCCCAAACTATCGTTCAAGTCCTTCTCCCCATTGCGATTGAGCGCCCCTTTGACTATGCCTTACCTGAAAACATGGATTGTGCTGTTGGTGATCTGGTTGAAGTTCCTTTTCGCGGAAAAACAGCTTTTGGCATCATTTGGGGAAAGGAAGCAACCGGTTATTCCGGCAAAGTTAAAGAGGTGGCCCGTGGTTTGAGCCTTCCACCGGTTTCGCGTGACAATCAACAATTTATCGCATGGGTTGCACGCTATAACTTGGCCCCTTTAGGCATGGTCTTGAAAATGGTTTTGCCTGTGACCCTGGAACCAAAAGCAAAGGCCAGAAAGAGACTTGAGATTGGTATTCCGAACTTGGACCAACAAGAAAGGGTTCCTTTATCAAGTGACCAGGAAGCTGCAGCCCATGCCATCCAAAAGGCCATTAATATGGGAAGTTTTCAACCCTTTTTGCTTGATGGCGTGACGGGATCCGGGAAAACGGAAGTCTACCTTTCGGCTATGGGAGCAGCTCTCAAAAAAAGTCGGCAAGTTGTTGTTCTGCTGCCTGAAATTGCTTTAACATCTCAATGGTTAGACCGGTTCCAGCGCCGGTTTGGGGTAGAGCCGCTCCAGTGGCATTCCGGCTTAACGCCGACTGTGCGCCAGCAAACGTGGACAGCCATTCTGGAGGGACGGGCGCCGGTTATTGTCGGCGCACGCTCCGCTCTCTTCCTGCCCTACCCCAACTTGGGACTGATTATCGTGGATGAAGAGCATGACCTTTCCTATAAGCAGGAAGATCAGGTTATTTATCAAGCGCGTGATATGGCGGTTGTGCGGGCGAAAATAGGCCAGATGCCCATTGTGCTGGTATCCGCAACACCCTCTTTAGAAACCGTAACAAATGTCGAACAGGAACGGTACCAGCATCTGGTTTTGAAAAATCGTCATGGCGGGGCGGCTATGCCCAAAATTCAAGCCATTGATATGCGCCTTTATCCTCACAACTGGATTTCTCCCCCCTTACAAGAAGCCATTTCCGTAGGGCTTGTGGCCAAAGAACAAGTTATGCTCTTCCTCAACCGCCGGGGATATGCTCCCCTCACCTTGTGCCGAGGGTGCGGCCACCGGCTCATGTGCCCCACGTGCACTTCGTGGTTGGTGGAACATAAACGCAGCGGACGCCTCCAGTGCCATCAGTGCGGGTATAGCATAAAATTGCCGTCAAATTGCCCTGAGTGTAAAGCCGAAGCGTCGTTTATCGCTTGTGGCCCGGGGGTAGAACGCATTCACGAACAAATGACGCACCTATTCCCCCATGCGCGTTGTGAAATGTTGACCAGTGATATGATGTCTACTCCCCAACAAGTTCATGACCTGATCCGGCGCGTGACCGCCCATGAAGTCGATGTCATTATTGGAACGCAGATTTTGGCCAAAGGGCATCATTTCCCCATGATGACCCTTGTCGGCGTCATTGATGCGGATTTAGGCTTAAGCGGGGGAGATTTGCGGGCGTGTGAGCGTACCTACCAGCTCCTTCATCAAGTTGCGGGAAGGGCGGGACGGGAACAGCGCCCGGGGCGGGTTTTCTTACAAACCTTTAATCCGGACCACCCGGTGATGGCAGCTTTGGCGTCCCAAGACCGGGATAGTTTTATTGAAGCGGAAAAAACTGAGCGGGAGACACGCCGAATGCCGCCTTTTGGCAGGTTGGGCGCGTTAATTATCTCAGGAACGGATGTCCATCAAGTGGAACGCATTGCGAAGCATTTGGCAAAGTTAGCGCCCACTCATCCCGATATAATGGTTTTAGGGCCTGTACCTGCGCCGCTGGCGCAACTGCGGGGCCGCCATCGGTGGCGGCTCCTGGTTAAAGCGGCAAAAAACGCTCCCTTGCAACATCTTCTAGCCGCCTGGGTTGGCGGGGTCAAACCTCCTGGCAATGTCAGGATCACCGTTGATATTGACCCTTACAGTTTTTTATAGAAGGAATATGGTTCTTTAGATAGCCTACATGAGGTTGAAAGAGGTACAAAATGACTGACTATGAATCTTTTCGGGAAAAGCTTTTATCAGACCCGGATGTTCTCAAAGAATATGAGGCTCACAAAACAGAATATGAGGTTGCCATGTCTTTAATTAAGGCAAGGCTTGCTTCAAACATGACCCAAGCAGATGTCGCAAAAAGAATGCGTACATCTCAAGCGCAGATTGCCCGTCTCGAAAGTGGACATCATTTTCCTAGTGCTCTGTCATTCCATAGTTTTAGGATGGCTTTGAGTTTATGCTTGGCATCACGCCGACTGTAAATCTCGTATTCATAATATTTGTAATCCTAAATTTTAGGAATGACGGAGCACTAGTATTCATTCAATTCACAAATATGCGCAAGCGGTAAACCGCAAGATATTCCTTAGCATAGCCCCTTGAAAGACTGGAAACATCACTTTTCTTTGCGGGTTATGCGGCGCCACCTATTATTTTAATGGCTTTTTCTATAGATAGAAGCCTGTTTATGGGGTGGCGCTTGTCAACCAAACGATTACCAGTTAACAAATGCGAAAGTCCTTGATAAGATCCCGGCAGAGTTAGATGCATATGCGGAATGCCTGGATGTCATCCGCGCCGGGCAACCTGTACGCCAGAATTCTCATAATAGTCCAAAGGAAGTATCTTGATTTTCGGCTTAAAGGACTTTTTTATAAATTCGGCGCTTTACTTTTTTCCGCCTCTTATTCCATGCCCCGCTGGATGATTGAATTGAGGGAAAAAATTGTTATGGCTTTTACAGCGCTTATACCACTTCTCCGCCTCTTCCTGGTCTGCCTGGCCTTTACAGACGCTCCCCTGCTGGCCGGGGAACGAGAGACCCGGCAAGAATCCCTTTTCTACAGCCCCTTATCGTTTACCGCGTTTCAGGACAAGCTTATTACTGTCCTTAACGCCCGTCCGTGTGAAAAAAGACGGGAAACGGATATCCCTGTTTTTGTGGAAGGACGGGGAGAATATGGCGTAGATCCATTGGAAGCCCTCGCTCTTCTGGGAAAAAGCCCTTATGAAGAACGCTTGTGGTTAGCCGCCCAGGAGGCTTCCGGCGCTCATCGGGTAGTCCATAAAAATGGCATTCACTTCAAGATCGACACGATGGAAGATCTGGACCCTGCCATGGAAAGCGCGATCTATCTTTTTTACCAGACTGTTTTTGGGCGAGGCGTTACGCCTTCCTGCCTATTAACCTTCCGTAATCTTCCCGTTAAAATTGCCCCAAAAAAACGTCCGGATGAGCCACTCATCCTTCAGGATTACCGCTGCAAAAAGAGTGAGTATGAACACGAAGGCGCTGGCCATAAGTTGACTCAATGGGTATTGGATCACCGTGATATTCTGCGTCATCTGGAGGACAGGACGTTGAATGTCGCTGTCCAGGCTTCCCAGACCGTTCAGGGGATCCTGCTAACGGATTTTATGGAAAAAGTGGAAACAGGTAGGCAACAATGGGAGAACATCAACACGCAAACCATCCAGGAATTTTTTCTAGGAAGCCTTCTGACTATTGCTGAAGATCTGAACCCTAATAACGTCATGCTGGGAGAAGTCGCAGAGAACCGCTTTGTCGTGATTGGCATCGACAATGACCGTTCTTTTGCCTTTCCTATTGTCAAAACGCCTACCTCCCATATGATTCAGGCAAAAAACTGTCTGTTGGCCATTCCCCATATCCTTAACCAACGTCTGCATCCAGATGTCGCCTCCAAATGCCTGGCGCCGTGTGAAGAACTGGTAGCAAGGTGGTTCAAGGGTCTTTATGAACGGGAACAATCCTATAACACGATGATCAAATCCAACGCCTTTTTCTTGTCTACGGACAACTCTACACCTATACCCATCCATACAAAGCTCGGGATACCCTTGCGACTTGTTCCCGGAACCGTTACGGACCTCCTTGAACGGATGCGTCTTTTACAGGATTATTTAAAAAATCATACCCGACCTACATTACGTGACATCTTCTTCCATATGGATCCCCTGCTGGCTGAATATTACAGCGAACTTTGTCAAGTATGTCCTTCTCCCCTTAAATGCATTGAGGAATTGTATGATCCGGACAGTTTTTCCAAATACATCCCTCACATTCTGCCTCCCCCTACTATATTACCGGATGGCCGGACAGTGGAGCAAGCTCTGACTTCCGCCCGGAGATCCCCTGATGATTTTATCGTCGAACGCAAAGAGACGCTGGACAACGCTTACTCGCTTTTCCTGGATGATACGGCAACAGCATATCTGAATCTGGACTTTATTAAGCCTGATAGATATAAGCAGGAAGAAGATTTTCTTCGTGCGCTAATTCTGATCTCCCAAACCAACATTGAGGTCTCAAAAATCAAGACGGCGAGGTGGGGTGATCCTGAAATTCTCAAAATGCTTGGGCGTCGCAAGGCGCCTTTAGAATGCATTCAACTTGCGGCTACTTTACGGGCGAACTTGCCCGGCGCAGGTATGAGACTGGAAAAATCAGATTCCTCCTCATACGCCATTTCAGGTACAGGGGGGAAAATAGCCATTCTGTGTGACCTTATTGCGCTCTTTCCAGAAATGACGGCTCTTTCTCTAGACAATAATCAATTAACTTCGTTGAAGCCCCTTATGCCTACGCTGCGCCATCTTTCCCACCTCACAAGTCTCAGTTTAAATAATAATCCCATTGATGACCCATCATCTTTGCTTCACCTAACGCAGCTTAAGTCTCTTACAAAACTTTTTTTGGCGGAAGTGAAGCTTGTAAATCTGGATGCGCTCCCCCGAATGCCTGCTTTAAAGGATCTGGATCTGACAAATAATGGCATTACCTCCCTAAAAGGCTTGCTAACCAAACAAAATCATACGAAATTTCCTCAGCTGCTTACTTTGATCCTTGCCAAAAATCAATTAACCAGCGATGACTCTCTGAAGCTTATTTTAAATTCAAATTATCTGACCCTCCTTGATCTCAGCGCAAATTTCCTTACAGAAGTACCCGCATTAAGAAATCTTAGATGGCTCAACTATATCGATCTTAGAGAAAATGTCATTCCAGACCACCAATTAGGTCAAGAAGATTCAAGAATTTCATATAGACCCCAAAGAAGTAACCAAAGCAGATCAGAAAGAACTCAAAAACGTTTCGGCTGGTTTTTTTGAACTTCTCAACGGCTACGCCATAGCGTTGAGCCGAGAAATAAAACGAGGCAACTGACGACAATGGTAGCGCCTGAAGGCGTGTTGAAAGTGATCGCCGCAAGAAGGCCGGTGGAGATCCCGAAAAAGGCAGTCACCGCAGCCATTAAGGCCATCTGCTCCGGGCTATTGGCAAAACGGCCAGCGGTAGCGGCAGGCGTAATGAGTAAAGCGGGCATTAAAAGGGCGCCCACAGCCTTGAGGGCAATCGCAACCGTAAAAGCCAGGATCACCATAAATGCAGCACGGACAAGGCCGACGGAAACGCCAGCGGTTTGCGCAAGCTCTTCATCCAGGGTTAACAGAAGAAGCTCGCGCCACTTCCAAAAGAAGAAAGCGCCCACCAAAAAAGCGCATCCATAAATCCAATAGAGATCCTGTAGCCGGAGGGTCAGAATATCCCCAAACAAATAACTTTCCAAATCCGCGTTTGAGCCACTTTTCGATAAAGCCAAAACCCCCAGCGCCAAAGCGCTGTAAGATATAATCCCCAGCCAGGCATCAGTTGACAAGTGTTGACGGCTGTGCGTCTTTGACAAGATGGCGGCGCACAGCAAGCAGACGGCCACAATCCCGATATTCATATCAATGTGTAACAGGATCCCGAGCGCAATGCCCAAAAGGGAAGAGTGCGCCAGCGCATCGCCAAAAAACGCCATGCGGCGCCACACCAGAAAGCATCCCAATGGACCGGTTGTCAGGGCTAACCCGAAACCCGCAAGAAGGGCTTTAGATACCATCGTGGTGAAAAATAAATCAATCATGGGATTCACAAGCTCCATCATGGCGATGATCATGTTCATGCTGGTAAGGGGCCACAAATAATTTCTGATAACCGGGATCCGCCGTCACCTGGGCGGGATGGCCCGAGCAGCAAACATGGGTATTCAGACAGACAACCTCATCGCTCGCCGCCATCACCAGATGAAGGTCATGGGACACCAATAAAATGGCGCATCCCCGGTTATCCCGTATCCTGGCGATCAGCTGATAGAGTTCTTCTTGCCCCAAAACATCCACCCCTTGCATCGGTTCATCCAGAACCAGCAAATCTGGCGTGATCAACAAAGCCCGCGCCAGCATCACCCGTTGCATTTCTCCTCCCGACAAAACCGTCAATCGGCTGCGCTTGAGGGCAAGGGCGCCCACTTCCCTCAGGCACGTATCAATCAAGGGCTGAATTTTGGTATTCCGTTCCGACGTACCCAGGCTTAAAAGACGCTCCACCGTCATCGGCAAGGTGGGATTCATATCCAGCTTTTGGGGCATATAACCAATTTTAAGGCCAGGCTTGCGCATCAAGGTTCCCCGCGACAGGGGGACAAGTCCTAACATAACTTTCAGCAAGGTTGTCTTTCCCGCCCCATTTGGTCCAATCAATGTCACGATCCGGCCCGGCATAAGGGACAACGATACATCTTCCAGGATAACTTTATCCCGGGTCGCAGTTGGACGTTGAACCCATATATGATCCGCAACAATAAGAGGCGTTGTCATTTAAAAGCTTCCTTCTATCCCCAAGCGCCTATTTAAACTTTTCTTCATGAGGGTACACCCCCCAAATACACCGGCGCTTGATCCATCCCCGATGTCCTTCAACATCCAGACGGCACCAATCCTTACGGCACTCCACCAGCTTTCCCAGAACGCCGGGATCTAAATGCGCCAGCACACGTGAAGTTTCTTCCGGTTCCTTGTAAAGCTTGCGTTGTTTTTGTTGAATAACAGCTGTTCGCTTCCCGCACAACAGGCTTTTATGGACCCATCCCTGGGTTCCTTGCCAGTCCCGAACCTGCCGCCATGTATCAAATTCCGCTATAATTTCGAGGGGAAGCCCCAGGCGCACAAAAGTCCATTCGGTCGGATAGTTATTTCCGGGGCCCACATGCAGGTTGACCGTTTTTGCGCGAAGGGACGCAAACCGGGGCAGTGGTAAAGAAGGGGGGGTTGCCAGAGCTTTTTCCATTCCTCCGATGACTAATAAGAGCCAAATTAAACAGGATTTCATTTTTATCTTATTCCGGTTGAACCGAACCTGCCATCGCCTCGATCGGTTTTATCGAGCGGTTGCTGCTCGTCCCAAGCAACAGACGTCACAGGCGCAATGACCATCTGGGCAAACCGCATTCCCCGGGTAAAGGTAAAGGGTTCCTGTCCATGATTAATCATTATCCCCATAATCTCCCCCCGATAGTCCGCGTCAATTGTGCCGGGAGAATTCAAAACCACTACGCCATACTTGACTGCAAGGCCGGAACGAGACCGGATTTGGCCTTCATATCCCGCCGGTAGGGCCAGCGCAATACCTGCCGGAACCGCCCGCCATTCCCGGGGCTGGAGAACCATATCTTCTTCGACAGCAGCGTAAAGGTCTAAGCCAGCGGAAAGCGGCGTGCCATAAGAAGGGAGAGGTAAACCCGCCCCATGGGGAAGCCGCTGCAAGCCAACGTTTAATTTCTCTTTTAAAACTTCCCTAAAGGCAACGAAAGCAGACATTTTCATCCTTTTCTTTATGAGTAGAAGCCTACCCTGTCTATTTAACACTTGTATGGATACATGATATACCCTTACACAAATTTTGCCAATTCACGGATGAAAATCCAGCCGTTTTGATCATCCCCGCCAATGTTTCCTGATCTGGAAATTGGCGGATACTTTCCACCAGATATTGATAAGCGTCCCGGTCTTTGGCAATCCATTCCCCCAGCGCAGGAAGAAACTGAAACGAATAAAAATCGTACGCTTCTCGCAAGGGGGATAAGGTAACGCGGCTGAATTCCAAACATATAAATTTTCCACCGGGCTTAAGGACGCGGCATGCTTCCGCCAAGGCTTTATCGAGATATGTCACATTGCGAAGGCCGTATGCAATGGTATACAAGTCCACCGAGTTATCGGCCAGGGGTAAGTTTTCCACATTTCCACAAACCCACTCAATTCCCCCGCTCATTCCACAGGAAAGGCCTGGTAAAATACCCTGGTTAATGGCGCGGTCCCGTCCGGCTTCCACCATCTCAGGCGTCAGGTCACAAACCGTGATCCGGGGGTTCAAGTGAGGGTAAGTCCTTGCCAAACGAAAAGCAATGTCTCCCGTGCCACCTGCGCCATCCAGGACACGGGCGTTGTGAGGTAAGTTGAGTTCCCAAACCAGATGATCTTTCCATAATCGATGGATGCCCCAACTCATCAGATCATTCATGAGATCATACTTTTGGGCAACACGACGGAAAACGTCTCTGACGCGACCCGTTTTCTGAAGGGCTGAAACAGCTTCAAAGCCAAAATGTGTTTGCTCCGCCATGATTATTTCTCACTCAACCCCATGATTCTTTCCTCCTCAAAATAAAGACTCCCGTATTCCGTGTCTATCCTGCATTGTAGGGCGTGTTATCAATTATCGGCTTTTGGGCTGCAAATGGCGGTTTTCTGCGCTTCCGTTTCTCAAATACGCCTTAAGTATTCTGCGATACGGTTCTTAAAACCCACCATTTTCGCCACAAAATCCTTCAATTGATGACACGCCCTATCAATTTATGGACATATTACCTTGGATTCAATCCGCCCTCCATCATTCGTCTTTAATTTTTAACGGAAAAACAATAAATTTTATTATATAATATTAAAATACCTCTACCATCTTTGGAGAGAAATAGAAAATGCAAGCTGACCAAAAAATAGGGGGCCAAATTATCAAGAATGGTTGTATCCTATGGGTGGAACAGAAGTAGGTAAGCTTTTATCATGCCAGTAACGATCCTTGACCCTGTCACTTCTTCTTTTCCGTCCCCAAAGGGTTATAGATAATGCCTGAAATAGCCATAGCCAAAAATAAAAATGATGGCGCTTACTCAAAAGTTTTACAACGTCAGCTTGCCCAGGTTGAACAAGGAAATGGCTATATCAACCTTGAAAAATTCCTGGCCATGGTCAATCAAACCTACTTAGAAAATGACCGGGAAATTCAAATGATCAACCGGGCGATGAATTTGGTTTCTCAAGAACTAACGAATACAAATAAAAACCTTGAAAAACGCGCGACAGAACTTCGGGCAGCGCAGGAGCGGTACGAGCTGGCTATTCGCGGAGCCAACGATGGATTATGGGACTGGGATTTAAAAGAAAAAAAAGTATTTTACTCTCCCCGATGGAAAGAAATGCTGGGATACGAAGAAGATGTTGGTTTTGATGACCCTGAAGATTGGCTCAATAAAATCCACCCTAACTATATACGGCAAGTGCGGGCCGAACTTGACGCCCATCTCTCGGGTCAGACTCCCCGTTTTGAATCTGAGTACCAGATGTTACATGCTAACGGTGAATACCTTTGGATGCTGGCGCGCGGAATCGCATTACGGGATGACCAGGGCCACGCGATAAGAGTTTCCGGCTCTCAAACCGATATCAGCCTTCGCAAACAAAACGAACACAAGTTAGAGCACGCGGCTTTTCATGATGCTTTAACCGGGCTTCCCAATCGTGTTCTATTTTTAAACCGTTTAGAGCATCTGATTGCCAAAGTGGGCCGATCCAGGGCTTTGGTGGGAGCCGTCCTCTTTCTCGACCTGGACCGGTTCAAGGTTATTAATGATAGCCTGGGACATATGATGGGCGATAACGTCCTTATTGGCGTTGCTCAACGTTTAAAAAGCATTTTACGCCCGGGTGATACGCTTGCCCGGCTGAGTGGCGATGAGTTCGTCTTTCTCCTGGAAGACATCCACACCATCGAAGAAGCCGAAAAGATTGCTGACCGTATCGCTAAAAAACTAGCATTGCCCTTTATGTTTGAGAAAGAGACGATTCTTGCCTCCGCAAGTATTGGGATTGTTGGCGTCTCCGACCGGTCCTTAACGGGCGACTTGATTATGCGCAATGCGGATCTCGCCATGTATGAAGCCAAGTCCCTGGGGCGGCGGCGTTATTCTATCTTTAATAACGAAACCCAGTTCTACAAAGTCAATCAATTACAAATGGAAAAAGACTTGCAATCGGCCCTGGAAAAAATGGAACTATTCCTTGTTTATCAACCTATTGTTAATATTTCTAACGATTCTATCGCTGGGTTTGAAGCCCTCATACGCTGGCAACACCCAACTTTCGGGATCGTTCCCCCGACCCGCTTTATTTCTTTAGCGGAAGAATCGGGCTTGATTCTACCCATTGGGGAATACATACTCGAGACGGCTTGCGAGCAACTCGCGAAATGGCGGGCTGAGTTAAAACAGGCTAAAGATATAGAGATCAGCGTCAACTTGTCTATTAACCAGCTGTCAGATGTAGCTAATATTGAACGGCTGTTAAAAATCATTTCAAGATACAAATTTCCGCCCCATTCTTTAAAGATTGAGTTAACGGAAAGCGTCCTTGCCCAAAATATTGAGTTATGTTCGCAGAACCTGGAAAGGTTTAAATCCCATAATATTGAACTGTGTATTGATGACTTTGGAACGGGCTTTTCCTCTTTGAGCCAGCTCAATGCCTTTCCTTTTGATATCGTTAAAGTTGACCGTTGTTTTGTCAGCCGTATGGGTAGCGATGACAAGACCTACCGGATGGTCGCAGGTATCATCAATCTCTCCCATGACCTGGCTTACAAAGTCATCGCAGAGGGCGTCGAAACCATTATTGAGCTTAATCTACTGCGCCAGCTGAATTGTGACTATGTTCAAGGTTATTACTTTTCAAAGCCTGTTTCCGCAGCGGAAGCCAAAGAATTTATCGTAAAGGGACTTCCCCGGCCTATAGAGAAAACAACTGTTTCAAGAAGGTAGAGCCTTAAAATTTTCCTATTTTTGCAATCCTAATGCCATTTTGAGACTCAAATTGGCATTAGTAATGCCAATTTTACAATCAATAAAGGGTTTCTTGTGAATGAATCAAGAAGAATGATGGCAAAATTAATAATGTATTGTACTATGATTAAGGCCACAAAAATGAGGGGGGAACTTAGTTTTCAGGTTGTCCACCATGGAAACAAGCTTCAATGCGCCAACCATTAGGGTCAATGATAAAGGCTCCGTAATATCCGGGGTGATATTCTGGCCGAACGCCAGGCGCGCCATTATCTTGCCCGCCAAGTTCCAAGGATTTCGCATACCAATTCTGAACAGCCTGAATCGAAGGCGCAAGAAAAGCGCAATGAACACCCCGGGCGCGCCCAATATCTTCATCCTCACAACCGCTAGAACTCATCCAGAAGTAAGGTTTTTTATCTTTGCCATACCCGGCAACCCTACCATTGGGCATATCAAAATCCATCAGCCGTTCATAGCCCAATAATGCCAGGGTCTGGTCATAGAACTTGAGGCTCTGATCGTAATCTTTAACGGATAAGGAAAAATGATCAAGCATGTGGCGCCTCTTTTTTGAATAACAGGTCGTCCATAACTTCCATACCAATTTCTTGAAAGGGCCGGTCTTTGTCAATGCATTTCTTGAGCGCAATAATGATCGTTCGCATCTCCTGGCTCAAGGTTTCTGAAAGTTCTTCTCCTTCTTGCGGCCAGGACGCATCCCGGGTAGCCTTATCTGGCCACCTTGAATAGGCAACCCATTCCCCTTCCGCCGTTTTGTGAAGGCAGGAACCCAAAGCCCCCCGATGGTCTATGAAATATTTTGCGATCTGGCGCCAGAGCTTTTGGTACTCTTCTTCTGTTCCTCGATGGACATAGCCTTTATAAATTACAGCAAACATATGTTATCCTCTCTCATGACAACCATTGCGCAAAACCCGGCTTGGGGTTAAATCTAGATAAATATCACAGGAGGTCCTTTTATGCGAACAGAAACCGAGACCGTCGTTAAACAAATTGACCAAAGTCTTTCGTTGTTACGGAGGCATCTTTGACTGGGACCACGCTTTAATTCACCTGGAAACTTTGAATAAAGAAGCCGAATCTCCTGACTTATGGGGTAACCAAGCTTTGGCGCAAAAGCTGCTCAAAGAACGGGATGCTTTGCGCACCTCCATTGAGCGTATTCAAAATCTGCAAAAACAGCTAACAGACCATGTGGAACTCATCGAACTCGCTGAACTTGAAGGGGATACGACGATTACGGTGGAGGCTGAAACCCAGCTGGAGACCTTGCGAAAAACAACTGCGCGTCTCCAGCTTGAAACTTTATTATCGGGAGAAGCCGATAATAATGACTGCTTCCTTGAAATCAATGCAGGGGCAGGCGGAACGGAAGCCCAGGACTGGGCTTCAATACTGGCGCGCCTGTATAGCCGCTGGGCAGAGTCAAAGAGCTACAAGCTCGAGATTTTGGAAGAAAGCCCGGGCGAGGAAGCCGGAACAAAATCAATTACTTTGAAAATTATGGGACACCAGGCGTATGGGTGGCTGAAAACAGAAAGTGGCGTACATCGGCTGGTACGTATCTCTCCTTTTGATTCGAATGCCCGGCGCCATACCAGCTTTGCTTCCGTATGGGTTTACCCGGTTATTGATGACTCCTTCGACATTGCCATCGAGGATAAGGATTTGCGGATTGACACGTATCGCGCGTCAGGCGCGGGAGGGCAGCATGTCAATAAAACGGAAAGCGCGATCCGCATCACGCATATCCCCACGAATATTGTTGTCCAATGCCAGAATGACCGCTCGCAACACCGTAACCGGGCACAGGCGATGGCCATGCTGAAAGCCCGTTTATATGAGCTTGAGCTGCGAAAGAAAGAAGAGAAACTAAGCGCTCAAAATGCGGGCAAAACAGACATCGGGTGGGGCCATCAAATCCGGTCTTACGTCTTGCAACCTTACCAGATGGTGAAGGACGCCCGCACAGGCGTTGAGCGGGGAAATGCGTCAGGCGTTCTGGATGGGGATATTGATTGCTTTCTTGAAGCCGCCCTTGCGATGCGTATTGGCGGCGCGGGACAGGAAAAATAACCTGAGCCTTGCTTTTTCATTCGTTAAGAATACCTCCTTAAACGCCCCAGGCTTCAAGGCTCCCTTAATCCTTTTAAAAAAGCGTCGGCGAGTTGCCTCATCATCAAAAAATAGGCATCCTCATCCGCTTTTAAGCCAACACCCAGATAATCCAGCGTTTTAACCCGCGTCCCGGCTTGACTGCCCATTAAGGAATGAATCTTATCGGTTGGAAATTGGGGTTCCGTAAATATGCATTTAACTTGCTGAGTCTGGATATATTCCAGAATCTGCAAGACATGCTTCGCATTGACGCCATAATAACCATCACCGATTAATGCGCCAATTCCCCTCGTTTTAAAACGGCGGTCAAAATATTGCGTCCCGTCGTGGTAAACCACATAAGGCTTATCCCTCACCGGCCTGAGCAAAACCTTCAGTTCTTGATCCAAATCTTCCAACCGTTTGATAACTTTTTCAGAATTTGCCAAATACGCCGCTTTGCGCTGGGGATCAAGATCTGAGAGTTTTTCAGCGATAACTTTAACAATCACTTTTGCATTATGGGGATCAAGCCATAAATGGCCATCTATTGAGGAAGTATCATGGTCATGATCTGCATTATGTTCTGGTTGTTCACACGCCTCTTGAGAATGGTCATGGCTACCCCATAAACCCCCTTGCCGCACGGGATATAGCTTCATTCCCGGTTTATCAAGCAGGGTAATGACATGTTGACGACCCTTCGCAGACTCTATAACGCGCCGCAAGGCTGTTTCATAAGAAGGGCCAACCCAGACAATAACCTGAGCCGCACTTATTTGCCGCACCTCATCTGGCGCAAGAGGGTGCGTATGGGGAGATCTTTCCCCACTCATCAGGAGGAGGGGGATTTTTACGCCAGCCATTACGCCAGCGACAAGCGAATGGACGGGTTTAATCGTCACCACGACATTTGGAACACTCGCTCCGGCGCTTAAACACAACCCCAGGAGGGCAAATAACAAGAAATAAATACGTCTCCCCATGATGTTAAAAGCAGTAGGTGAATCCAGGGGAAATGTCAAGAAATCCCCCAAAATCAGATACAGGAAATATTTGAGTAAAAATTTAATTAGCTCATTGACTCTCTGCCAAAAGTCGCACAGGATGGCCAAGGAAGTCTAATTTTCTGTACCAGGAGGAATATCATAATGATTTATCAATTAAAAAAAATAAGGTTTGGCGCCCTTTTTGTCGCCTTTTTATCGGGAATAACGGTAGCCGGGGCGTCCCCTCACCTGGCTACGTCCGCACATCCAGGCCGTACGGAGGGTTTAGCATTTGGCTTTGGCGCCGGGGTAAAATTACTTAACTTAAAAAATGTGGCGACGAAAAATATAACAGGTCCCGCACCCCAACGATCCGGAGATAATTTTGCCAATTTGTCCAGCCCCGTCCTTAGTATTTATGCGCGAAAGTACATGCCCCATGTTCTTTATATTCCCACGTTTTTAGGGTTTGAGTTTAATTATTTAACCGATATGGAAAAAACAAACATTTACACGGGCTTTAATTTACCCGGCGGAACCCCTGATACAGGTTACCGTTACCAGGAGCGCTGGGATGCCCGCGCTATGCTGGGCGCTCAAGTATGGAGTAGCAGCCAGCTTGATTTATGGGCACAAGTCGGCTTGCAGTTAACCAACTTCGACTATGAAGGAAGAACGACGGAAATGGGTAGCGGTATGCAACAATTTAAAATGGATAACAACTATGCGCTCGCCCCGGCTGGTGGTTTGGAAGTCCGGTATAGCCAGCCTGGTTTAATTGGATGCGATAGCGTGACAGATTTTATTCTCGGCTGGACGGCCGGTTACCGGAACGCCTTTAAAGTGACGGGAACCACAGCCAACAACTCCTATGATATCGCTATGAGTTCCAACTGGAGCCACACCTTTGGTCTCAAAGTTATGGTTCGGTACTAACAGAATTTTTTGAAAGAACCCCCCAAAAACCCCCGATAGCCGCATGGCTTTTCGGGGGTTTTTTCTGCCTGTTGATCCCCTTCTCCTGGTTAAAATAATTTTTGTTCACGGTGACGCGAAACCTTGTAGATAAACCTGTGGGTAAAACAAAATTAACTTCTGTATGAATAAAGAGGGTGAGGAGGATATGTCTCTCCCCTCTTTATTCGCGGGATAAAGGGGGATAACTTTAAGCGTTATACTTAAATTACTAACCTGTGGGTAATGTTTTCAACTGCCCCTGAATATCGTAAAAAATAAACTCTTTCCCCTTTTTAATCCACAGAAAAAATAATATTTTTTTTAATACTTTCAATATCATATAAATGATATCCCCTGTTTTAACAGGAATATCATCCAAAAGCTCTATCTTGTGGATAAGCATCCAGAAAAATTCTATCCCCGTAATCCACAGGGAACTACCACTACAACAACCACCTTTATAAATTAATACAATTGTGATTATGTATGAGATATGACGCTACTTATAAATGCTCTTCAAGGAGGAATAAATTCCTTTCCGCCCATCTGGCTTATGCGTCAGGCAGGCCGGTATTTGCCTGAGTATCAAGCCATCCGGAAAAAAGTTCCGACTTTTATGGAGTTGTGTTTCCATGAGGATTACGCAACGGAAGTTACGCTTCAACCCTTAAAACGGTTTGATTTTGATGCAGCCATTTTGTTTAGCGATATTCTGGTAATTCCCCATGTTTTGGGTCAAATGGTTCATATTATTGAAAAAAAAGGGCCTGTTCTAGAACCTATTCAAGACCCCGGCTTTTTTGATAAGGCTAAAGATATTCAGCTTCAAGAAGCCTTATCCGTTCCCTTAAAAGTTCTTCACAATGTCCGAAGGGCTTTACCGTCAACAAAAGCTGTAATTGGCTTTTCAGGAAGTCCCTGGACAATTGCGACCTATATGCTAGAGCAAGGAAAATCAACAACATTTCAAAAAATCAAGCGCCATATGAAAACAGAAAGCCCGCTCTTTATCCAGACAATGGCTCTGCTGGAAGAGGCTATTGGAACCTTTCTTATGGCTCAAATCAAGGCAGGCGCAGACGTCATTCAAATCTTTGATTCGTGGGCGAAAGCTGTACCTCTTCCTTACAGGAATGACTGGATCATTGCGCCCATCCGGCGGCTGATGACGCGCATTCGAGCCTGCTACCCTGATACGCCGGTTATCTATTATGGCCGGGGGGTTTGTGACCTTTATCCTCAAATCGTCAAAGGCTTTTCAAATGTCGCTCTGGGAGTTGATGAGAACGTTTCCATTCCCGCGATGAAAAACCAGATTCAAAAGCTTGCCCCTGTTCAGGGAAATTTAAACCCTTGCGTACTGGTTGAAGGAGGAAAACAGATGAAGACCCATGTTGCGGATCTTCTTCGGGCTTTTCAAGGAACGCCGTATGTGTTTAACCTTGGACATGGCATCGTTCCTCAAACGCCGGTTGACCATGTGGCGCAGCTCGTTGAACTTGTAAAAGGAAGAGGTTTTTAAAATGACGCGCCATCCGGGTCGTCTTGCTGTTGTTTTAATGAATTTGGGCGGGCCAGATACCCTGGATTCCGTGCGCCCTTTTTTGCGGAATTTATTTTCTGATCCGGCTATTATTTCTCTCCCCTGGCCTTTGAGGACTTTCGTAGCGGAAATGATCTCCCGGACACGAAACCACAAAGCCAGAAAGGTTTACCAGCAAATAGGAGGGGGATCTCCCCTTTTATCGAATACAAAAGACCAAAGCTTCCACCTTTGCCGGTCGCTCCATGACCAGTTACCCAATCAGGAGGTTGAAGTCTTCATTGCGATGCGGTACTGGCATCCTCTCACGGCGGAAGTGGTAGATCACGTAAAAGCCTTTCAACCAACTGAAATCGTGTTGTTGCCCCTTTATCCCCACTTTTCCACAACGACCACAGGATCCAGTTTTTCTGAATGGCATCAACAAGCGTACCAGCAAGGACTCACCGTTCCGACCCGGGAAATACGATGTTACCCTCAAGATCCGGCTTTCATTGAGGCCCATGTTGATTTATTAGGACCATGGATTGAAAAAGCCGCTCTTTATGGAAGGCCCCGTATTTTGTTTTCCGCCCATGGGTTGCCCCAAAGAGTGATTGATGCCGGAGATCCTTACGAAGGTCAAATTCATCAGACAACCCAGGCTATTTTGAAAAAAATATCCCCTTCCGTTGAAAGTGCGGTGTGCTATCAAAGCAAAGTTGGCCCTCTCAAATGGCTGAGGCCGTCAACGGAAGAGGAATTAAAACGGGCCGGTCAAGATAAAGCGCCCGTCATTATTGTGCCTGTGTCTTTTGTGTCTGAACACGTCGAAACATTGGTTGAACTCGACAGGGATTACCGGAGCCTTGCGGAAGAGGCGGGGGTTCCTTTCTATGGCAGGGTGCGCACCTTGAGTGATCATCCAGCCTATATAAGAGCGTTAGCGGGATTGGTCGTAACCAGCCTCAATCAACGGTTATAAAAAATGTACGCTTGGGTTTTAGAATCTTATTTATGGATTAAAGCGGTTCATATAATCGCTATAGTAGCCTGGATGGCCGGGTTATTTTATCTGCCCCGGTTGTTTGTTTATCATGTAGGGGTGGATCCAGAATCTGAGGCGGCCCAGCTGTTTAAAGTCATGGAATACCGCTTGTACAAAATCATTATGGCGCCATCAATGCTTTTATCCTTGGCATCTGGAATTTTTCTTGTTATGATTCAAGAAGTCTGGTCATCCGGGTGGTTTCACCTGAAGATGACTTGTGTTGTTTGCCTAATGGTATTTCATCACTTGCTGGGTCATTGGCAAAGACAGTTAGCTATAGGGACGTGTACGCGCACTGCCCTTTTTTTCCGACTTATTAACGAGGCGCCTACACTTTTATTAATCGTTATCGTCATCAGCGTTATTGTCAAACCGTTTTAAATTTATCAAGGAAAATCATGCAATTACAGGAACTTAAGCGCAAACCGCCTGCTGAACTGTTGGCGCAAGCGGAAGAATTAGAAATTGAAAATGCCAGCGCTTTACGCAAACAAGATTTAATGTTTGCTATTTTAAAGAAATTGGCGGAAAAAGATGTCGCCATCTTTGGGGATGGCGTTGTTGAAATACTCCAGGATGGTTTTGGGTTTTTGCGCTCTCCTGAAGCAAACTACCTGCCAGGACCAGATGATATTTATGTTTCCCCCAGTCAAGTCCGCCGGTTTGGTCTGCGGACAGGAGATACAGTTGAGGGGCAAATTCGCGCTCCCAAGGATAGTGAGCGGTATTTCGCTCTATTGAAGCTCAACACCATCAATTTTGAACCCCCCGACAACATCAAATACCGTATTAATTTTGACAATTTAACGCCTCTTTACCCGGAGAGGCGCCTGACCCTTGAGGTCGAGGGTGAGGGGAACGTTTCCAGTGGCAAGGATTTTACCCAGCGTGTGATTGACCTTGTCTCTCCTTTGGGTAAAGGTCAACGGGCCCTCATTGTGGCGCCGCCGCGTACCGGAAAAACGGTGATGCTACAAAATATTGCCCACTCGATAGCGATCAACCACCCGGAAATTTACCTTATTGTTTTGCTGATTGATGAACGGCCTGAAGAAGTAACGGATATGGCGCGCTCCGTTAAAGGGGAAGTCGTATCTTCTACCTTTGATGAGCCAGCCTCACGGCACGTACAAGTTGCGGAGATGGTGATTGAAAAGGCAAAGCGGTTGGTTGAACAAAAGCGTGATGTCGTTATTTTGCTGGACTCCATCACCCGTTTGGCCCGGGCCTATAACACCGTTGTTCCCTCATCAGGTAAGGTTTTGACAGGAGGCGTGGATGCAAATGCCTTACAGCGTCCGAAACGGTTCTTCGGCGCTGCGCGGAACATTGAAGAAGGGGGATCCCTCACAATTATCGCCACGGCCCTGGTTGATACGGGTTCCCGTATGGATGAGGTTATCTTTGAGGAATTTAAAGGTACAGGGAACGCGGAAATCATTTTAGACCGGAAGTTATCTGATAAGCGTACCTTCCCATCAATTGACATCACGAAGTCGGGTACCCGTAAGGAAGAACTCCTTATCACAGATAAAGCCGAGTTATCTAAAATGTGGGTCTTGCGCCGTATCCTTAACCCCATGGGCACGGTTGAGGCGATGGAATTCTTGCACGATAAGTTAAAATATAGCAAGAGTAACTTAGACTTTTTCGGGTCTATGAATTCATAACCTGGCGCTGCGTCATCTCTGCGCAAGCGGGGATGATGCAACAGGATTGACGGGGTCTATGGGAGTTGACTCAAAAAAGGTCGCATGTGACTTATGAAATCCGGCCTGGCCTGTCAAAAGGGAATACATTTCATCAAGTAGACCGTAATACTCAAGGATATTCAATCAAGGCAGGATCAAGATGCGTGAAATTGTTTTAGATACGGAAACCACCGGTTTAGACCCCGCAGAAGGCCACCGGATTATCGAAATAGGATGTGTAGAGTTGATCAATTACCTGCCGACCGGGCGGGTTTATCACACCTATGTTAATCCTGAACGGGATGTGCCTCTTGAAGCATCTGCCATTAGTGGCTTGAAAACGGACTTCTTAAAGCCTTTTCCTGTCTTTGCCAAAATTGCTGATGATTTCTTGTCCTTTCTTGGGGAGGATAAGCTTGTGATTCACAATGCGCCTTTCGATTTAAAATTTTTGAATGCGGAATTTGACCGGTTAGGCCATCCTCTTTTCCTGCCTTACCGGGCAACAGATACGCTAAAAATCGCCCGCACGAAATTTCCAGGCTCTCCTGTAAGTTTGGATGCCTTATGCCGCCGGTTTCAAATCGACCTGAGTAGCCGTACAAAACATGGCGCATTAGTAGATGCTGAATTGCTGGCCAAGGTTTACCTGGAGCTTCTGGGCGGGCGGCAAACCGCCTTTTCATTTGAGGCCAGCCGTATTGTGGGAAAAAAAAGAGTTACAGAGGTAGCGGCAGGCGTCAATTCTCCTGAAAGTGAGCGTGTTTTTCGTATTCCCCGCGACCATGCGCCCACGCCTGAAGAATTAACGGCACACACAAGGCTTGTTCAGACGATCAAGGGAAGTTTGTGGGGGGAGAAGTAGGGCGTATCATCAGTTATCGGCTTTATAATCTACTTTTCAAGCGAATTGCTATGTGCGAGGGCGATGGGCAAGAGGTAAGTGACTTCACGTCATCGGCCTGCTTACGCTGAATAATTTTGTCCCGCTCTCTCACCTGTCTTGCCATGTTCTTCAAAATCACGTTACGGTTAAGTAAATTCACTTCCTGGGGAGGCATTCATGATGACCATTGGGCATGATTCCTTAAAAGTACGCCGCACGCTTAATGTTTCCGGGCAAAGTTATGGCTACTATAGTTTACCTGCCGCGCAAGAAGCCGGATTAGGGAACCTTGAAAATTTGCCTTTTTCCTTAAAAGTGCTGATCGAGAATTTATTACGCCATGAAGACGGAAAACGCGTTTGCCTCGATGATATCCGCGCAACTGTTCACAGCGTAACCAATGGATACGGTTCCACCGAAATCGCCTTTACCCCCGCCCGGGTTCTCATGCAAGATTTTACCGGCGTACCGGCCATCGTTGACCTGGCGGCGATGCGGGACGCCATGAGGGCGCTTAAAGGTGACCCTACCCTGATTAACCCAATCATACCGGTTGACTTGGTTATCGACCATTCTGTTATGGCCGATTCCTCTGGAACCACTGAGGCTTTTCAGCATAACGTGGCCCTCGAATTTCAACGGAACCATGAACGCTACGCCTTTTTACGGTGGGGCCAGGAGGCTTTTCAAAATTTCCGGGTCGTTCCCCCGGGAACAGGAATTTGCCATCAAGTTAACCTGGAATACCTTGCCCAGGTGGTTTGGGTATCCATGGACGCATCGGGTCAGCCAATTGCCTACCCGGACACCCTTGTTGGAACAGATAGCCACACAACCATGATCAACGGCCTCTCCGTGCTTGGCTGGGGCGTTGGGGGGATTGAAGCGGAAGCCGCCATGCTGGGGCAAGCCGTGTCGATGCTCATCCCGAAAGTTTTGGGCTTTAAAATGACAGGGAAGCTTGCTGAAGGCACAACGGCGACTGATTTGGTCTTAACCGTTACAAATATCTTGCGGACTAAAGGCGTCGTCGGAAAATTCGTCGAGTTTTACGGGGAGGGGCTGGATTCCCTCAGCCTGGCGGACCGGGCAACGGTGGCCAATATGTCCCCTGAATATGGCGCGACTTGCGGGTTTTTCCCCATAGACCAAAAAACCATCCAGTACCTGGCGTTCACAGGCCGCGACCCCAACCGCATTGCGTTGGTGGAGGCGTATGCTAAAGCTCAAGGTCTTTGGCGTGATGCCTCAACGCCTGATCCCCACTTTTCTGAAACCCTTGTTCTGGACTTGAATTCTGTGCGTCCAGCCCTGGCGGGTCCAAAGCGCCCGCAAGACAAGATTTTACTCTCAGAAGCAAAATCCACCTGCCAGGCAATGTTAAGGGACGACCATAAGAAAAGTGATGAACCTTACGCCGTTCCCGAAAAAAATTATTCCTTGAATCATGGGGACATCGTCATTGCCGCGATTACCAGCTGCACCAATACCTCCAACCCCGCGGTGATGGTGGGAGCAGGCATATTGGCCCGCAGAGCTAGGGCAAAAGGACTAAAACCCAAGCCTTGGGTAAAAACATCTCTGGCGCCCGGATCCCAGGTTGTCACGGACTATTTGGAAAAGTCAGGCTTGGACAAAGACCTGGATGCCTTAGGATTTAATTTGGTTGGCTATGGATGTACAACGTGTATTGGCAACTCAGGGCCTTTACAACCTGAAATTGCAAGGGTTATTGAGTCCCATGATTTGACCGTCTGCTCGATTCTTTCGGGAAACCGGAATTTTGAAGGACGAATTAACCCTCATGTCAAAGCAAATTATTTGGCGTCTCCTCCCCTGGTTATAGCGTATGCCCTGGCAGGAACCATGCTGGTCGATATAACGGCAGACCCCCTTGGAACAGGAGCCGATGGCCAATTCGTTTATCTGAAAGATATTTGGCCCACAGATGATGAAATTCAAACGGCGATTCAACAATTCCTAACCCCGGAGATGTTCCGCAAACGGTATGCGGATGTCTTTAAGGGTGATGAAGGCTGGCAAAAAATTTATGGAAAAGCCAGCCTGACTTATCCATGGCAAGAGAACAGCACGTATGTAAAAAAACCCCCTTACTTTACAACCATTACCTCTCAAACGGAGAAGCTTTCTGATGTCAAGGGGGCGCGCGTTCTGGCTATTCTGGGCGATAGCGTCACCACGGACCATATCTCCCCTGCTGGTAGTATAAAAACAGATGGGCCGGCTGGTCATTACCTTCACCATTTCGGGGTCCCTATTCATGATTTTAACAGTTACGGGGCCCGCCGCGGCAACCATGAGGTCATGATGCGGGGAACGTTCGCCAACATTCGGTTAAGCAATGAAATGCTGCCCGGAACAGCAGGGGGCGTCACGAAGTATTTTTCAAAAATACAAGGAGCGCCCCCTGAAATTTTACCCATCTATACAGCGGCGATGAAATATCAACAAGAAGGAACGCCCCTCGTTGTGATTGCGGGCAAGGAATATGGCGCCGGCTCTTCCCGGGACTGGGCAGCAAAAGGCCCCCGGTTACTGGGCGTAAAAGCCATCATCGCAGAAAGTTTTGAACGCATCCATCGCTCAAATCTGGTTGGGATGGGAATCTTGCCCCTAACCTTCCTCAATGGAGAAAACCGTCAATCCCTCGCTTTAACAGGGGAGGAGTCTATTGATATTACAGGCGTTAGCTCAGGCGTCAAACCTGGCATGACGGTCACATGTGTTATTACACGTCCCACCGGACACGTTACAACGCATTCTTTGCTCTGCCGTATTGATACGCAAGACGAAGCAGACTATTTCCTGAATGGCGGTATTTTGCCTTATGTTTTGCGAAGCCTTACGAAAGATGCCTAACATCCCTCAACAGATTGATACCAGGCTTGAAACATGAGGACAGGCCATAAGGAGTAGTGCCAATTCCGAATACCTGACTGATGCTCTTCCCACCGTTGGCGTATAGGATTGACGTTAAGCCCTGCGTTTTTAAGTGACGGCTCAGAAAGTAATTCTTCCGCCCAAGGACGCAAAGGCCCTCTCAGCCACTGATCGATAGGTACGCCAAACCCCATTTTAGGACGCTCCGTTAGCGATTCTGGAACATACTTTTTTAACACTTGCCGTAAAATCCACTTTCCTTCAGGGCGCTTAAGTTTGAGGGCTAAGGGAATCGACCAGGCAAATTCTACAACGCGATGATCAAGCAGGGGAACCCGGCTTTCTAAGCTAACAGCCATACTAGCATAATCAACTTTTGATAAAATGTCATCAGGAAGATAGGTCAGGCTATCTATATATTGCATTTCCTCTATAAAAGCGTTCCCGGATCGATCCGCGTCAGCCAGCCAGGGAGACGGGAGGCTTGCGGCAGGCTCCTTTCTATCGGCAACAAGTGACGCCGGGTTGTCCCAAAGGCTTATGAGATTGAGGTATAAAGCCTTTCGATCCGGGCACGTGAGCAAGCTTGCAAGTTTGTGCGCTTTGTCCCCGGTAAAGGGGCGGGTACGCCCGCCAGGGATTAAACCATTCAAAACATCCCACTGCGCCGCAGACAAGCTTTTAATCCCAACGGCTGCCATTTTACGTAAAGTGAGAGGAATAGGAGAGAGGCGGTCCCAAAAGCGGTTTGCCTGAAAATACCGCGCATACCCTGCAAAAAGTTCGTCTCCTCCATCTCCTGACAAACAAACTTTTAAATGTTTTTGAGCTAAACGTGACACGAGGAAGGTTGGAATTTGCGAAGAATCCGCAAAAGGTTCATCGCACCATTCCGGAATGGTCGGGATAATTTCTAAAGCCTCTGAAGACCTGAGGTATACCTCATGATGGTGGGTTCCCAGGTGGCGCGCCACACCTCTAGCATGCGGCGCTTCATTATAGCTTTCTTCTTCAAACCCGATGCTGAATGTTTGGACAGGGCTGGCACTTTGAGCTTGCATTAAGGCGACGACCGTCGAACTATCTATACCCCCTGAGAGAAAAGCGCCAATGGGTACATCAGAGACCATACATCGCTTAACGGCGTCTTTCAAAAGGGCATCAAGCTGATCAACCCATTCTAACGGGGATCGGTCAGGTTGCTGAATTCTCCCCTGACGAATGGCTTCTTCCACAGACCAATAGGGTTTAACCGTTATCTTATCTTTTCCTTCAATAGTCGCAATACATCCCGGCATTAATTTTTGAATGCCTTTATATATGGACGAAGGCCCTGGTATGTAGCCATACCGGAAGAAACTGGGGAGGATATCCCTATTTAATTCCGGGCGCCATAAAGGGTGAGGACGGAAACTTTTTAACTGGGAGCCAAAGAATAATGTTTGTTGATGGAGTCCCCAGTATAAGGGTTTAACCCCCAAACGATCACGGACGAGGTGAAGTTTGCGATCCCTAGCATCCCATAGAGCGAAAGCGAACATACCAATCAACTGCTTGACGGCATCTTCAACGCCATAGGCTTCACAAGCAGCTAAAATAACTTCCGTATCAGAAGTTCCCCGGAATGAATAGCCTTTTGCCACAAGGTTTTCATGTAATTCCGGGGCATTATAAATCTCGCCATTATAAGTCACGACAAAACGTCCAGAAATGGACGTCATCGGTTGATGTCCCGTTGCGGACAAGTCCATAATCGCTAACCGGCGATGTCCAAAGGCAAGATGCGCCTCTTTTTCCCACCATGTCCCGCTCGAATCAGGGCCACGACTGGTTAATTGATCCGCCATTTCCTGAACGATACGATCGAAAGAAAATCCTGATAACCGTTCAGTGAAAGACCAGAATCCTGTTATGCCACACATGCGTTTTCCTTAATTACCGCCCTTAATTACCGCAAACCTTTATAAAATGACGCATATCTTTGCCTCATGATAGAGAGGCTATAGGAACTCACGATCCGCTCCCGTCCCTTCTCTCCAATAGCTTTTCTTTCTGCGGAAGATAAAGCCAATAGCCGCTTCAGGGCAAGGGTAAGTTTATCAACGTCTTGAGGGGGAAAAATTTGCGTTTCCGTTTGAACGAGAACAGCCGCATCCCCCACATCCGTAACGATGGTTGGTATGCCACAAGCCATCGCTTCACCAACCACATTAGGGAAACCCTCACCAAAGGCTGAAGATAAAACCATCATATCGAGCGCATTGAGGAATGCCGGCGCATTTTCCCATAACCCCAGACGCAGCAGCCGGGGAGGGGAAACAGACCAGGACGCATCTTCTGTGCCTTTTCCAGCCACCATGCCGTAGAGGTTCCCATGCGCCCCAGAGAGGTTCTCTATCGCCTTCAAAAAGGTCGGATAGTCTTTCATGGGGTCAACGCGGGCCAGCATGCCAACAACGACCGCGTCTTCAGGAATGTCAAGAGACCGGCGTAATTTCTGGCCCGCAGCTCTATCCGGCTGAAAGAGATCCGTATCAATGCCATTGGGCATATGAACCCAGCGACGGGGTTTGTAGCCAAGCTTCGTATGAAACTCTTTTCCCGTTTGAGAGTTTGTAACAATAGCATCAGGAAACCGGGACAACAATGTCAACATCCGTACAACAAAGGATGTCAGTCTTGAATAACGGGACAAATCCATATTGGAACAGCGGATATTCCAGACAATACGCGGAACACGCGCTAGTTTTCCCATAACGAGACCCAGGAGATCCGCATGATAGAGCCATGTTTGCAGCACATCCGGCTTTTCCCGCCGCAAAATTTTATAAAGGCGGTAAAAGCCGGCCAGGGATGTATGAAGGTTCAAACAATAAAGATGCACGCCCGGTTGGCCAATGAGTTGTTTACCGATGACGCCCTCATCTTTCAGGGAAATAACGATATGCGAGAGAGATGATTTGTTCTGGTCTGTTACAAGCGATTTTAGTTGCCGCTCTGCGCCCCCCATTCCAAGGCCGGTAATAAGATGAGCGACCTTCATGATATAACGCAAGCATCCGCAAGGGTTTGAAGCGTTTGATCTACCATTTGGGGAACGCCAAAATGAGAAAGGATGCGATGGCGGATACCCTCTTTTGAAGGGGTATGTTGCAGCAGCGATTCAATCCCTCGAATCAAGGCTTCCGGGGTTTTAGGGGGAATGATTAACCCCTGATCGCCCACGATATAAGCTGCATCCCCCACATCCGTAACGATGGTTGGTATGCCGCAAGCCATCGCTTCACCAACCACATTAGGGAAACTCTCACCAAAGGCTGAAGATAAAACCATCATATCGAGGGCATTGAGCAGCTGGGAAACATCTTTCCATACGCCAAGGGATAAGAAGCGGGGAGGTAAAGCGTTCCAAGCCTCTGTATCGGTTCCTGCGCCAGCGGCAATAAAATACAGATTTTTATGATGGGGCAACAAAGCGCGGGCCGCCGTTAAATAAGTCTCATAATCTTTCATGGGATCGACGCGCGCCAGCATGCCAACCACTAAAGCATCTTGAGGAATACCTAAGTGATTGCGCATCGTCACTTTTGAATCCGCATCGGGTTTAAACGCATCCGTATCAATACCATTAGGGATGATGACCGCCTTGTTTAAACGATACCCTAAAGATTTATGGTACTGACAGCTGAAGCGTGCATTAAAAATAATTGTTTTTACGTAACGGGAAAGTTTTTTTTCTACCCAGGCAGTTAAGTTCGCCAACCAATCGTAATTCTCAAGGTTCATATTTGAGGCGCGAATCCCCCAAACAACAGGTTTGCGAACGAAAAGCCGTCCTGTTATGGCGACAATATTTGATGTGGTCAGAAAACTGTAAATAACATCCGGATTAATATCACGCACCGCTTTCACATAACACCAGAACCATCCAACCACGTCCCACCGGCCTTTTTTATCAAGGGAATAAATGGAAACGCCTGCCTGCCGAAGTTTTTCCTCGAGAATTCCTCCCGAATAAAACACCCCGACCGTAACGTGATATCCTTTATTGTGGAGGGCTTCCGCTAACACGCTCACTTGCCGTTCCGCTCCACCGACGTTTAAAGACCGGATCAAAATAAAAACCGACGAGAGTTTTCCCTCTTGTTTCATTGTCTCTCATATTTCCCAATTTTTTCCAGGTTGACCACCACCTTCTTACACAATTATAAGAGTTTTTGCGACAGAATTCGATTTTTGGGTCATTTTCTTTATGGAAGCCTCCTGAAGACCTGCCTCATTATCATTTGTTATGCTTGGGGTCCCACAAGCCCTCATTTCATCCATAACGCTGCCACAAATGAATCAAATTGCCAAAACGGAAGTTGGAAATTTTGCCCTTACAACCCAAAATTGTTCTTTTTAAATAAATTTTATGATGTGCAGCCCTTGCTCCCCCTTGCAAAAGAGACGGAAATTCAATCTAATGAGTAAGATGTAGCGCATTTCCATGAGGTTTATCTCCCGTGATGGCCCCGGTTGATTCTTCCCTTGAAGCAGGAGCTTCAACGCGCCTTTTTCCAAAAGGCATGTTAAAGATTTTCCTGGGCGCTTCCCCTGGCGTCGGGAAAACTTTTGCGATGCTTCAAGCAGCGGTTGAACGTAAACAGGAAGGCGTCGATGTTATCGTGGGTCTTGTGGAGACCCATAAACGAAAAGAAACGGAAATTCAACTGAAGAACCTTGAAGTTCTGCCCCGCAAAATCATCACTTACCGCGGGAGAGCTTTTGAAGAACTTGACCTTGATGGTATTTTAGCCCGCGCCCCCCAGCTTGTATTGATTGATGAGTGCGCCCACAGTAATCTCCCGGGAAGCCGCCATCCAAAAAGATATAATGACATTACGGAAATTATTGAACATGGCATCAATGTCTACACCACTCTCAATATCCAGCATCTTGAAAGTTTAAAAGATATTGTGGAACAGATGACCCGCGTCACCATTCGGGAAAGTATCCCGGATTCTTTCATCCAATCCGCTGATGAAGTTCAATTGATTGATTTACCTCCTGATGACTTGCTGCAGCGCCTTGCTGATGGTAAAGTCTATGTTCCCGAACAAGCCAAAGCAGCTATTGAACATTTCTTTAATCGGTCTAACCTTCTCACTTTGCGCGAACTTGCTTTACGTCATACCGTTATGGTTGCTGATGATAAGATGGCCCAGTATGTTCAACAACGAGGGATAAAGGGTCCCTGGCCTGCAAGCGATAAAGTTATGGTTTGCGTTGACACGGACTTCTCTAGCGCCAACTTGGTTCGCACAGCCCGCCGAATGGCTGACCGGATGCAAGCCAAATGGATAACCGTTACTGTTGAAACGCCGGATGATGAAAATCGTACCTTCAGCATTCAACAGCAACTTTCCCACACTCTCCATCTTGCGGAAGAACTAGGGGCGGAAGAAGTGGTCACGCTTGACGGAACTGACATCGCAGAAACGCTTGTCCAACATGCGCTTACAAATAATGTAACGGAGATGCTCGTCGGGCAAACCCGTTCACTCAAAGCCTGGCGGAAAATGCCCTTGATCACGCGCCTTACCGGACATAAATCGATAGCTGAAAAAATTTTATCTTACCGCCTGTCTGTGGCTTTAAGAATTATCCCCACGGAAGAAAGTGAGTCTTGCCCACCTTCCCAAGCTCATTCCAAATCTCTTTTTACGGCTATTATCCCTTATATGGCTAGTTTAATGATTACCTTAGGTATGCTTTTTGCAGCCGGGGAGGTGAGCAAGCGCACCTCAATTACCGATGTCTCCTTATTTTTTTTCTTAAGTATTTTATGGGTTTCTATCAAATTTGGATTATGGCCTGCTCTTCTTGCGACAATTGCGGGCAGTTTGATTTATGACTATCTATATATTGAACCAAGACACCAGTTTGGTATTAATACCCTGGATAGAGGGATCATTTTTATATCGCTTGTTTTTGCTGTGCTTGTCATATCAAATTTGGCTATCCATTCCCGAAACGTTTTTTCTATGTCTCAAGGCCGGTTGCGCCAAATTCGTTTCTTTTCCAGCTTTGTTCAATACCTCACCCGCTGTACCTGTAAAGATGAAGTTCTGGCTCATCTCTGCCAGGAACTTCATCGGTTTTTAAATATTTCCGTGATTGCCTTTTGGGAAACTCATGACAATCCCAACCCTGCAATTCAGCGCCCGGAAACAAAAGGTTTTGAACTCACGCAAGCAGATGCAAGCGCCATTCAATGGGCTTTAGCCCATCAAATTCGCAGCGGCAGGTCAACCGGGAATTTCTCAGATGCCCGCTATCTTTACTTACCCATAAAAATAGGAAACAATAGTTTAGGCGTTATCGGCATTTGGTCCCTCAAAGGTCAATTAACGATTGATGATTTTCGCATTGCGCAAACCGTCGTTGACCAGGCTGCTCTTGCTATTGACCGGTTAAGTTATATAAAGAACCGCGCTTAAAAGAGGATTAATGAACTTCGAATGATGCGTCGCCTTATTAATTGGCTCACGGTATTAACATTCTTGTTCACCTCCGCTGGGGTGGCGGTCTTCTTTCTGTTCTTTTATTATGGGCGGGGACTGCCTGATTACGATTTCCTCCATAGTTATGAGCCTCTTACCATCAACCATATTAAAGCCTCTGATGGGCAAATATTACGGGAATTTTCACAAGAGCGGCGCATTTATATTCCTTTAGACCACATCCCGCCCATGGTGATTAACAGCTTCCTCGTTGCAGAGGATAAAAACTTTTTCTACCACTATGGCTTGGACATTCAAGGTATTATACGCGCTATTGTTTCAAACAGCGCTCAAGGCTCCTGGCTCTCCCGTCCTTTAGGCGGATCGACGATAACACAGCAAGTCGCCAAAAATTTTCTTGTTGGTAACGAACGGTCTTTTGAGAGAAAAGCTAAAGAAGCGATTATGTCTTTGCGGTTAGAGTCAGCTTTAAGCAAGGAGCGTATCCTCGAACTCTACCTGAATCAGATATACCTTGGCATGGGCGCTTATGGTGTTGTAGCGGCTGCTTCTACTTACTTTAACAAGGCGCTCGATCAATTATCTACGGCGGAAATCGCCTTCCTTGCCGCTATGCCGAAAGCCCCTTCTTTTTATCCAAACCAAAAAGACTTGAGCCGCGCAAAAGCCCGCCGCGACTGGGTTATTGACCGGTTGCAGGAAGAAGGGATCTTGACTGAACATGAAGCAAACGTGGCCAAGGAAGAGCCATTAAAAATTAAGCAAGGGATGGAAGACAAAAGCCCGCCTGATTACTATACGGAGTATATTCGCCAGGATCTTACCAATCGTCTTGGAGAAGAGATTGTGGCGCAAGGTGGCCTCACTGTTAAAACGACATTGGTCCCCGCTTTACAAGAAATAGCGGCTAAGGCATTAAAGCAAGGTTTGGTTGCCTACGATCGGCGTCATGGGTGGCGTGGCCCCATCCATCATATTGAACTGAACACGGATGAGGATAATGAATGGCTTGCTAAACTCAAAAAAATACTCCCCCCTCCCGGGCTGGGAAACTGGTCACTAGCTATTGTTTTAGAAATAACGGCTGAAAGGGCCAAAATAGGTCTAAAAAAAGGGGAGTACGCCTTTATATCTTTAGGACACCTTAAATGGGCCCAAAAGAACCTTCCCAACCAGACGCTCGGGCCTGATATTACCCACCCCAAGGATGTGTTAAGGACGGGAGACATTATTGCCGTTTCACAAAGAAAAGATGAATCCTATTGTTTGGAACAAATCCCTGACATTACAGGAGGATTGGTTGCCATTGATCCCCATACAGGACATGTCCTCGCAATGGTTGGTGGATACGATTTTGAAAAAAATCAATATAATTGCGCTACACAAGCTAAACGCCAGCCCGGATCCGCCTTTAAGCCCTTTGTTTACCTAACAGCTTTAGAACAAGGTTATACGCCAGAAACGCGCGTTTTAGATGCGCCTATTATGTTCAATGTGGGAGGAAAGCTGGGAATTTATGCGCCAAAAAACATCAATCATAAATTTTATGGTCCCACTCCTTTACGGTCGGGACTTATTTACTCCCGCAATGTCATGACGGTTCGCCTGGCGCAACAGATTGGTTTGCAAAGGATCGAAAAAACAGCTAAAAAATTTGGCCTGGTTGAAAAATTACCCCATCAACTCGCTATGGCTTTAGGGGCTGCAGAGACAACGCTTCTCAAGTTAACAGCCGCCTACGGGATGATTGCGAATGGAGGACATCACATTTCCCCTATTTTCATTGAGGAGGTCAGGGACCGCTATAATCAAACTATTTATGAAGCGCGCGCATCTTCAAAAACACGGATTGCCAGCGCAAAATCAATTCGCCATTTGGTTAGAATGATGAGAGGCGTTATTCAACGAGGCACCGCCCAAAGCCTTATCAGCCTGGAGCGTCCGATTGCTGGAAAAACTGGCAGCACGAATGAGCATAAGGATAGCTGGTTTGTTGGTTTTACGCCAGACCTGGTTGTCGGCGTATTCGCAGGTTTTTCTTCTCCTCGAACCTTAGGGCCTGAAGAATCCGGTTCAAGGGTTGCGCTTCCCATCTTCAAAAAATTTATGGCTGAAGCTATGGTGAATAGGCCTGTCCTGGAATTTGATGGGCTTTAAGATACCTAATTATAAATTTCCTTACGATGCCCTACGGCTATAATAAGAACGATAAGCTCATCATCTAGGATGCGACAGATAATTCTATATTCTCCCATTCTGTACCGCCAGAAGCGTGACTTATCACCTGTCAATGGTTTGCCTTGTTTCCGAGGATTCCCCAGAACAATCTTTTTTAGATAAGAGATGATTCTTTTTTCGGCTTGTTTATCGAGCTTCCTTAACTGCTTAACGGCGAAATCTTCCCATTTAATTTTCCAGGTCAAGTCCAGCCTCTACTTCTTCCATTGTCCATACGCGCCCCGGGTTTTCAGTAATGCTCATAGCAAGATATAAATCCTCCATATCCTCAATTTTCTCAAGAATCGCCAAGCGTGCATAATACGTCTTTGTACGCCCCGTTTTTAGAGCAAGATTAGCTAACCGATTCTCTATTTCTGGTGGAAGCGTGATAGCAAGCATGATGCTTCTCCTTTTTTATATATAAATATATACTCACTATATAAATATAGTGATTGAGCCGCTTTAGTCAAGCCACTCGATAGGGATTCCTTCAAAAAAAGGCTACCGCACAAAGGCTAGAAGAGGAATATCTTTACTGAGATGAGAAGGTTTTTTCAACAGAACATTAACGGTATTTCTGGCCGGACACATCGCCAGGGGAGCGGGGTCTTTACAAAATTTATCCTGAAGGATTTGCCCGGGAGCCAGTTCTTTCCAAGCGGACGTGATGAGAAGGTACCCGGAATAATAAAATAGCCGTCCTTGCGCATCTTTAAGGACAAATCCTTCCTGCTCCGTCTTATGAATAATATCAAATTTTCCAGGAACAATCAGGGGCGTCCCATCCGGTTTTTTAGCAATAGCGATCAGGAGCAAAAAAGGAGGGGCTTGCATCGACTGAAATTGAATGGCATCCACAAGTTTTTCATTTATAGCAAGGGCTTGATACCTCTGATCATTCGTAATGGTAAGGCCCGGATAATTAACATTTCCGTTCTGAAATTTGACTTCTAACCCCAGCATAGATCTGGCGACTTGAATCCCTTGGGGAGCCTGGGAGGGTAATGCGGAGGGGTGAGGAAATGGAGATGGAGAGGGCTGGTGGGGAAGGGGTGACTCATTCGTTATTGAAAGTTCAGGATTTTGGTGGTATGCAGCATAGACCATTAAACTGGCGAAACCAACGATGATGAATATTAATTTCTTAAAAATTTTCATGGTTTCCTCTTTCTATTATCTATCATACCCTCCCATTTAATAATAAATACTGAACAATAACCCCTCGGGAGTTACCCTAAAGTAACCGTCGCCTTTTGCTCACCGGCGGCGTGGCCAGAACTGGTTCATGATCCTCCTATACGCCCCTGTCAATCACAAACTTCTTCCAACGCCAAGCTATTTTTTATTTCGGGAATATTTTTTAGATTATGCAGTTGAATTTTTTGTGCGCATCCTGATAATCAAGATTCAAGGTTAAATGGAGAGGAGAGAAAAGATATGTTGTTTTTTTTAGATACAGCGGATTTGGGTGAGGTTAAAGAACTGGTTGAAACAGGCATGGTAGATGGGATCACCACCAATCCTTCGCTTGCCGCTTCGTCAGGAATTCCTTTCTCTCAATTAATTGCCCAAATGTGTGGCCTGGTTGATGGACCCGTTAGCGCAGAAGTCACAGCGGTTGATGCGACAACCATGATCGCCCAGGGCCGCCAATTGGCGCAAATCTCCAAGAATGTCACTGTAAAAGTTCCTCTTACCGTTGAAGGGTTAAAAGCCTGTCAAACGCTGACCGATGAAAATATTATGGTGAATGTGACTTTATGTTTTAGCGCAACGCAAGCCCTTCTGGCTGCAAAAGCTGGCGCGACATTCATCTCTCCTTTCATTGGCCGTATGGATGATATCAGCCAGTCCGGAATGGAACTCATCAAGGATATCCGCCTCATCTATAATAACTACGGGTATGAAACAGCTATTTTAGCAGCATCAGTCCGCCATCCTGTCCATATACTGGAAGCAGCAAAAGCTGGCGCCGACGTGGCGACAATGCCCCCAAAAATTTTACGGCAACTTTACCAGCATCCCTTAACAAGCGCGGGCCTCGAGAACTTTCTGAAAGACTGGGATAAGAGCGGTTTGTCAATATAGGGGTCTAGAAAAATTAACATTTACATTTCTTCTTCGATTTTTAAGCCATGTGCGGCGTGATTTTTGCGCTTCCGGTACGCGCGTAGGTTAAGCTGCGCTTTGCGTTCCGGTTCTCAAAATCACTTGCGCCTGGCTCAAAAACTTCTCGAATCAATGTAAAGTTTATTATTTCTAGACCCCTTAAGAAAAAATGACTATTTTTTTCTAAAAACAGGGATTGTTTTCTTTTCCGCACTCATTACAATAAAATTTAGATAATTTTTATTGACAGGAGAATGTTATGGCTAAAAAAGAAAAATTAGTCCTTGGGCTGGTGGTCAGCCTTTTTATCGTTTCAGTTGTTTCAATAGGGGTATACAAAGCGGAATTTGGCCGGACCCAAGAGGGTAATTCAGATAGCCCCATAAAATATGAAGACAAAAAGGCTGATGGCTCCCAAGAAATCCATTTGAAGAAAAATGACATCGGTAGCTCAACCAGCCTTCAAACGGGTGAACCGGCAGAGCCAGGTACACCCATCGAGGCAACAGAGACATCCCCCTCACCTGAAATAAAAGGGATAGATATTAAGGCGGAAACGTCCCTGATGATGAACAAGGGGGATGAACCAACCGGAGGCATGGATGATTCTCATCTAGAGAAAAAATTAATTGATATTTTAAATAAAAATCCTGACATTATCGTGGGGGCTTTGCAAAAATTTAACCAAAATCAACAACGCGCCCAACAAGAGAAGCTGGAAGCTTCTTTGACGAAGTATCAAGGGGAAATTTCAAAAGAATCCAATGCTGTTGTTTTGGGTGAAAAAGATGCGGAAATCAAACTCGTTGTGTTTTTAGACCCAAACTGTCCCCACTGCCGTCCTTTTTCACAAGCTCTCAACAAAGTGCGTGAAGGTTTTCCTAATGTAGCCATTTATGTGCGGCATTGGGCAATATTAGGGAAAGATTCTGAAGATATCGTAAAAGGGTTGTGGGCTATTAAACAACAGGGGCAAGATAAATTTAATGCCGCCAACAAAGCCATCGCATCAAGCGAAGAGCGGTATACGTTCGCCAAATTGCTTGCCTGGGTTGGAGACCACCACTTGAACGTTGCGAAATTTAAAGAAGATTCAGAATCCCAGGCAACCAAAGACGTTATGGAGGAAACCAAAAAACTGGCGACTGACATAGGCCTTGAAGGAACGCCGACGAGCTTGTTGATTGACAAAAAGGGTATCCGCCTTGTTATGCCAACAGACGAAAAGAGCCTGGAGAGTATATTAATAGAAGCCGCCAAGACATAGTTTATATACTCATACGTTTATACGCTCATGCATCAAGGGCGCCAAAGAGGTTAAATTTGATTCTCGGGCGCATTTTTGTTCCATCTCACATCAAGTTGGCGTAAAAAGTATCTAGGTCGTGCCTGCATTTGTAACGAGAAGGAAAAGAAGAAAAGCCAGGAAAAAAGAAAAATCGCCAATTTTCCGTCAGCGCGAGAGGCTAAAGGCCGTGGCGGTAAAGTAGGCAGAACCTGGAAATCAACGATCAAAAATCTGATCCGTTCAGTTAAGGTAAATAAAGGATTAGGGACTTTAGAATTTAGGGGATTCATTATTTATGACGACAGATCAAAAACCATACATCATTGTGCTCGGCAATGAAAAAGGTGGCACGGGCAAATCAACCGTTGCTATGCATATCATTGTCAACCTTCTTCGAAATGGGCATTCTGTCGGTTCCATGGACGTTGACGCTCGCCAGGGTACGTTATCCCGATATGTTGAAAACCGCCGTACCCGTAAAGAAAAGTCAGAAGAAAACTTACCTCTGCCTGATCATATTCCGATATTCCGCAGTCAGTTAGAATCTGTTCCCGCAGCACAGGCGGAAGAGGCGGCAACCTTCGGTGAAGCCTTGGGTCGGCTGAAAAGTTATGATTTTATCGTTATCGATACGCCTGGAAGTGACACCTATCTTTCCCGATTGGCCCACTCCTATGCGGACTCCCTGATCACGCCTCTCAATGACAGCTTTATTGACTTGGACATGCTGGTGCGGGTGAATGCGGAGTCGCTTGATATTTTGCGTCCCAGTACTTATTCCGAAATGGTTTGGGATCAAAAAAAGCATCGCGCTATGCGGGATAATGGCTCTATTGACTGGATTGTGCTTCGCAATCGGTTAAGCAGCCTCAATTCCCGTAATAAAGAAGAAATGGAGCGCGTCCTGGCGGCTTTGGCAAAACGCATCGGGTTCCGCCTCGTAGCCGGTTTTGGGGAACGCGTGATTTTCCGCGAATTATTTCTAAACGGCTTGACGCTCCTTGATATGAAAGAAACCAATACAGCCCTTACATTATCGCATGTGGCGGCAAAGCAAGAGCTTGCCTCACTTATTAGTATGATCCAGTTACCCGGTAAAGGCTTGAAAGCCACGGTGGCGTAGTACAGCGAACCAATCCCCTACTTTCCGTCCCTTCGGCTTCGGCGCTTTATGCTTTACGCGCGAGGACGAACGGAGCAGGAAGTTCCCCTAGCGTCTCCTTCAACAAAGCAAATGCTGCCAACCTTCCAGATCCTTCCGACCATGGGCAACTTTAAAGCTTGCTAATGGGCAGGGGCAACCTTTAAGATTTCCTGATTACCAACAATGTTCAGCTTGCTTTTCAGGACTAGGAAATTCATTGATTTAGCCAGTGATTCCTTGGGTTTAAGTATATGTTATGGAGGTTAATTTTTGTCGTAGCAACTGGCTTTAGACGGTTTATTTTTACAAAATCCTGGTCAAATTTAGGGGTATGTGTCGTAAAACATCAAGAATTCTCCTAGTG
>JACCDN010542718.1_pt1 | contig 43642 bp, 45 predicted proteins | sample 7441691 | NCBI WGS metagenome assembly JACCDN01 (sample SAMN15323439, study PRJNA562643) | freshwater metagenome | isolation source: river surface water | place: USA:Blue River Watershed | collected 2017-08-16 | reverse complement strand
TCTGGCCTTCAGCCAAAGCCGGTCATTGGCCGACACCCCATTGGCAAAGCGCGGCATTCGTGTCGTGACCTTGCCCGACCTGCGCTGGGGCAGGGCCGATATCAAAACCACACAATTGCTCTACGCGTCGCTGATGAAAAACGAGGCGATTGCCCGCGGGGTTGATGACGCGTGGATGGAACGTGGCGGCGTCGTGACTGAGGGGACTGCGCAAAACGCACATATCATTACGCATGATGGCGTGCTGGTGACGCACCCGCTGAACCGCGACATCCTGCATGGCATTACCCGTGCCGCGGTTTTGCCATTGGTTGCGCAAACAATCGAAGAGCGCGCGTTTTCGGTCGCAGAGGCGGAACAAGCCGCTGAGGCTTTCGTTTCGTCGGCATCAGGTTTTGTGATGCCAGTGGTGGAAATCAACGGGAAAACCATCGGCGATGGGACGCCCGGTTCGGCAACCGTTCAGCTTCGCCAAGCCTATATCGATTGGGCACGCCAAACCGCGATATAAGTGGGTGGCATCATATAGGAGCATCTTATGCGTAATATTATTTTTGCCGCGTTGCTGGCGACCACAGGGTTGGCGTCGGGCGAAGCGATGGCCACGCAGGTTAGTATCACCGCCGCAAACCCCGTCATTGATCTGACGATCACCGAATCTGTTGACGCCAAGCCAGATATCGCGACCTTCTCAACGGGTGTCCAAACCATGGCACCAACGGCGACCGAGGCGGTTCGGGCAAATAATGCGCAAATGGCGTCGGTCGTTGCGCGGCTGAAGAAACTGGGCATTGCCGAACGCGATATTCAAACCACGCAGATTAGCCTCAATCAGCAATTTGATTATCGCGATGGGCAGCAAGTTTTTCAAGGCTATCAGGCTTCGAACATGGTCACGTCGAAACTGCGCGACTTGAAGAAATTGGGCGCGTTTCTGGATGCGCTTGCGGTCGATGGCGCGACAAGCTTCAATGGCCCGACATTCAGCATTGATGACGACAGTGCATTTCGTGCCGCTGCCCGTGACAAGGTTTGGGCAACGGCGATGAACCGTGCACAAAATCTTGCACGAAAGGCTGGCTACAATGATGTGCGCGTCTTGCGCGTTGAAGAAACCGACAGCCAAGGCGGTGGCTATCCACGGCCCATGGTCTTGCGCGCGATGGATGCATCTGAAAAGTCGACACCGATCGCGCCGGGTGAGCTAAGCGTCGCGGCAACCATGTCATTCACCTTTGAAATGGTGAAATAATCTTATCGGGCCGGTTGTGATGATCGGCCCATTCATTTTACGTTCAATGCCATGGGGGTAGTGCGCAGGAATGTTGAACCGAACTTCAATTTTTGCAGGGCTTTCGGCCATTGCGTTGCTGACGGCCTTTCCCGCCGATGCGCGTCGCGGTGAGCAGGATGATGCCCGTCAGGATATGGCGGCCGGAAAAGTAAAATCGCTGCGCGAGATCGAGGCAAGCGTCGTGCCGCGTATGCGCGGGATGCAATATCTGGGTCCTGAATATGATCCAAGCGCGCAGGTTTACCGGTTGAAGTTCATCAACAAGGACCGCGTCATCTTCGTCGATGTCGATGGAAGGACCGGCAACGTTCTGCGGCAACGCTGAATGAATTTTGCGGCAGGCGGCGAATCTGCTAGCCCGATTTCGACATAATATTTAACATTTAAAGGGGACAGCATGCGCATCTTGATCGTCGAAGACGAACCCACATTGGGCAAGCAACTGAAGTCCACCCTTGAAGGGGCTGGATATGCGGTTGATTTGTCCACCGACGGCGAAGATGGCCATTATATGGGCTCGACCGAAAATTACGATGCGGTCATTCTTGACCTGGGCCTGCCTGAAATTGACGGCCTCACCGTTCTCGATCGCTGGCGCAAGGAAGGCCGGAAATTCCCCGTTCTGGTTCTGACGGCGCGTGATAGCTGGTCTGACAAGGTCGCTGGTCTGGACGCGGGTGCCGATGATTATCTGGCCAAACCATTCCAGACAGAAGAGCTGATCGCGCGTCTTCGGGCGCTGATCCGCCGCGCATCGGGCAATGCTTCGTCCGAACTTACCGTTGGCGAGGTTCGCCTTGATACACGCTCGGGCCGCGTCACGCTTGGCGGCGAGCCCGTGAAATTGACCGCGCAGGAATATAAATTGCTGTCGTACCTGATGCACCACAAGGGTAAGGTTGTTTCGCGGACCGAGTTGATCGAGCATATTTATGATCAGGATTTTGACCGCGATTCCAACACGATTGAAGTGTTCGTAACGCGCATCCGCAAAAAGCTTGGCCAAGATGTGATCTCGACGATCCGCGGCCTTGGCTATAGCCTTGAGGAACCCGTCAGCTGAACAAGCCGGTCGCCATGAAAACGGCCAATCAAGCACCGACGTGGCGAAGCCAGTTTCAGAGCACGGGTTCGCTGACCCGCCGGATGATTCTGACCGCTGCGGCGTGGATTACGATATTGTTGATCGGTGGCGGCGCCGCGCTTGACCGCGTGTTGGTCAATTCGGTCGAGCAGAATTTCGACAATCAGCTGGAATATGTCCTGACCGCGATGATTGCTTCGGCAGAAATCGGTCCCGATGGCGAAATCCGCATGAACCGCCCGTTGGGCGATCAGCGCTTTCTTGAGCCCAACAGCGGCCTATATTGGCAAATCACCGGGAAGGGCGCGATGCCGTTTCCATCCCGGTCATTATGGGACCGCGCATTACGCCCGCCGGCCAATCATAACGACCAAGCCGTCCATTTTCGGAACAGCAACGAATTTGTCGACGAACCGCTGCGCATTGCCGAACGCGCGATCAAGCTCCCCGATTCCGACATCGCGTGGACCTTCATGGTTGCGCAAAGCCGTGACAGCCTTGACCGGCAAATTATCGAGCTACGGTCCGTGCTGGTAACGAGTTTTCTTTTGCTTGGTCTTGGCCTTATTATTTTGGCCGCGCTTCAGACATTTTATGGTCTTTGGCCGCTGCGTGCGGTGCGCAAAGCGATTGCGCAGATGCGCAGTGGCCGTGAAAGCCGGGTTACCGACGCCTTGCCGGACGAAGTCATGCCGATGGTCAATGAACTGAACGCCTTGCTCGATCATAATGAGAAGCAAGCCGAAGAATCGCGGCGTCATGCCGGGAATTTGGCCCATGCGCTTAAAACGCCGCTTACGGTCATCATGAACAGTGCCACCGCGCAATCACCCGACCTCGCCGACACCATCATTCGCGAAGCCACGACGATGCGGCGTCAGGTGGACCACCATCTCGCGCGTGCGCGTGCCGTCGGACGGCGCGGGCATAGCCACAGCCGCGCACAAATATGGGACAGCCTTGAGTCCGTTGAACGTGCCGTAAGCCGCCTATATTCGCATGTCCGGCTCGACATGGCGGGCGACAAGGAAATTTCTGCGCGTGTCGAACGGCAGGATCTCGATGAAATGCTCGGCAACTTGATCGAAAATGCAGCCAAATATGGCGGCGGCAGCGTGTTTGTCACGGTCGAGGACGCCGGCGATTTTGTTGAAATGCTGATTGAGGACGATGGTAGAGGCATTCCGGAAGCCGAGCGTGAGCGCCTGTTCGACCGCGGTGCGCGTCTAGACACCGGTAAGCCGGGCACGGGGCTTGGTTTGGCGATTGTTCGCGATGTTGTCGAAATTTACGGCGGGACCGTCCGGCTTGAAGAAAGCGAAGATTTGGGCGGGTTGCTCGTGCGCCTTAGGTTGCCCAAAGCAACCAGCTAATCAGCTTGCGTCGCGGATCTGCTGATGGTGGCGGATGACCTCATCAATGATGAAGCGCAGGAATTTTTCGGTAAAATCCGGATCAAGCTTCGCGTCGCGGGCCAGTTGGCGAAGCCGTTCAATCTGACGTTCTTCGCGGGCAGGGTCGGCTGGCGGTAGCGCCGATTTTGCCTTAAACTCGCCCACCGCCTGCGTTATTTTAAACCGCTCGGCCAGCATGAATACGAGCGCGGCATCGATATTGTCGATGCTTTCACGAAAACGGGTGAGGGTTTCTTGATCGTCCATGACTGCATCCTGTGCCGATATTGACTGCAACGGACAAGAGGAAATACGCCATTTGCACTTGCCTTGCGACGCGGCTGTCGTCAGAGCGAAACGATTATGACTGCAACCATACATAAAATCGGCGGAAATCGTGCGCCATCTTTGGAACCCATGTTCAAGCTGGTCGCACCCGGAATGAACAAGGTGAACGCGGTCATTTTGGACCGTATGCAGTCCGAAATCCCGCTTATTCCTGAACTGGCCGGGCATCTTATTGCTGGCGGTGGAAAGCGGATGCGCCCGATGCTGACATTGGCCTGCGCGCAGCTTCTCGATTATCCCGGTGATCGTCATCACAAGCTTGCGGCGGCCGTCGAGTTTATTCACACCGCAACCTTGCTGCACGATGACGTCGTCGATGGCAGCGACATGCGCCGTGGCAAAACCGCCGCAAACCTTATTTTCGGCAACCCTGCCGCAGTATTGGTCGGTGACTTCCTGTTCAGCCGCTCATTTGAGCTGATGGTCGAGGACGGATCGCTTAAGGTCCTCAAAATCTTGTCGAACGCGTCTGCTGTCATTGCAGAAGGAGAGGTCAATCAATTGACCGCCCAGCGGCAGATTTCGACAACCGAAGAGAAATATCTCGAAATCATTGGATCGAAGACTGCGGCTTTGTTTGCAGCGGCGTGCCGGATTGCGGCGGTCGTGGCGGAGAGCGGCGAAGCGCAAGAAATGTCGCTGGACGCGTATGGCCGCAATCTGGGGATCGCATTTCAGTTGGTCGACGACGCCATTGATTATGTGTCCGATGGTGCAACCATGGGCAAGGACAGCGGTGACGATTTCCGCGATGGCAAAGTAACGTTGCCCGTCATTCTGGCCCATATCCGTGGCAATGCCGATGAACAGAAATTCTGGCGCGACGCGATGCTTGGCAACCGGATTTCGGATGCGGATTTGCAGCATGCGCGCACGTTGCTGCAGGCGCACAACGCGATTGATGATACGCTGGATCGCGCGCGGCATTATGGCCAACGCGCAATTGATGCGATTGCGCATTTCCCCAATGGTGAAGCCAAATCTGCGCTGACTGAGGCGGTCGAATTCGCCATAGCACGCGCATATTGATCGCACGGTCAGTGCCGATGCAGCACGGGCACAGGCGCAATTCATGATGACAGCCGCAAACCACCATGGCTGAAAAGATGTCGGACCATATGCTGCCCGTCATGGCCGTGATGCCAGACCTGCTGGCATCGTTGCGTGCATCACCCAATGCGGTCCTCATTGCCCCGCCAGGTGCGGGTAAGACCACGATGGTTGCCCCGGCATTGTTGGACGAACCTTATTGCGATGGCCAGATTTTGCTGTTGTCCCCCCGCCGCCTTGCCGCGCGCATGGCGGCAGAACGCATTGCGGAGGGGCTGGGCGAAGCCGTTGGGGGACGGGTTGGCTACACGACACGGCTGGATAGCAAACAAGGCCCCAATAGCCGCATATTGGTCATGACCGAGGGTATTTTTCGGAACCGCATCATTAGCGATCCTGAGCTTGTCGGCGTTTCTGCGGTGTTGTTTGACGAAGTTCATGAACGCAGCATCGACAGCGACTTTGGCCTTGCGCTTGCACTTGAGGCGCAAGCCGCATTCCGGCCCGACCTGCGTTTGCTTGCGATGTCGGCAACCTTGGATGGTTCCAGATTTTCGCAGTTGATGGGCGATGCGCCAGTCGTCGAGAGCGACGGCAAAAGATGGCCGCTGGATTTCCAATATGTAGGCCGGCGCGCCGAACAACCTATCGAAACCGATATCGTGCGCGCGGTCCGGCAGGCGCTGTCCGAAGAAGATGGCGATATCCTTGTTTTCTTGCCCGGCGTGCGCGAAATTGACCGCGCCGTGGACAGTCTGGGTACAATTGGCGAAGACATCGTCGTGCATAAACTGCATGGCCAAATCGACCCGGCGGCGCAAAGGCTGGCGGTTTGTCGTGACGCGGAGCAACGCCGGAAAATCATTTTTGCGACCAACATCGCCGAGACCAGCCTGACCATTGATGGCGTTCGCATCGTCATCGACAGCGGCTTGGCGCGGCGCGCGCGGTTCGACCAAGCGGCCGGCGTCACGCGGCTGGTAACCGAGCGCGCGAGCCTGTCCGCGGTAACCCAGCGGGCAGGGCGCGCCGCGCGGCAGCAGGCGGGCGTTGCCTATCGCCTGTGGCAGGAAGCAGGCAATGGCGGACTTCCCCCATTTGACCCGCCCGAAATACTGGAAAGCGATCTCGCGCCGTTGCTGCTCGACTGTGCGCGTTGGGGAGAGAATGACCCGACCAAGTTGCGCTGGCTTGATGGCCCGCCAGCGCCCGCGCTTCAGCAAGCGCGCAAGCTTTTGCTGTCTATCAACGCGCTCGATGCGGCGGGGCATATTACGCCGCACGGCGTTCAGCTTGCGGACCTCCCATTACCGCCGCCACTCGCACATATGGTCGTTGAAGCGTCAAAGAGCGGACAAAGTGAGGATGCAGCGATGTTGGCCCTGCTGCTCCAGGAACGCGGGCTTGGCGGGCAAGGCGAGAATATCGAAACGCGATTTGAACGTTTTGTCGGCGAACGCAGCCCCAAGGCGGATGCCGCACGCAAGCTCGCACAGCGCATATCGCGGATGTGCCACAGCGGTGCTGGCGGACAAGAGCCGCTCAGCATTGGCGGCCTGATTGCCACTGCCTATCCCGATCGCATTGCCAAGCGCCGCGATAACAAAGGCGAAAAATGGATTAGCGCGATGGGACGCGGGTTGCAGTTGGACACAGCGTCGCTTCTGGCGCGTGAAGAATGGCTCGCGGTTGCCGATGTTCAAGGCGCTGCATCGGGCGCGCGCATATTGTCTGCCGCGCCACTGACGGAAGCGGAGATACTCAACCATTTCGCGGAGCGGATAACGCAGGAAGAGGCCCTGTCTTACGATAAGAATATCGACCGTGTGGATGCGCGCGCGCAGCGGCGGATTGGTGCGATAGTCTTAAGCGAAGGTCGCGTGGAAAAGCCCGACCAGACGGCCGTGGCGCGCGCCCTCATGGCTGCAGTGCGCGAAATGGGTGTGGGCGCACTGCCATGGTCAAAAGCGGCGCTGGCGCTTCGTGAGCGCGCACAATTTGCGGGCATAGCGGCTGTCAGCGACGAGGCATTGGGTGAGGCGGCGGAGCAATGGCTTTTGCCGCTGCTGATGGGCGTGAACCGGCTGCGCGATGTCTCACCTGCGGCATTGTCGACAGCGCTCGACAATATGCTGGGCTGGGATCAGCGCACGCGCATTGACCAAATCGCGCCAGCATCCTTTGTCAGTCCCGCAGGAACGACACATGCCATCGATTATGCAGCAGAGGCTGGGCCAACGGTTGAGCTGCGCGTACAGGGCTTGTTTGGCCTTGATAGCCACCCCACGGTTGGCGCGGAGCGCATTGCGTTGGTGTTAAGCCTGACGTCGCCTGCTGGCCGTCCCATCCAGACAACCCGCAATCTGCCAGAGTTTTGGCGCGGTAGCTGGCGTGACGTGGCCAAGGAAATGCGGGGGAGATATCCGCGGCATAACTGGCCCGATGCGCCTTGGGAGAGTGTGGCCAGCCTGAAGACAAAAAAAGCCCAAGCACGCGATGTGCCCCGCAACGCTTGACGAATCCGGTGCCGTTCGGGCAAGGCATCCGCGAACGTAATTTTCAGGAAACATCCATGTCTGCCCGTATTTTTCAGCGTCCCAAAAATGCCATGCAATCGGGCCGTGGCCGCACGAACGAATGGGTGCTTGAATTTCAATCGAATGAACCGCGCAAGGCCGACCCGTTGATGGGCTGGGCAGGTTCAGGCGATACGCAATCGCAGGTCCAGTTGACCTTTCCAACGCTTGATGCCGCGCGCGCTTATGCTGACAAAAAAGGCATCGCTGCGACCTACATTCCCACACCGCCCAAGACCCTGAAGCTTCAGGCTTATGCGGATAACTTTCGTTAAAACAGCATCCCGGGCAGCATCAGCAGCTTGACGTCGACGGCGCAGCCCTCGTCGCGCTTTGATTGAACGAAGCGCGGCAAATCGGGCAGGGCGACGCGATGGACGATGATATTCTCGCCATCAACACCGCCGCCTTCGCTTATTTTTGTCAGGCCATGCGCGCGCACGAGTGAAAAGCTTTCGCTGACCATGCCGGGGGATGAGAAAAACTCGCCGACGATTTCGAGGGTGTCTGCCCGATAGCCGGTTTCTTCCTCAAGCTCGCGTGCGGCCGACGTGAGCGTGTCCTCGCCTTCCTCATGGTCGCCAATAAGACCAGCGGGAAGCTCTATGCAATTTGCGCCAAGTGGCACGCGATATTGTTCGACAAGCAGGACATGGTCATCTTCAACCGCGAGGATGACGCCGGCCTTAATACCGCGCGCGCGACTGACATATTCCCATGTTCCGCGTGTCTTCGCCGTGATGAAGCGGCCTTGCCACATCACGTTTTCGACGTCTTCGTCTGCATTCATAGCTGGATAAGCCTGTCCGGTAGTTCGTTGGGGTTTTCGCTGCCTTTGGGGAAATGCTCCGCCAAAACAACGCCCATTTGCGCGACGGCGGCGGCAACACCCTGTCCGGGGTTGCCGGCCTTCACATGGTCAAGCAGCGCGACCATGGCATCGCCCCAAACCTCTGGCGCGACCTTTGAGGCAATGGCTTCGTCCGCGACGATTTCGGCGCGATGTTCCAGCATCGACAAATATAACAAAACGCCGGTGCGGCCGACGGTCTTGGATTCGGTGCCGACCTTAAACAGGCTGATCGCATGGTTACGCACGCGTGCCAATTTTGTCGCTTTGGGTGTTAGAAATAGGCGCAACGGCATCCATTTCAGGATCAGCCATGTTCCAACCCATTTCAGGGCAACCGCTGTCAGAAGCAGCGCGACATATTCGTTGGTCGTATATTCATGGCCCCAACCACCAGTCAGGCCATTGATGAGGCCCATGTAGAATTCAGGGAAGGTCGCATAGGTTGCAAGCGCCACAAATGCGACGCCGCTTGCCCATGCGATGCCGATGTCTTCATAATGGTCGGACAGATCGGTGACGATGGTCACGATTTCGCCGCTTGTGTGATGTTCGGCATCCGCGACTGCCGCCGTTACCAACGCGTGGTCGGCTTCGGTCATCCGGCTAATTTTAGTTAAGGCCATAACTATACTTTCTACCAACCACCCGAAGCACCGCCGCCGCCGAAGCTGCCGCCGCCTCCGCCAAAACCGCCGCCGAACCCGCCGCCGCCAAAACCACCACCGCCGAAGCCACCGCCACCGCCCCAGATAATGACCGGAGCGATGCCGCCACGCCGGTGCTTGCGCCCGCCACCGTTCGTCGATCGGATCATGGGCAGAAATACAAAGAAGATCATGAACAGGATGAAGATAATCGCACCGAACGGTATGCCTTCGTCCTTGCCCTGACGTTTCTGCGCCGCTTGCGCAATTTTGGCCGCTTCGTCGGCCGGTAACTCAAGCTGCGTGACGATGCGGTCGACACCGGCATTGATACCACCGGCAAAATCGCCCGCCTTGAAAAGTGGCGTGATATCGTTGCGAATGATGGTCGATGACAGGCCGTCGGTCAGGACGGGTTCAAGACCATAGCCAACCTCGATACGCATTTTGCGTTCATTGGGCGCGACTATCAGGATGGCGCCATTGTCTTTTTCAGTCTCGCCTTTGCCATCTTGCCCAAGCGCCCATTGGCGGCCAAGCCGATATCCATAATCGGATATTTCATAGCCTTCGAGGCTGTCCAATGTGGCCACCACCAATTGCCGCTTGGTACGCGTCTCGAGCCCCTGCAACTTGGCGGTCAACGCTGCTTCTTGCTGCGGATCGAGCAGATTTGCCTGATCGACAACGCGGCCCGAAAGCTTGGGGAAGTTTTGCGCAAGCGCTGCCTGACCGGTTAAGGCCAAAAGCAGCGCTGTCAGCAGGCCAAGGGCCTTTTTCATGTGTGTAATCCCAAAAGGGGTTAGTTTGCGGGCGCCATATCAAGCGTCGGTGCGGTTTCAGCGCCTTGCGTGGTGGCTTGATATGGGATCATCGGTTGCGCACCATGAATGATCTTTGCGCCGATGATATCGGGGAATGTGCGGATGGTGGTGTTATACCCGCGCACAGCCTCGTTATAATCGCGTAAGGTGATGCGCACCCGGTTTTCCTGACCTTCAAGCTGATCCTGCAATTTCAAATAGCCCTCTTGGCTCTTCAACTGCGGATATTGCTCAACCGATACGAGCAGGCGCGAGAGGCTGCCCGACAATTGGTTTTGCGCAGCCTGGAAAGCGGCCATCTTGGCCGGGTTGGCCAGATCATCAGGATTGACCTGAATATTTGGCGATGTCGCGCGCGCGCGCGCCTCGATGACTTCGGTCAACGTTTTGTTTTCCTGCGCAGCTGCGCCTTTGACGACATTTGCCAGGTTGGGAATAAGGTTGGCGCGTTCTTGAAACGCGGCCTGGACGTCGGCCCATTTCGCCTTGGCATTTTCCTCAGCGGTCGGAACGCTGTTGATACCGCAGCTTGCAAGGGAGAGGGCCGCAGCGGTTAATAGCAAAGATTTTACAACTTGGTTACGCATCGAAAGAGCTCCTCCAACGGGCTGTCGCCCAGATTTCAGCCGTTTGAACGGCGTGTGTTACATACATAAGGCGCAGCTATGGCTTTCGCAATGTCTGCTATCGGCAATATGTCGTGTTTTGCTGTGGGGCATTGTCAAGAGATGCGCTGCCCAATGGATGTGACGATAAATTCATTTCGCTTTCGCGCCATTATCTGATGTATTGCGAAAGTAGTTTCAGGGGCGGCGGAATGAACGTCGCTCAAAAAACAGACTTTGGGGGAGCAAGATGAAAAAATGGATATTCGGTATAATTATTGTGATCGCGGCTGCGGCTGGCGGTTTCTGGGCCAGCGCGGACAAGGATATGAAAGCGCTCATCGCCAACCTGCCGACGGACGCTAACGTGCTGTTCTGGAGCGTTGAGCAACGCGACGCCGGTTTCCGCGCATTGGACCGCATTCCCATATTGGCGAAATCGAACATCATCAAAGCAGGTGATACGGTTTATCCCATGCCCAAGGGCGAACCGCTGACCATTGATATGGATGTCGATGCCTATATGAAGGCGCAGCGTACGGCTGGCCTCGTTATTGTCCAAGATGGCAAGATCCGTGTTGAAAAATACGGTCTCGATTTTGATGCGCAGGGCAAGTGGACAAGCTTCTCTGTCGCCAAGTCCTTCACCTCGACATTGGTCGGCGCGGCCATCAAGGACGGATATATCAAAAGCGTCGACGACATGGTCTCGACCTATATTCCCGACCTTAAGGGTTCTGCCTATGACGACGTGACGATTGCCCAGCTGCTAACGATGACGTCGGGCGTGCGGTGGAACGAGGATTATGCTGATCCCAAATCCGACGTCGCATTGTTCAACCTGCACAAGCCCGAAAAGGGCATGGATGTAACCGTCAGCTATATGCGCAATTTGCCGCGTGAAGCGCCCGCCGGAACGAAGTGGGTGTATAAGACCGGCGAAACCAACCTGATCGGCGTGTTGGTCAGCTCTGCCACCAAGAAAAAGCTGTCCGATTATCTGTCGGAAAAAGTCTGGGCACCTTATGGCATGGAACAAGACGCAAGCTGGCTTTTGGGTTCAACCGGGCATGAAATCAGCGGCTGCTGCATTCAGGCATCGACCCGTGACTATGCCCGTTTTGGCTTATTCGTTATGGGCGGTGCCAAGATCAACGGGCAAAGCATATGGCCGGATAACTGGTTGGCATCTGCAACAGTCAAAAAAGCCGACATCGGTATGGCTGGCAGGGGCTATGGCTATCAATGGTGGACCTATGATGACGGCAGCTATGCCGCCCAAGGCATTTTCGGACAGGGCATCTTCATTGATCCCAAACGGAAGCTGATCATCGCGTCCAACAGCAATTGGCCAAAGGCGACCGACCCCGACACCGTGGGTGCAGGACGCGAAGCGTTCTACAAGGCGGTCCAAGCTGCGGTCGATGCCGACGCAAAAAAGCGCTGAATGAATCCATATGTTGCGGTGCACAATAATTGCGTTAAATCGCAATAAAGTTGCGCCGCAACATGCGGAAAAAAGTGTCTTTTCTAAGTCCCATTAATAGTCCAGCATGCGCATGTTACGATATGCTTCTGCTGGAGAATAATCATGGACTTTAAGACGTTTTTACACGCGGGCAGCAACCGCCGGGCCATGTTGAAAGGGATGGGCGTTGCCGCTGTTGGTTTCTCGCTGACCGGCGCGCTTGCTGGCTGCGGTGAGAAGGAAGCGAAGAAGCTTGCCAATGGCGAAGAGGCGAAGCTGAACTTCTACAATTGGGACACCTATATCGGTGAAACCACGTTGGAGGATTATAAGGACAGCGCTGGCGTAGACGTCAACATGACGCTGTTCGCCAGCAATGACGAACTGTTCGCTAAGCTGCGCGCCGGAAACCCGGGCTATGACGTCATCGTCCCATCCAACGATTTTGTGGAGCGTATGGCCGCGGCCGATATGCTGATGCCGCTGGATCAGGCGCAAATTCCGAACTTCAAAAATGTCGCCAAAGATTATCAGGATGTTCCCTATGATCCGGCACGCAAATATTCGATGCCGTACACCTGGTTGGCGCTGGGCATTGGCTATCGCAAGTCCAAGGTGAAGGCGGTGCCGGACAGCTGGAAAGTGCTGTTCGACAGCGATGAATATAAAGGCCGCATCGCGGTCCTGTCCGAGGCGGGCGACATGTTCCGGCTTTACGGGAAATATATGGGCAAGTCAGTGAATGCCCTCACCGATGCCGATTTGAAGACCATCGAAGCCATGATGATCAAGCAAAAGCCGAACATCAAAGCTTTCCACGAGGACAATGGTCAGGACTTGTTGCTGAAGGGCGAGGTCGATCTGGTGCTTGAATATAATGGCGACATTGCGCAGGCGATGGTCGAAGATTCCGACATTGGTTTTGTCATCCCCAAAGAGGGCAGCCAGTTGAACTCCGACAATCTGTGCATTCCCAAGGGCGCGCCGCATCCGAAAAATGCCCACGCATTCATCAACTATCTGCTCGATGCCGAAGCCGGCAAAAAGATTACCGAAACCATTTTGTATCCAACGCCAAATGACGCCGCAAAGGCGCTGATGCCCGATGCGTATAAGAACAATCCGGTCATTTTCCCGCCAGCAGATGTTTTGGCGAAATGCGAATATGCAAAGTTCAATCCAGAGCTTCAGCCAAAATATGAGGAGGCGTTCACCCGCGTGCGGGCGGCCTAAGTTATGTCTGGGGCGCTGCAAGACTGGAAAAGCCAGAAGAAACCTTTCGCCGCCGTTGTTACGGCACCTGTGTTCTGGCTTGTCCTATTCTTTGTGGCGCCCATGGCTATCGTGTGGCTGTACAGCTTTGGGCAGAATGCCGGGCCTGCCGACATTGAAATTTCGGGCACGCTCGACAATTACAAGCGCGCGACCGAGTGGCTGTATGTATCGATTTTCCTGAAAAGCTTTGCGGTCGCGGCGCTCACCACGCTCTTGTGCCTTATCATCGGTTTTCCGGTGGCTATGGCGATTACCTTCGCCGCGCCAAAATGGCGGCCATGGTTGTTGCTGGGCATCATGCTGCCCTTTTGGACCAACCTGTTGATCCGCACTTATGCGTTGATGGCGCTGATGGGCACCAACGGATATATGAACAAGGGGCTGGCCGGATTGTGGGAAGGCGCAAGTTGGCTGCGTACGCTTGTCGGGATGCAGCCGCTGGAAGCATGGACGCCCGTGCAGTTGCTCTACAATAATTTCGCGGTCGTGCTTGGGCTGGTCTATGTCCATCTGCCTTTCATGGTCTTGCCGCTCTATTCTGCGCTCGACCGGCTCGACAAAAGCCTGATTGAAGCCAGCCTCGACTTGGGGGCAGGACATTTCAAAACCTTCATGCAGATCGTGGTTCCGCTTGCCGCGCCGGGCATTGTCGCGGGCGTGATGATTACCTTGATCCCAGCACTTGGCGCCTATCTCACCCCTGACCTTATGGGCGGGACGGACAGCCAGATGATCGCCAATGTTATCGAACGGCAATTCAAGCGCGCGAATGACTGGCCATTTGGCGCTGCGCTCTCGTTCCTGCTGATCTACGCGATGTTCATTCTGATTGCGTTTCAATCGATGCGTGCGAACAAAGTGAAGGCGGTGTGAGGATGTTCAATCGCACCCCCATCGCGCCGTTGGAATATACCAGAAAGCTGTGGATGCGCAGTTGGGTCGGATTGACCATGCTGTTTCTATACGCGCCGCTCATCCTATTGATGATCTTCAGTTTTAACGACAGTAAACGCAATGTCGTGTGGAAGGGTTTTACCCTCAAATATTATGAGAAAGCGCTGAACAACGACAGTCTGGTAGAGGCGTTGGTCAACTCGCTTACCATCGCGGCGCTTGCTACGATCGTCAGCCTTGTGATTGGCGCGCTTGCGGCGGTTGCGCTCTGGCGGTTCCGGTTTCCGTTCAAGGGGCTGGTCGAAGGGACGATGTCTCTGCCGATTATTGTTCCCGAGATTTGTTTGGGCGTCGCATTTCTGATCTTTTTTGCGAAAGTCGACTGGCCCACCGATTTGCCATGGCCGCTCAATCTTTCCGCGATCACGATAGCGCATATCACATTCTGTTTCCCGTTCGTCGCCATGGTGGTGCGTGCGCGTTTGGCGAGCTTTAACAAAGAAGAGGAAGAGGCCGCAAAAGACCTTGGCGCGACCGAATGGCAGGCGTTTCGCGATGTCTTGCTGCCGCATATACGGCCGGCGTTGGTGGCGGGCGCGCTTTTGGCGTTCACGCTTAGTCTCGATGATTTCGTCATCACCTTTTTCACCAGTGGTCCGGACACGATTACCTTTCCGGTGAAGGTATATTCGATGGTCCGTTTCTCGGTCACGCCAGAGGTGAACGCCGCGTCGACAATCCTCATCCTCCTTACTGTCATTCTGACCTTCATCGCGCTCAAATTGCAGGGCGTGAAGGGCATTGCGGAAACCCATTAGAGATCATTTTTATGACCCAAGCCAAACAGCCCATCATCCAAATCCGCAATGTGTCCAAACGCTTTGGCAAGGTGACCGCTGTCGACAATATCAGTCTGGATATTGTCGCAGGCGAATTCTTTGTTCTGTTGGGACCGTCCGGCTGCGGCAAAACCACGTTGCTGCGGATGATCGCCGGTTTTGAGATGCCGACCGAGGGGCAGATCATTATCGACGGGCAGGATATGAGCCTTGTGCCGCCGAACAAGCGGCCTGTGAACATGGTGTTCCAAAGCTACGCCGTTTTTCCGCACATGAACGTCACCGACAATGTCGGCTATGGCCTGCGCATATCCGGCGTATCAAAAGGCGAAATGCGCGACCGCGTTGCCGAGGCGCTTGAGCTGGTGAAATTGGGCGGATTTGAAGACCGGATGCCGGACCAGATGTCGGGTGGGCAGCGCCAGCGTGTGGCACTCGCGCGCAGTCTGGTGATGCGGCCAAAGGTGCTGTTGCTCGATGAACCCTTGTCGGCGCTCGACGCCAAATTGCGCGCGCAGATGCAGTTTGAGTTATCGGACCTGCAGGACAAGGTCGGCATTACCTTTGTCACCGTCACGCACGATCAGGATGAGGCATTGTCGATGGCAAGCCGTGTTGCCGTCATCAACAAAGGCGAAGTTGCGCAACTCGCGCCGCCTGCTGATCTGTATGAATATCCCGCCAATCGCTTTGTGGCCGATTTCGTGGGCTCCGTGAACATTTTTGAGGGCAAGTTGACGCTGGACGAGCCAGACAAGGCAGCCGTCGATTGCCCCGGCCTTGGCAAAATTTACCTCAATCATGGTGTCACTGGACCGCATGGCGCCGACGTCTGGGTCGCGCTGCGTCCGGAGAAGATTTACCTGCACGTGCCCGGCGAAGGCAAAGCCGTTCGCGCTGCCGCCCAAGACGCGCCCGATGGCCACAACCTCGCGCGTGGCACGATTAAGGGCATGAGCTATCTCGGCGATATCACGCTGTATGAAATCCAGCTTGAGGGCGGACAGATGATCCGCGTCAGCCGCCCGAACCTGTCACGCCATGATCAAGAGGATTTTACATGGGACGACAAGGTCAGCATGCACTGGCGTGCCGATAGCCCCGTGGTCCTATTAAGCTAGACGCAAAGCGCGTCCGCCGCGATCCCCCTTAATTGTCAGCGGTTGGCGCAGGCCGGACATCCAACAAGGTCACGATGATGTTGCTTTCGGGACCGGAATCGGCGGACTTGGGCATGCAAAAGCGATAGGTTGACCCTGTCTGCATCATTTTCAGGCCCTCGCCGAACACGGGCGACGCTTGGCTCAACGGAATTTTTTCCCATTCGCGCTGCTGCTGGACGACGCCGGTGCCGGCGTCAAAAACGGTGAAGTCGACAAGCGCCATGTCGCTGTCGGTCGCGCTCTTGCCCGCGCCAGCTTTGATAAGGTCAAAGCCAAGTCCGGTCGCCGTGGTTTTGGAACAACTGCGTTCGGCCACTGGAATGATTGGCTTTGGCGCTGGGTTTTTGAAGGACAGCAAATCGACTTCGAACACCAGATCCGCATTGGCCGGGATGGGGCCAGTGCCAGCTTCGCCATAGCCCAGCTTTGACGGGATGCAGAGACGGTAGCTGCCGCCAGCCTGCATCAATTGCAGACCTTGCGCAAAGCCGGGAATAACGCCGCTAACGGGAAATTGTGCATTCTGCCCGGAATCAAACTCGGTGCCGTCAGCGGTCAGCATGCCCTTATAATTTACCATCACGCGCGATTCAGCGTTCGGGCGTTCGCCTTTGCCGGCCTTAATGACGGTATAGGACAGGCCTTCTGGTGTCGTGGTCGTGCACGTGAGGACGGGTGGCTTGGGCTTTGCCGCAACAGGGGCCGCCGCATGTGCAGGCGCAAATTGAAGAAGCAGGGCAGGGGTGAGGGCGGCCGTGAGGGCGCGCTGAAGCATTTTGGATGTCATGGGGCCAAGGTAATCATTGGATGTGGTTTGTCTAGCTTGAAGAGGCCGCCGCGATAATCATCCCGACCCGTCACCCTGAACTTGTTTCAGGGTCTTACTTATCGGCCGCCGCAAGTAAGATGCTGAAACGAGTTCAGCATGACGGAAATAGACGGACTAAATAACCTACCCGATCGCGCGCAACTTCGGTTCGGCTTCATCCAGTGACGTGCGAATGATGCCAATCAAATCATCGATCTGCGACGGCGTGATAATCAATGGCGGGCACATCACGATGCTGTCGCGGATGCCGCGGACCATCAGGCCGTTGCGGATGCAGATATCGCGCACCAACGGTCCAGCTGTGCCTTCAGCCCCGCCGAAGCGCGCGCCAGTGGCCTTGTCGGCAACAACCTCCACCGCGCCCAGCAAGCCAACCGAGCGGGCTTCACCGACCAGTGGGTGGTCGCTCAGTGTCGCCAGCATCTTGGCAAGATAGGGGCCGGTTTCGTTCCGGACTTTTTCAAACAGTCCCTCGCGCTCCATAATCTCGATATTGCGTAAGGCGACGGCGGATGCGACGGGGTGGCCCGAATAGGTATAGCCATGGACGAAATCGCCGCCGGTTTTGATGACCTTGACGATCTCGGCGCTCACGGCGACAGCGGAAATTGGCAGGTAACCCGACGACAGCCCCTTGGCCATGGCGATGATATCGGGTTTTACGCCAACGGTTTCGTGGCCCCAAATATTGCCCGTCCGGCCAAAACCGCAAATGACCTCATCACAGACCAACAATATGCCATATTTGCGGCAGATTGCTTCCACCTGCGGCCAGTAATTGGCTGGCGGAATGATAACGCCGCCGGCGCCCTGTACCGGCTCACCAATGAAGGCAGCGACATTCTCCGGGCCTACTTCTAATATCTTGTCCTCAATGGCTTGCGCGCAAGCGGTGCCAAAATCCTCCGGCGTCATGTCGCGGCCTTCATTGTACCAATAAGGCTGGCGGACATGTTCAATACCCGCCATCGGCAAGACGCCGGGGGCAGGGAAGCCTTGACCATGCATGACCTTCATTCCGCCCATGCTGACGCCCGCCACGGTGGAACCATGATAGGCATTGTGGCGGCTGATGACGATGGTGCGGCTATGTTCGCCCTTCACCTGCCAATAATGGCGCACCATCCGCAATATGGTGTCATTGGCTTCGGAACCGGAGCTGTTGAAAAATACATGCGGTAAGCGGCCGCCGGTCAGGCTCGCAATCTTTTCGGCAAGCAAAATGGCTGGTGCGTTCGCGGTTTTGAAAAAGCTGTTATAATAAGGCAGCTCAAGCATTTGTTCGCGCGCAACCTCAGCGAGCTCATCGCGGCCATAGCCCGCGTTGACACACCACAGGCCAGCCATCCCGTCCAAAATGCGATTGCCGTCGCCATCATGGATATAGCAGCCTTCAGCATGGGTGATGATGCGGCTGCCACCCAAGTCTTCGATTTCCTGCCAGTCGGCTTGCGCGGGCAAATGGTGGGCGATGTCTAAACGGCGAAGTTCGGCGATGTCGTAATTGCGGGGCATAGGGTTTATCCTTTTTGAAAATTCACGCAGAGGCGCAGAGAACGCAGAGTTTGGCAGCGATTGCAGGTTAAAAACTCTGCGTCCTCTGCGCCTCTGCGTGACTCAAAAAGAAATTATGGCGAAAAGCCTATCCGTGCTTGATAGCGGTTATAACGGGTCACGGTTCTGTTCACAGATTACCTCTTAACGCCTTTCCCAAAAGGTGGAAATAGGTTTGCGAATCTGCGTCATTTTCTGTGCCCCATTCGGGGTGCCATTGGACCGCAAGCAAGGGGGCGCCATTGGGTCGGGCACTATAGGCCTCGATCAGTCCATCGGGTGCGCGTGCCTCAACCGTCAGCCCATCCGCCAGCGTGCCGATACCTTGAAAATGCACCGAATTTACGTCCAAAGCGCCTTTGGCATAGGCAGTGGACAGCATGCCACCGTCCGCGAGTTCAACGGGATGGCGGTGGTCAAACATGGCGTCGAAATCGACATCATCGGGTGCATGGTGGCGGATGAGTGTATCGTTTGCGCTCGTATCGCGGCGCAAGGTACCGCCTAAGGCGACATTGATTTCCTGAAAGCCGCGGCAAATGCCAAAGACCGGCTTGCGCGCGTCAATCATGCGGTCGACCATGGACATTGCGATCTCGTCGCGGCCGTCGTCGAAGGGGCCATCGCCGCCTTCCTCTCCATAATGCCGCGTAGCGACATTTGACGGGCTGCCGGTCAACAATATGCCGTCTATGCGCGGCGCGACTTCAGCGGCGGTCATCAGGTCGGGCAACGAGGGGATGATTAACGCCGCCACATCAGCATAGGTCATGGCCGCGCGGATATAGCGGTTCATCACGGCTTGGGCGACTTCGCTGCCGACCATGCGGTTACACGCGATGACACCCAATACCGGACGGCTCATTCTGCTGACTCCTGCGTCATCTCTTGCTCACGCCGCTCCGATCAACTCCCGGCCAATCAACATCCGGCGAATTTCGTTTGTTCCTGCACCAATGTCGAGCAATTTGGCATCGCGCCAATAACGTTCGACGGGCCAATCCTTGGTATAGCCAGCGCCGCCCAATGCCTGAATGGCCTCGCCCGCAACCTTCACGGCGTTTTCGCTGGCCAACAATATTGCGCCTGCTGCGTCAAAGCGGGTGGTTTGCCCGGCATCGCATGCCCGCGCGACATTGTAGACATAGCTGCGGGCAGAATTGAGCGCGACATACATGTCGGCAATCTTCGCCTGCATCAGTTGGAAACTGCCGATGGGTTTGCCGAACTGCTTGCGTTCGCGGACATAGGGCAAGACGACGTCGAGGCAGGCTTGCATCACGCCAAGCTGAAGCCCGGCGAGGACGACACGTTCATAATCAAGGCCCGACATCAGCACGCCCACACCGCCATGCAACGGGCCCATCATCTGTTCTTCGGATACGAAACAGTCGTTAAACACCAGCTCCGCCGTCGGCGATCCGCGCATCCCAACCTTGTCAATTTTCTGGCCGATCGAAAAGCCTTCCATGCCTTTCTCAATCAAAAAGGCGGTGATGCCGCGCGATGCAGCCTCAGGCGCTGTCTTGGCATAAACAACCAACGTGTCGGCATAAGGCGCGTTGGTGATCCAGAATTTCGTGCCGTTCAATATGTAACCGCCCTGAACCGCTTCGGCCTTCAGCTTCATCGACACAACGTCCGAACCGGCGCCGGTTTCGGACATCGCCAAACTGCCGACATGTTCGCCCGAAATCAGCTTGGGCAGATATTTCGCTTTTTGCTCGGGCGAGGCCCAACGCGCGATCTGGTTGACGCACAGATTGGAATGCGCGCCATAAGAAAGCCCGATGGATGCAGACGCCCGGCTGACTTCCTCAACGGCGACCACATGTTCCAAATAGCCAAGACCAAGGCCGCCATCTTCTTGCGCAACCGTCAGGCCATGAAGCCCAAGCGCACCCATGGCTGGCCATAATTCTTCACGCGGAAACCAGTCATCGGCATCGATTTTGGTGGCCAAGGGCGCGATTTTATCCGTCGCAAAGCGCTTGGTGGTATCGCGGATCATGTCGGCATTTTCGCCGAGGGCAAAGTCTAAAGTCATCGCCATCCTCTGCCATTTATTTGATAGTGCCGCAAGCATGGGACTAGCCAGTTGCTGACCTTTTGCTTACCGCACTTTTGATATTTTCCTAACGAGCGAATCTTTAACGATGCATTATGACATTCTCATCGTCGGTGGCGGCCATGGCGGTGCGCAAGCGGCCATCGCACTGCGGCAGGCAAAATTCGAAGGCAGCATCGCTATCGTCAATGCCGAGCCTGAATATCCTTATGAGCGCCCGCCATTGTCCAAGGACTATTTCGCGGGCGACAAGGCGTTTGAACGCATAATGATCCGGCCCGCTGCGTTTTGGACGGAGCGTTCGGTGGATATGCTGCTTGGCCAGCGGGTGGAGACGGTTGATGCTTCCGCGCATTCCGTTACGACTTCTGACGGGGCAGTCATGTCCTATGGCCATATGATCTGGGCCACAGGCGGCGACCCACGGCAATTGCCGGTCACGGGGGGCGACCTGCGCGGTGTGCATGTTGTCAGGACCCGGGCCGATGTGGATCACATGGTCGAAGGCTTGGATGATGTCGCGGACGTTGTGATTGTCGGTGGCGGCTATATCGGGCTTGAGGTAGCGGCGGTGCTGCGCAAAATGGGTAAGAAAGTGACTGTGCTGGAGGCGATGGATCGCGTGCTCGCGCGGGTTGCTGGTGAACCGCTGTCACGCTTTTATGAATCCGAACATCGCAGCCATGGCGTCGATCTGCGTTTGAACGTCGGCATTGCGGCGATTGAAGGCGACGAAGTCGCCACCGGCGTGCGTTTGGCCGATGACGAAGTTATCCCCGCGCAAATGGTTATCGTTGGCATTGGCATCATCCCGTCGGTTGCGCCTTTATTGACGGCGGGTGCCGCTGGCGGCGCTGGTGTTGATGTTGACGCTTATTGCCGGACGTCCTTGCCAGATATCTTTGCCATTGGGGACTGCGCTGCCCATGCCAACAGCTTTGCTGGCGGCAATATCATGCGCGTGGAATCGGTGCAGAATGCCAATGACATGGCAAATGCGGTGGCGAAAAGCTTAATGGGTGCGCTGACCGAATATCATGCGGTGCCGTGGTTCTGGTCCAACCAATATGACTTAAGGCTGCAAACCGTCGGCATCAGCGCCGGTTATGACGCAACGGTGTTGCGCGGCGATGTGGACGCACGCAGCTTTTCGCTGATCTATTTGAAATCGGGCCGTGTCATCGCCCTTGATTGTGTGAACGCGACCAAGGATTATGTGCAAGGCCGCGCCTTTGTGACCGAGGGCTTGTCGCCTTCCGCTGAACAATTGGCAAATACCGACGTTCCCTTGAAAGAACTCGCCGCCGAATTGACAGCCACCTAAACTTTTGCCTCCAGTCCGTTCCGCCCTCACGGCCATTTTAGGTCCAACCAACACCGGCAAGACCCATCTCGCTGTGGAGCGGATGTGTGCCCATTCAAGCGGAATGATCGGCTTTCCATTGCGCCTGCTGGCGCGGGAAATCTATGACCGGCTGGTGGCGATCAAAGGCGCGCAAAATGTCGCGCTGATTACGGGCGAAGAGCGCATCGAGCCGCCGCAGGCGCGCTGGTATTGCTGCACCGTGGAAAGCATGCCGATCCACAAGGAATTTGCCTTCGTTGCAATTGACGAAGCGCAATTGGGGGCGGACCCCGAGCGCGGGCATATTTTTACAGACCGCATCTTGCATGCCCGCGGGCGTGAGGAAACGATGATCTTGGGTTCGGAAAGCCTGCGCCCGATCATCCGTTCGCTGCTGCCCGATGCGGAGATCATCTCGCGCCCGCGCTTTTCCACATTAAGCTATGCCGGCCCAAAGAAGCTGTCCCGGCTGCCCAAACGCTCTGCCATCGTCGCGTTTTCGATTGAGCAGGTCTATGCGGTCGCCGAAACACTACGCCGGATGCGCGGCGGCGCTGCGGTGGTCATGGGCGCTTTGTCGCCGCGCACCCGCAATGCGCAGGTGGCGATGTTCCAGTCGGGCGAGGTTGATTATCTCGTGGCCACCGATGCGATTGGCATGGGGCTGAACCTTGATGTGGCGCATGTCGCCTTTGTCAGCCTGTCGAAATTTGACGGTTCGCGCAGACGCAGGTTGACCGTCGCCGAAATGGCGCAAATCGCGGGGCGGGCCGGGCGACACCAACGGGACGGAAGCTTTGGCACGCTTGCGGGCGAAGGCAGCGAGTTTACCCCCGAAGAAGTGCTGGCGATTGAAGGGCACAGCTTCCCAAGGCTGGACTGGCTATTTTGGCGCGAGGCAAAGCCACGATTTAACGACATTGCGACGCTGATCGCGGATCTTGAGAAAAAGCCGGGCCGACCGGGCCTGTTGCCCGCGCCCAAGGTCATCGACCTTTTGGTGCTCAAGCGCTTGGCCGAAATGCCCGACGTAAAATCGCTGATCCGGCATCCTGTTGATGTGGCGCGGTTGTGGGAAGTGGCCTGCTTGCCCGATTTCCGGCAAATGGGTGAGGAACATCATAGCCGCTTTGTCGCGTCCTTGTGGCAATATCTGGGGCAGGGTGAGCGTGTCATTCCGCACGGCATTTACGCAAATGAGCTGGCACGGCTGGATAATATCCAAGGCGACGTCGACACGCTGTCCGCCCGAATCGCAGCGGTGCGGACATGGACCTATATCGCGCATCGGAATGATTGGCTGGCCAACCCCCCGGCGATGGCCGAACGCGCGCGGGCGCTCGAAGAAAAATTATCGGACGCGTTGCACGATGCGCTGCGTCAGCGGTTTGTCGATAAACGCACGTCAATGTTGCTGCGCAAAGGCGCTGGCGATGTCGGGCTGTTACCCGTTGAAATCCAGCAGGATAATCGCGTTCTTGTCGATGGCGAAGACATTGGGACTTTACAAGGATTTGCCTTTCGGGTTGACCCGGCGGCAAAAGCGGGTGACCGTAAATTATTATTGGCTGCCGCAGAACGACATCTGGCAGCGCATTTGAGACAAAAGGCAAAGGACGTATCTATGGCAGAGGATAGCGCATTCTCGCTCGCAGCCGATGGGGAGGGTAAACCTTCGATCTTCTGGAAGGATGATCTTCTGGGCACATTGACCAAAGGCCGCACGCTGCTTCAACCTGCATTTACGCCAATGAAGGCCGTCGCCGGACTTGAGGGCGATGCCCTGCGCGAGATTGTCACGCGTGCTGAAAGCTGGATTGAAAGCCAGCTGGCAAAGGCGATGGGCGGGATTGTCGGATTGCTCGACTTGGCCCAGCAAGCCGATGTCGACGGCAACGTTCGTGCGCTTGCCGTGCGGCTTGCGGATGAGGGCGGGATTGCGGGTCGGCATTATCTTGCCGACGCCATCGCCGCGCTGCCCAAGGAAGCCCGCGGGGCTGCACGCAAGGGCGGTATCGTTTTCGGTGCGCTCGATATTTATCACCATGCGGCGTTGAAACCCGCTGCTGCCAAATGGCGCGCTGCCTTGTTTGCCGCACGCGACAGCCGCGCCATGCCAGTGCTGCCACCCGAAAGCGCGGTGCATTTGAAAACATGGAATTTCGCCAACCCGTCGGAGGCCAGAAATGCGGGCTATCGCCGGATTGGTGATGAATATGTGCGCATCGATTTGGCTGAACGCGTCATCAAAAAAGCGCATGAAGCGCGTGGGCAGAACAATGTTTTTGGCATGGACATGGCCTTTGCGACCTCGCTGGGTATTAGCGAGGCCGGTTTGAAAGCGCTGATGCGCGATGCCGGTTTCCGTCCGGCTGAGGCAGTGGCTGTACCTGAGGCGGTGGCTGACGAAGCCCCCGTGATCGAAGAAAACACGCCAGCCGAAGCAACACCAGCGCCCGAAACTGAGGCCGCAGTTGAAGCAATAGTCGCCGACGCCGTTGCGCCAGAGCAAACCGCGCCAAAAGAGACCGCGCCCGTCGTGCTGACGCATTGGCGTTGGGTGGGCTTGCCCAAGCCACGTCCGCCCGAACAGCGCCGGCCGCATGCTGCTGCAGAACGAAAGCCACATGCGTCGGCAAAGCCGAAGGCTAAGCCCGATCGCGCGCCGCCAGCGCCAAAGCCAAGTGCGCCGCCGTCGGCATTGGCTTTGCAATTGGCTGCGCTCAAGGGCCTCAAGCTCTAAAAGGTCGGGCAAGCCTTGCGGATCGATAAGCTGCTGTTCTTTCTGCGATTGGCCAAAAGCCGTTCGCTCGCGTTGAGTTGGGCAGAGGCTGGCCATATAAGGTTGAATGGCCGCCGGATCGAAAAGGGCAGCGCCGCGGTGCGCATTGGCGATATCATCACCATGCCATTGGGTGATGCTGTTTTGACTTTAAAGCTGCTCTCTGTCCCCGTTCGGCGTGGTCCCGCATCAGAGGCACAGCTTTTCTATCAACGTATCGATTAAAAAATTGGCGAATCGGTGCAATCCGGCGTTGACTTCCCCCTGCGCCACGCAATAGGCAGAGGAAATGAAACGGCTAATCCGCCGTTCTGTATGGGAGAGTTCCGCCAATGACTTATGTCGTTACCGATGCCTGCATCCGCTGCAAATATATGGACTGCGTTGAAGTATGTCCGGTGGATTGCTTCTATGAAGGCGACAATATGCTCGTCATCAACCCAAATGAGTGCATCGATTGTGGCGTGTGCGAACCCGAATGCCCTGCAGAAGCGATTTTGCCAGACACCGAAAGCGGTTTGGAACAATGGCTTGAACTGAACGCAACCTACAGCGCAGAATGGCCGAACATCACATCCAGCCGCGAGCCGCCTGCAGACGCAGACGAGCACAAGGGCGAAGAAGGCAAGTTCGACAAATATTTCAGCGCTGAGCCCGGCGAAGGCGATTAAGCCTTCGCGGCACGCCGCTCTTTAAGCCAGCTTCTTTGATAGGATTCTACTTCACGTAGAGCCTCAAAGACCGTGACGGTCGGCTTCGTCCGGCCGGTACGTCCCAGCGCGTATATCTGGCTGTAAAACCAATATTGGGTCGCAAAACCTTCAATCCCGCGCACCGCCTTTATCTTGCGTAGGCTGGATAACCACTCGGGCAACAGCTTAAGCTGGTTTTCAACCTTGGGCAGCATCGCCAAGCCACCGAGCAGGCGCTTTGGCGCTTCGGGCATGACGCATAATGGCCGCGCCAATCCGATAACATCGGCAGCCTTGTTGCGCAGGGCCTGTTCCATGGCCGATGCGCTGCGGAAACCGCCCGTGACCATCAATGGAATGGTCAACTCGCCCTTCATCGCTTTGGCAAAATCAACGAAATAGGCTTCGCGTGCAAGCGTGGTTTCCGCGACGGCTTGCGTCTCTTCGGCTTCCATCCCCTCGATACCCAATAGCTTAGGCTGCTCATAGGTGCCGCCCGATATCTCGATCAAATCCACGCCAGCATCCTGAAGCCAGCGGGCCACCTGAAGGCTGTCTTCAAAAGCAAAACCGCCGCGTTGGAAATCCGCGCTGTTTAGCTTGACCGAAATCGGGAACTGAGGGCCAACCAAAGTCCGGACGGTGTTGACGGTAAACATCAAAAAACGCGCACGGTTGACGAGGCTGCCCCCCCAACGATCGGTGCGCTGGTTTGACTTCGGGCTAAGGAATTGTGAGATCAAATAGCCGTGCGCTGCGTGGATTTGAACGCCCGTGAAGCCGGCATTTTGGCAATGCAGTGCCGCTTGGCCGAACCGGCCAATCAGGTTTAGGATTTCATCCTCAGTCAGTGCCACCGGCATTCCAAATTGTCCGCCGGGCAGGCCCAGCTTGACCGCTGACGGCGCCTTGGGGCGTGGATTAATGCCCCGCATGGTCTGGCGGCCCGCATGGCTGATCTGTGCCCAAAAATGGTTGCCATTGCGCGTCGCGGCCTTGGTCCATGATTTGAGCGCATCCATCATCGCTTCATCCGGCTGTCCGCTGAAAAAGACATTTCCAGCCCGTTCCAGATGGTCGGCGTCAATATGGATGTTGCCTGAAATCTGGAGACCCGCGCCTCCATCAGACCAGATACCGTACAGGCGCTGTAACTCGGGCGTCGGCACGCCTTGCGTGTCCGCCAAGCCCTCGGTCATCGCGGCTTTTGCTATTCTGTTTTTGATTACGGCCCCACAGGGCAGTTGTATGGCGCTACTTAAGATCACTTTGGCTCGCTTGGCTCTTCAATTTTTGGTTCATCTGAACCATCGGTTTTGGGTTCGTCGCTTTCTTCCGGCGTTGCTTTTGCAGCATCGGTATCGGGACGCACGGGCATCGCTTCAACAGGTGCCTCATCGGTGGATTCGTCGGTGTTAATCATGTCGTCACTGATCGTGCCTTTTAGGCTTTCGAGATTGTCCATCCGCGATTTGGTTACCTGATTGTCTTCTTTGCCACCGCCACAGGCGGACAATGCCAGTAAGGCTGCAAAGGCAGGTGCTATGATGGTGAAACGCATATCGTCCTCAGTTCTCTATTCCGGCGCGACCGTACAATTTCCGCCCGCTTTGGCAAGGTTAATGAGAAAGTCGGGGAAGCTGGCGCGCAAGGCTGCGTCGAAGTCCTGCATTGATGCGTCAATGCCAAGGTCCGCGAGGCTTGTGACCGGATATTCGGATATCCCGCACGGGACGATGCCGCCGAAATGATTCAAATCAGGCGCAATATTCACCGCAAAGCCGTGCATCGTCACCCATCTGCGGATGCGCACGCCAATTGCGCCTATTTTTGCTTCCTGACCATTTTTGGTGTCGCACCATATGCCAACACGGCCTTCGGCGCGGCGCGCCTCCACCCCGAAACGGCCAAGCGCGGCGATAACCCAGCCCTCAAGCGCATGCACATAACAGCGGACATCTTTGCAATGCTTGGCAAGGTCGAGCATGACATAGCCCACACGCTGTCCCGGCCCATGATAGGTGTACCGCCCGCCGCGTCCGGTGTCGTACACGGGAAATGCGGTGCTCAGCAATTCTGCCGGGTCTGCGCTCGTCCCGCCGGTGTATAATGGCGGGTGTTCCAGCAGCCAGATAAGCTCCCGTGCATTTTCGTCACGTATCGCCGCCTGCAACGTTTCCATACGGGCAACGGCTTCGGGATAGGGGGTTAGCCCTTCGGAAACGTCCCAATCAATATTGCAATCGATCTTCATCCGCGCTGCTTAGCATGGTGCAAGCCGCTTGCCACCGGATATGTCAGCCTCTACCCCGCGCAGCTAGGGTCAGGGAGTGTATATGCAAAAGAAGCTTGATTATCGTGCGCTGGCCAAAGATGCGCGCGCTTCATTCGCGGCGCACCGTGAAGCCATTATCGCCATTGCGGGCTTTTTCATTTTCATGTCGAACTGGATCGCGGGCTATTTGGCACCTCCGCTCGTCCTTGAAAGCTTTGACGACACAACCAAAGTCATCGCGGCGTTCAGCGGCTATTTCGAAGCGAATTGGCCGGTCTTATTACCGGCGATGCTTGTCACAATGTATGGCAGCCTTGCGCTTTATGTGCTGATTTCGGGACGCAAATTGGCGCAGGTGGGCGACGCGCTTGTTATCGCGGCCGCATTGTTCCTGACATATTTAACCGCGACCATATTGACCGGCTGGGCGACATTTGCAGGGTTTTTGCTGTTCATCATTCCCGGACTTTATCTTACGGGCCGCTTTGCCGTTTTGCCCGCGGTGATCGCGCAAGATCCTGCGCTTGGCATCATAGACGCGGTGAAACAGACTTGGGCAACAACGCGCGCATGCGGTTGGGCCATAGTGATACTGACGCTGTTTATCGCGGTCGCTATACGCCTGGTGTCAGGGATCGTTGGTGATGCCGTCGCCGGCATATGCCAAGCAATTGCGGGTGAGGGCGGGGTTCCCGTCGTCCAAGCTGCGGTCAGCGCGTTTTTCGCGGCGGTTGAGGCTGTTATCTATGTGATCGCTGCGACGGCCGTTAACCGTCAGCTTGGGGCACAAACGGCTAACCAATAATGGGAATATGCGGCGCTGCGTCGCGCGGGATGAGGCCGCTGATCCGCGGGTCCGCAAATGTTTCCAATTGCCGTTGATAGGCCGTGAACCCGGCCTTTTGATAAAAGGCGAGCGCGGTTGGACCGTCCAAAGTGCATGTATGCACCCACATGCGTTGCACGCCCTTTTCTGCCCAGCCGAGCTGAAGCGCCATGGCCATCAACCATTTGCCATGGCCCTTGCCGCCAAGTTCAGGGATCAGGCCAAAAAAGGCAATTTCACATGCGCCCTCGGTTCGGAAATCGAGCTCCAATATGCCAACTTCAATCCCGCGCCTGTCGACCACCGCCCAAATCCGGACCTTGGGGTCGTGAATGGTCGCAATCAGCGTCTCGTCGTTCATCTCAAGGCGTGAGAACCACAGCCAAGGTTCGCCAATGCGGCGATAGAGTGTGCGGTATTTTTCGGCATGCGGGGCGTGCCATGGCTCTAGCCGCAAATCCGAAGCGGGCAGCGCGCGCAATGGCGGACGGCTGGTCATTTCCAGCGAGGTTACAATGGCACCAAGCTCGCCATCGGCAATCGGGCTATACGGCATGTAGGATTAATCCCACGCGACGTCGGGCGGAAGGCTCATCAAAATCGCGTCGACATTTCCGCCGGTTTTCAGGCCAAAGGTCGTGCCGCGGTCATATACGAGGTTGAATTCGGCATAGAGCCCGCGCCAGCGCCGCTGCGCCTGCTTTTCTTCAGCGGTGAATGGCTGATTCATCCGGCGGCGCACCAGCTTGGGGAAGATATCGAGGAAAGCTTCGCCGACATCGCGGGTCAGTGCGAAATTCTGGTCGAAAATGGCGTCGCTGCTGTTTTCCAGATGATCGTAGAAAATACCGCCAACGCCGCGATGCACATTGCGATGGGGGATCCAGAAATAATCCTCCGCCCATTTGCGATAGCGTTCGTACACGTCTGGGCCATAAGGCGCGCAGGCCGCACGCAGGCGCGCGTGGAAGTCTGCGGTGTCTTCTTCATAGGGGATGGGCGGGTTGAGATCAGCACCGCCGCCAAACCAGCTTTTCGTCGTCACAAGATAGCGCGTGTTCATATGCACCGCGGGCACATGTGGATTGGCCATATGCGCGACGAGGCTGATGCCGGTCGCGAAAAAATTGGGGTCTTCGGCGGCGCCATGAATGGTCTTGGCAAATTCGGGGTTGAAGCTGCCGCCTACGGTCGAGACGTTTACGCCGACTTTTTCAAAGATTTTACCCTTCATCACGCCGCGCACGCCGCCACCGCCGGGCGAACCGTCATGGTCGTGGCGATCCCAAGGGATATATTCGAATGATGCGTCTGATCCGGCTTCACGTTCGATAGCTTCAAACGCCGCGCAAATGCTGTCGCGCAGCGATTCGAACCAATTGCGTGCCGCTTGCTGACGATTGTCGAGGACCAGAGTCATACTGCACCTTCCGGAAATTGCTGGGTCTGCCGAAGACCTTCTGCCAATGCGATGCCAGCCGACACCGAAATGTTCAAGGACCGAAATCCTGCGCCCATCGGAATATATACGCGGGCGTCGGCGCGCGCATGCACTTGGGGCGGGGCGCCGGTACTCTCGGAGCCCATCAGGATGACGTCATCGGGCCGAAAGGCGAATGTGTGGAGGGCGGTTGACGCCTTGCTCGACATCAGCACCAACCGCGCGCCGTTCAATGTTTCAAGAAACGCCGACCAGTCGGTGTGGCGCTGAATCTTTGCATGCGCGACATAATCCATACCGGCACGCCTCAAGGCACGTTCAGAAAAGGGAAAACCACAAGGTTCAATGATGTCGCATTGGACGCAAAAGCATGCGGTTGTGCGTAATACCGCCCCGACATTGCCGGCCATATCCGGCTGATAGAGCGCGATGCGCATGAAAACTCTCCGATGGAAACCAATTTGCGATGATTAGACCGTATGTGGCCCCCATGGCAACCGCGCCCGCGAGCTAAACTCGCACATGCGCCCCAGAAAGCTTTTATAGTTTAAACGACATTGTCGCGCGAAGGCCACCCTCGGCGCGATTGCGAAGCACGACATCACCGCCATGGGCGCGGGCAATGGCACGTGAGATGGTAAGGCCCAACCCGGAACCGCCTGTGGAGCGGCTGCGTGATCGTTCCGCGCGCATAAATGGTTCGAACATGCTTTCGGCCATTGCGGGATCGATGCCTGGACCATCATCATCGATATCCACAAAAATCATGCCGCCGTCTTCGCGCACCGCAAGTGCAGCATGCTTTCCATAAGCAATGGCGTTGCCAATCAGGTTGCGCAGCGCGCGCCGGATCAGCACGGGCCGGATATGCGCGACAACACGTAAGTCGGACGTTTCGAAACGGGCATTTTCGAAGTCGCTGACCACCGTTTCTACCATCGCCCCGATATCAACCGATTGCAGGGGTTCGCCCGACTTGCCCAACCGTGCGAGCGTCAGAATATCATCAAGGATAGTCACCATCTCATCAATGGTGGACGCCATTTTTTCGCGCTCTTCATCGTCATCGACCGATTCAATGCGCACGCGCAGCGCCGCGAGGGGGGTTTTCAAATCATGGCCAATCGCGCCCAACATCACGTCTTTTTCGCCAAGCAGGTTTGAAACGCGCGCCTGCATAGCGTTGAACGCAACGATCAACTGCTGCACATCGTCTGGTCCTGCGTGCTCCATGGGTTCCGGATCCTCGGCAACGCCAACACGCCGCACACGGCGGGTCAAATCCTCAAGCGGCCGCGCAATCCGGCGTGCCACCAATGCCAGTGGCATCATGACGGCGACAAACAACGTAAATGTCTGCAGCAATAAAGCGACTATCGATGTGCTGTCACTGGGGCGCACAAGTCCCGCCGCATGCAAAAACTGCCCATTGGGCAACCGGCCGGTCAGGAGAACGGCGGTGCTTGGCATTTTTCGCACAAACTGCCGAATCCGTCCGTCTTGCCAGCGGCGAATTTGTGGATCGCGCAATGCCGGGGGAAGCGCATTGAGCGATACCGCTGATATCCGTACACTGGATAATGCGATCTCGCCCTGCTGCAGAAACTCCTGCGCACGGATGGACATATCATCCTGATATTCCGCGCGGGGAATGTTGAGGGCATTGGTATCAACCGTAATGGTAACGTTCCTGCGCCGGTTCGGCCGGTCTTTCCGAACGTCACCGCGTGCTGCAATAAATGGCGCGGCAGACGCATCGCCCATGCGTTCGCTGCGTTCCAATTGGTTGGCGACGCGGCTGACCACCATCACGGATGCCTCGGCCACAGCGCGGGCGCGGGCGCCCGACAACAACATTGCGGCATTCACACACTGCGCCAATAACAGCGCAGATCCAGCGACGAGCAATATCTGTCCATAAAGGCTGCGTGGCCACAAGCGGAAGGTGCGCGACGGTGTCACAGGCGGGTAACCACTGTAGAGAATCGATAGCCGCCGCCCCAGATCGTCTTGATATGTTGGGGGGCCTTGGGATCATGTTCGATCTTGCGGCGTAAACGGCTGACCTGATTATCGATCGCACGGTCAAAGGGGCCACCCTCGCGCCCGCGGGTAAGATCAAGCAGCTGATCGCGGGTCAATATGTGGCCTGCGCGCTCTACCAACGCTTCCAGCATCCGGAATTCGCCCGATGACAGGGGCACCAAAACGCCTTTGGGGTCAAACAGTGTTTGTTCGGTGGTGTTCAAGGTCCAGCCATCGAAGCTGAAGCGTTGCCCCGCGCGCTCGGGCTTTGGCGCGCCCGAAGCGACACGGCGCAGCACCGCCTTTATTCGGGCCACCAGTTCGCGCGGGGAAAAAGGTTTGACGAGATAATCATCCGCGCCGATCTCAAGGCCAATGATGCGGTCGGTCTCTTCCGATTTGGCTGTCAGCAAAATGACCGGCGGGCCTTCATGCGCGGCGATATGACGGCAGAGGCTCAATCCATCCTCACCGGGCATCATGATATCTAGCAGGACCATATCGATGTCATAGGAAAGCAACGCGGAACGCGCCGTCGATGCGCTGGCGGCATCGGTGATACGAAAGCCCTGCCGCTCAAGATATTTGCCCAATGGCTCACGAATCGACGCTTCATCGTCGACAAGCAGCAAATGTGGGCGGGATTTATGCATATCGCGCAGGCTTCATCTTTCGGCAGACATTAGCAAGAAAAAAGGCCGGAGACGGCAGAGCAGCTCCGGCCAAGAAAGACACGGTCCAAAAGGGATGAAAGACCGCGCCAGCAAAGTTTATTAGCCGCCGTTGGGCTGGGCAGGGGCCATACGTCCGTTCCAGCGACCCTTGCGTCCGGCCCTGCGCTCGTCCGGGCTGATGCTGCCATCTTTATTGGTATCAGCTTTGGCGAAACGGGCTTCAGCGGCAGCACGGAATTCTGGCTGTGATATGGCCTTGTCACCATTGCTATCGGCACGCGCCATTATATCCATGCGTCCGTCACGGCCACCTTCGCGCTCATGACGCTTGCCCATCTTGCGATGCTCCATGCGCTTTTCGCGTCGGTCCGCGCGGCGCTCCCCGCGCATGTCATGTGCGGCCATGAATTCAGCTTGGCTGATCGCGCCGTTTTTGTCGGTATCGATTGCGGCAAAGCGCTTGGCCAGCATCGCGGCCTTGTCGCTGTCATTCAGCGTGCCATCACCGTTGGCGTCCATCATGGCAAAAACCGCATCGGCGGCGGCCATGGCTTGGGCTTTGGTGACAACGCGGTCGCCGTCCTTGTCGGCCATTCCACGGGGCGCGGCATATAATGCGGCAGCCGAGCTTATCGAAAGGGCCATCAGACCAGCGTATATCGAGAGTTTCTTCATCCTAATCGCTCCTTGTGATCGTCCGCGGGACTGCAGATGAAACGCATATAGGCTGTATATGTCGCAACAGTTTGTCGAGGCAAAGCATGCTTTGTCGCAAACTGTATCAGCTGCGGCATGTTCCAAGAGGTTTTGAAGCTGCGGAAAGTTGGAGCGGGTAAGGGGAATCGAACCCCTCTAGCTAGCTTGGAAGGCTAGTGCATTACCACTATGCTATACCCGCGACTGGCCATGGGCCGTCTTGAGCGCCGCTATTGCCATTATACGGCCCTAGCGTCAACGCCCAGATTACAAAAGAAAGGGCCGCAAAAGCGGCCCTTCCCAAAAATTATGCTGTTTTTTTATCAATGCTTCTTGTCAGCCCAGATTGTTTTGTAGGACATCCATGCCAGCACCGTGAAGACGAGTAGGAAGCCAAGGGCTGCCCAACCGGCGCTTTTGCGGTTTTCCATCTTTGGTTCCGCAGCCCAGGTCAGGAACGCAGAGACGTCTTCCGCCATCTGCGCCTTGGTGGCCTTCGTACCATCGTCATAGGTAACCTGGTCATCCGCAGCGAGCGGTGCCGCCATTGCGATGTTCAGGTTCGCAAACCATGGGTTGAAGTGCAGGCCGGCAGGTGTCGCCGCTTCAGGGAATTCCTTCAGCAGTTCTTTGCCTTCTTCGTTCTTGTAACCCGCTTGGTCACGATAGCCGAGCAGCAATGAATACACATATGCAGGGCCACCTTCACGCGCCTTTGTGATCAGCGAAAGATCGGGCGGAAGCGCATTGTTGTTGGCCGCACGTGCTGCAACTTCGTTCGCAAATGGCGAAGGAATTTTGTCCGCAGGAATAGCGGGACGTGTCGCAGGCTCACCCGTTTCAGGATTGATGCTTGGAACTTCGGTCTTCCATGCCTTTGCAAGCGCTTTGACCTGATCTTCGCTATAACCCAGTGCCGCGAAATCGCGGAACGAGACCAGCTTCAAGCTGTGGCAAGCGGCGCAGACTTCGGAATAGACCTTCAAGCCACGCTGCAACTGGCCGCGGTCATACTTACCCAACGGACCGTCATGGGCAAATGATACGGGCAAAGTCTCTTCGTGGAACTCCGCCTCAACCGAAGGAACGGCAGGTTCCTTGATCGCCGTGATGACGGTGTCCCCAAGGCCGAGCAACAGCATGCCGCTGAAAAACAGGCCTACCAAAAAAGCAACTAAACGAACCATGATTATGCTTTCCCTGTTTTACGCAGCCGCTGGAAGCGGTTTGCCGGTGACAGCTTCGGTGATTGAATTTGGCAGCGGAAGCGGCCGTTCAATGCGCGAAACGATCGGCAAGATGATCAAGAAGTGAGCGAAATAATACGCTGCCGCAAGCTGGCTGAGTACAACCCACTGGGTATATGGAGGTTTGCCACCGCAATAGGTCAGGATGGCGAGACTTGGGATCAGACCATACCAGAAGAACTTGCGGAACAATGGACGATAATGCCCCGAACGCACAGGCGACGTGTCCAACCAAGGCAGGAAGAACAATAGCAAGATCGAGCCGAACATCGCAAGCACGCCCATCAACTTTGCAGGGATGATGATGATGCCGGTGAACGGAATGCCAAAGTCGACCGTGAACGCCTTCAAAATCGCGTAGAAGGGCAAGAAATACCATTCAGGCACGATGTGTGCTGGCGTCGAAAGCGGGTTGGCCGGAATGTAATTGTCCGGGTGACCAAGCATATTTGGTGCAAAGAAGGTGACAGCAACGAAGAAGATCAAGAAGATCCCAAGGCCGAAGCCGTCTTTTGCGGTATAATATGGGTGGAATGGAACCGTGTCTTGCTCACCCTTTACGCTCACGCCCGTTGGGTTTGAAGACCCTGGAATGTGCAATGCCCAAATGTGCAAGATGATGACGCCAGCAATGACGAATGGCAGCAAATAGTGCAGCGAGAAGAAACGGTTCAATGCGGCTTGGTCTGGCGCAAAACCGCCCAAGAGCAGCTGACGCAGCGGTTCACCCACCAATGGAATGGCGGAGAAGAAGCCTGTGATAACCTGCGCACCCCAGAAGCTCATTTGGCCCCATGGAAGCACATAGCCCATGAACGCAGTCGCCATCATCAACAAGAAGATGGTAACGCCCAGCAACCAGATCATTTCGCGCGGCGCTTTATATGAACCATAGAAAAGCCCGCGGAAGATGTGGATATAGACCACGATGAAGAAGAAGCTTGCGCCGTTCATGTGCGCATAGCGCACAAACCAGCCCGAGTTTACATCGCGCATGATGTGTTCAACGCTGTTGAACGCGCCGTCGACACTTGCATAATAATGCATGGCCAACACGATGCCGGTCACAATCTGGATAACCAAAGCAACGCCCGCAAGGACGCCGAAGTTCCAGAAGTAATTGAGGTTGCGAGGTACCGGATATCCGGCGCCAACCGCGTTATATACAAGGCGTGGCAAAGGAAGACGTTCGTCGACCCATTTGCTCACCGCACCCTGCGGTTTATATTCTTTTGCCCAAGGGAAGCTCATCGCGTTTTAGCTCCTCAACCGATTTTGACGACTGTGTCAGAAATGAATGCGAACTCCGGAACAGCAAGGTTCAGCGGAGCTGGACCTTTCCGGATACGTGCGGCGGTGTCATAATGCGAACCATGGCATGGGCAGAAATAGCCGCCATATTCACCCTTAACTTCACCAGCTGCGGCACCAAGCGGCACGCAACCCAAATGGGTGCAAACGCCAAGGGTGATCAGCCAATTTTCTTTGCCGGGCTTGGTACGTTCAGCAAGGGTTTGTGGATCGCGCAGCGAACCCACATCAACCTTATTTGCTTCTTCGACTTCTGCAGGGGTCAGATTGCGGATGAACACCGGCTGTTTGCGCCAGCTGGTCTTAATGGACTGACCTGGCTGGATCGCTGCAACGTCAACCTCGATTGAGGCGAGCGCCAGCACGTCTGCGCTTGCGCTCATCTGCGATACCAATGGCATCGCAACGGCTGCGGCGCCTACGCCCGCGAAGCTGACCGCGGCGACGTGAATGAAGTCGCGGCGACGAACGCCCGAACCTTCTGCGCCATCATGATTCTGCGCATCAGCTGCAGCTTTCTTTGCGACTGAAGCTGCCGGCGCAGCCGCCTGCTTTTTTACTGCCGGCTTTTTCGCCGTGCTTTTTGTCTTTTTGACTGTCGACATAATCTGCCCTTTTTGCGTTGCGGCGGTTAATCCGCAATAGCGTCGAAATCCCGTCTCTTCCCAAGCTGAAAAGCAATTCGCCTTACAATTGGGTCGATTCAGCGGGCCTGATAGACGCCTTTAGGCCTTTTTGCCAACAGGGAATTTGGCAGTGCGCATAGCAAAGCGCGCCATGGCGATTGCATTTTGCAAAACCGGCGTAAATTCGCGGCTAATGCTTGCTTCTCGCAACATATTAAGCCTAAAGGGCGCGTCTTTTGAATGAATATTGTTGGAGTAGATCGCATGGCGACACCTTGGACGCCGGATAGCTGGAGAAGCGCGACGGGCATTCACATGCCCGAATATAAGGATGCAGCAGCGCTTGCCGCAACCGAAGAGACATTGCGCAACTATCCGCCGCTGGTTTTTGCAGGCGAGGCGCGCAATTTGACAGCGGATCTGGCCAAGGTCGCCGACGGAAAGGCGTTTCTGTTGCAAGGCGGCGATTGCGCCGAAAGCTTTGCCGAGTTTCATCCCAATAATATCCGCGATACATTCCGCGTCATTCTTCAAATGGCGGTGGTGCTGACCTTTGCGGGCAAATTGCCGGTCGTGAAATTGGGCCGGATGGCTGGCCAGTTTGCCAAGCCGCGCTCAACCCCGACTGAAACGATCAATGGCGTCGAACTGCCCAGCTATTTCGGCGACATTATCAACGACATCGAATTTGTTGCCGAAGGCCGCGAGCCTGACCCGGCACGGATGATACGTGCGTATAGCCAGGCGGCGTCAACGCTGAACCTGCTGCGTGCGTTCTCCAACGGCGGTTACGCCAATCTGCAGCAGGTCAATGCGTGGACGCATGATTATATGGGCCGCTCGCCATGGGCGCAGAAATATAAAGAAACCGCTGACCGCATCAGCGAGGCGCTGGCTTTCATGGAAGCCTGTGGCATCACGCCAGAAACTGTCCCGCAGATTAAGGGCACGAGCTTTTACACCAGCCATGAGGCATTGTTGTTGCCGTATGAGCAGGCAATGACCCGTCAGGACAGCCTGACCGGCGATTGGTACGACACGTCGGCGCACTTTCTGTGGATTGGCGACCGCACCCGCTTTGACGGTTCAGCACATGTCGAATTTTTACGCGGCATCGGGAACCCAATCGGTATCAAATGCGGACCAAGTCTTGAGCCCGACGCGCTGTTGCGCATGTTGGATGGGTTGAACCCGTCGCGCGAAGCAGGCCGGATCACGCTGATTTCCCGTTATGGTTATGACAAGGTTGAGAGCGGATTGCCCACTTTGGTGCGTGCTGTTCAGCGTGAGGGACATCCTGTTATCTGGTCATGCGATCCGATGCACGGCAATGTCGTCAAATCCGCCAGCGGATATAAAACGCGTCCGTTCGAACGTATTTTGGCGGAAGTCCGCGGTTTCTTTGCCGTGCACCGTGCAGAGGGCAGCTTTGGCGGCGGCATCCATATTGAGATGACGGGCCAGAATGTTACCGAATGCACCGGCGGTGCGGTTGCCGTGACCGACGAAGGTTTGGCAGATCGGTACCACACGCATTGCGACCCACGGTTGAATGCTGCGCAATCGCTGGAACTCGCTTTCCTGTTGGCAGACATACTTAATCAGGAAATGACCGAGCGGGCGAAGAAAGCCGCATAAGCATCGGTAAGCGACTGCGGGTTGGTATATCTGGCTGTGCGCCAGATGTTCGGCCGGAACTAACGCGTATTGGCAATCGTTTCTAAGCGGTAGCCGTACCCGAAGACCGTTGAAATGCGAAAACCGTTTTCAGGCTGCAGGTGCAGCTTTGAACGCACGCGCGAGATATGCATGTCCAACGTACGCGTGGCCAAGGTCGCGGTCGTCCGCCAGATCGCCTCCATAAGATAATTGCGCGACAATGTGCGGTTGACATTGCGGAAGAAAAAGTCGGCCAATTCAAACTCTTTGGCCGTCAGTGCAATTATCTGCCCATTCACAAAGACCGTCTGTTCAATCCGGTTCAAGCGATAGTTGCCATATGTCGCTTCGGTATCAAAGGCGCCACCAATTGCACCGCAGCGTAATGTCGCACTGATGCGCGCGGCGATAACCGCGCGGTCTTCAGGCTTACTGATATAATCAGCGGCTCCGGCATAAAGTGCCTCGGTAATGTCTTTTTTCGCAGACCGGTTGGTGATGATCATGACCGGCGGTTGCTTGGGCAGCGTCTCTTGCATCCATTTCAGAATCTCGAGACCATCTTTGCCAGGCATGTTCCAATCGAGCATCAGCAAATCAAATGGGTCGCTGACCAAGGTCCGCATAAGGGCGTTCCCATCGGTATATCCAACCGCAGCGTGGCCAAGTTCTTCGACGATTGCCTTCAGATGATCAACCACTTCGGGCTCATCGTCCGCAATTACTACCCGCATATTTTGGTCCGCCCCTCAGCAAGTTGCCGAATATCGGCGCCCGTGAGAAAAACATGCCGATAAACATTGCGTTACCAGCCGTAGGCCCAAAACATTTACAATGTCTTACATGTGCGGATGAGGTGCGAAATTGGCGCGGATTGAGGAAATGGCTGGGGCGGCAGGGATCGAACCTGCGAATGGCGGCATCAAAAGCCGCTGCCTTACCGCTTGGCGACGCCCCAGCAAGCCAGCAAACTGGCCTATTTGCGCGGCTTATATCGTGCGAATCTCGTAGCGCAACAGCTTAATCGATGCGTTGCACCCAACCATGGGTATCTGCTGCCGCTCCGCGTTGGATATCCACAAGTTTTGTGCGGATTTGCTGGGTCATTTGCCCCGCGCCGCCCGCGCCAATGGTGAAGGCGCCTTGGGTGGATTTCACCGTGCCAACAGGGGTTACAACCGCCGCAGTGCCACAAGCAAACACTTCAACGAGCCGTCCGGATTCGGCATCGGCGCGCCATTGGTCCATCGCATAGCGCTCCTCACGGACGTTCAAACCTTGTTCACGGGCAAGTGTCAGAACCGAATCGCGGGTGATGCCTTCCAATATCGTGCCGTCGGTTGGCGGTGTCAGCAATGAACCGTCGTCGAACAGGAAAAACAGGTTCATGCCGCCCAGTTCTTCGACCCAGCGATGTTCGGCGGCGTCCAGAAAGACGACCTGGTCACAACCCTGGCGAATGGCTTCGGATTGGGCGACAAGGCTTGCCGCATAATTACCGCCGCATTTTGCCGCGCCCGTTCCGCCGCGTGCGGCCCGGGTATATTGTTCCGAAACCCAAATCGAAATCGCCGGCGCGCCGCTTTTAAAATAATTCCCGGCCGATGACGCGATGACCATGAACAGATATTCCGCCGATGGCTTCACGCCCAGAAACACTTCGCTCGCGATCATGAAGGGGCGCAAATAAATCGACCCGCCATCGATGGGCGGAAACCAGTCCTTATCGACCTGAACCAGTTGACGGCACGCCTGAAGGAACATTTCTTCAGGCAGTTCAGGCATGGCAAGGCGCTTGGCCGACCGCTGGAAACGGCGGGCATTTTGTTCGGGGCGAAACAGCGCCATCGTGCCGTCTGAAAGGCGGTAGGCCTTTAGACCTTCAAATATTTCTTGTGCATAATGCAGCACAGCGGTCGCTGGATCGAGTGTGAGCGGTGCACGCGGGCCTACTTTCGCATCATGCCAGCCTTTGGCGTCCGAATAGCGGATAGTGACCATATGATCCGTGAACACACGGCCAAAGCCGGGATCGACAAGCCGCGCCGCGCGTTCCGCCGCGTCAACGGGGTTTGGATTTGCCTCAAATGGAAATGCGCCGGACGTCATAATTACTCTCGTCAGTTAGGGTCTTGCTTCGTCCTATGGGCTGGGCTTAGATACGTCAATATGGCTGCCCCATCTTCTGTATCTGCTGCGCCGACGGCGTCACCCTTGTTTCTGCGCGAGCATGAAGTGCGGCGCGGCGTTGAGCTTTTGTTTTTCGGTTATACGCGGCTCACGCGCGCTATAGATGACGGATTGGCCGAGCATGGCCTCGGCCGCGCGCACCATCGTGCGTTGTATTTTATCGCCCGCCAACCCGACCTGACGATTAGCGAACTGCTCAAAATTCTTGCGATCACGAAACAATCGCTGGGCCGGGTGCTGACCGACTTGGCGGAGAGAAAGCTGGTCGAAACGCGCACGGGCGTGGTCGACCGGCGGCAGAAGCTGCTGCGTTTGACGGCAGAGGGTGTCCGTTTTGAAGCGCAGCTATTTGATGCGCTGCGCACCAGCCTTGCGTCCGCTTATGCCGCAGCAGGGCAGGAATCGGTCACAGGTTTCTGGCGCGTTTTGGAAGGGTTGATACCCGCAGAGGACAAGGCCATGGTTATCGCCCTGCAGAAGGACATTTGATGCGCGACACGCTTGCACGACTTGAACATACCATTGCCCAGCGGTCGAACGCTGCGCCCGATAGCAGCTATGTGGCGTCATTATTCGCCAAAGGGCGCGGCAAAATTGCGCAGAAAGTTGGCGAAGAAGCGACCGAGACGATCATCGCGGCGCTGTCGGGGGATGCCGACGACCTTACCGCTGAAGCGGCAGACCTGCTTTTCCACCTGATGATCTTGCTTGCCGAGGGCGGCGTGGCGTTTGACGATGTTCTCGCCGAACTTGACCGCAGGGAAGGCGTATCCGGCCTGGTGGAAAAGGCCGCGCGCGACAATTCTGGAGAATAAGATGCCGATTGACCCGACATTGCCTTACGATGGCCAGAATATCTTTGCCAAAATCCTGCGGGGGGAAATTCCCTGCAAAAAAGTGTTTGAAGATGACTGGGCACTCGCCTTTCACGACATCAATCCGCAGGCACCGACGCATGTCCTCGTCATTCCCAAAGGCGCTTATGTCAGCTGGGACGATTTCAGTGCCACGGCCAGCGATGCGGAAATAGCCGGATTTGTGCGCGCTGTCGGCCAAGTATCGCGCGCATTGGGCCTTGTTGAACCCGGCTATCGGTTGCTCGCCAATATCGGGATGGATTCGCATCAAGAGGTTCCGCACCTGCATGTCCATATTTTTGGTGGAAAACCGCTCGGACCGATGCTTATGCGATGAAATTCAGTTGCGCGGAGACTTTTAGAGGTTAGGTTCCGCGCGATAAGAAATCCATCGGGGAGATTATGATGGCGATTGAGCAGCAATCCGTGATGCAGCGCATGTTCGCGCGCAAAACGATCGCACAAGTACAAAGAGAGTCGGCCAACAGCGAACTGAAGCGTTCGTTGGGCAAGTGGAACCTTCTGCTTTTAGGCGTTGGGTGCATCATTGGTGCGGGCATTTTCGTCCGTACGGGCAGTGCCGCTGCATTGCATGCCGGACCCGCTGTTCTGCTGTCCTTCGTTGTGGCGGGCATCGTCTGCGCTTTTGCAGGTCTGTGCTATGCCGAACTTTCGTCAACGCTGCCTGTTTCCGGGTCGGCTTACACCTACAGCTACACCACATTGGGCGAATTTGTCGCTTGGATCATGGGTGCGTTGCTGCTTCTCGAATACGGCTTGGCCGCATCGGTTGTGGCCGTTGGCTGGGGCGGATATGTCGTCAGCTTGCTGGCGGACTTCGGCCTTGTCATCCCGCCGCAATTTACGGGTCCAACCGGACATGCGGTCATGCGTGACGGTGTGCCTTTGCTGGTCGATGGCGCTGCGGTCACCGCAATCTTCAACTTGCCAGCCTTCCTCATCTGTATGGCGCTTGCGCTGTTGCTGATGGTGGGTGTGTCGGAATCGGCTAAGGTCAACAACGTCATTGTGGCCATTAAGGTCAGCGTTCTGGCCGCATTCATTCTTGTTGGCGGATATATCGTTCTGTCCAACCTGCCTGAACTGGTGTCGAAGAACTGGACGCCCTTTATCCCAGAAAATACCGGCGACGGCGAATTCGGTGTCGACGGCATCATGCGTGCCGCATCGATCGTCTTCTTTGCCTATATCGGTTTTGAAGCTGTCTCGACCGCTGGTCAGGAAGCCAAGGATCCCAAGCGCGACATGCCATTTGGTATCATCGGTTCGCTGGTTGTCTGCACTGTCATCTATATGTTGGTGGCTGCAATCATGACCTTGCTCGTGCCTTATGCAACATTGAACGTGCCAGACCCTGTCGCGGTCGTTGTTGACAGCTTTGGTCCACAATGGGCTTGGTTGGCGAAGACCATCAAGGTCGGCGCGATCATTGGCCTGACCTCGGTTGTTCTGGTGCTGATGTATGCCCAAACGCGTATCTTCTACACCATGGCCCGTGATGGCCTGTTGCCGAAGATCTTTTCAAAGGTGCATCCAAAGTTCCACACGCCTTATATCAACACTTTGTTGGTAGGCACGATCACTGCGGTTGCAGCAGGCTTCTTTGACATCAACGTTTTGGGTGACATGACCTCGGTTGGCACTTTGGCAGCTTTTGCCATCGTCTGTCTGTCGGTCATGTATCTGCGCCGTGCAGCGCCTGATCTGCCACGTGGCTTCTCGGTACCATTCTATCCGCTGACACCGATCCTGGGCATCTTGTCATGCCTGTATCTGATTACGACAGTACCTTACAATGTGCTGATGTTCTTCGTATACTTCCTGATCGGTGCCATCGTGCTGTACTTCGTTTATGGCATGCGCAATTCAAACCTGCAGCATGACCAGCTGACGGACGACGCACCGGATATGGGTGAATTCCCTGGTCCAGTTGTGGACTAAGGTTACCGCGAAAACGCAAAAGGGCAGGGGCGCTTCGGCGCCCCTTTTCTTTGCCTAGGTCCTGACCCTAGCTGCGCGGGGTGGCGGGAATAGGTTGGGTCGTGCCGGGACGCGTAAAGAGCTTCCCCTTTTCGCACCATAGGACCAATATCAGCGCGGCAAGCCCGCAACACAGAAAACCAAGCGCGACAGGAAAGACGCTGCCGTCAAATTGCTGTCCAATGATAGCGCCGAGCGAGGCGGCCAAGGCCGTCCGCACGAACGTCTGAAAC